>ULPT01041019.1_pt1 | contig 27308 bp, 28 predicted proteins | sample 1953751 | NCBI WGS metagenome assembly ULPT01 (sample SAMEA4835636, study PRJEB28245) | human gut metagenome | biome: gut microbiome; material: fecal sample | place: Denmark | collected 2008 | reverse complement strand
GTTGCCGCCCCTCCATAAGCACTTGCCGAAACCTCTTCCGCTGTGAGCTCATTGATGTGCGCATAGAACCAGACGTGATCGGAATCGCCCAAATATGAGTACTCCTGAACGGGCAAAAGCCGCCCATCGATGAGAATGCCAGCCGAACTTACGATCCGGACCTCATTTACTCCACCGTTTATAGAAATGGGAACTTTTGAAACGATCGACGCGCCATTCGCGCCTGCCGTTATATTAAAAATGGCTACGTCTTGATCGTTCCGTGCTTCGATGTAGCCCGAAATAATACGCGGCAAACGCGATACGCCCTGCGCCGTGATGCCTCCCGTTGCGATGACTTTAACATCGAACGTCGCCTGGTCCGTGAACGTCTTTCTGCCTCGGATGGTCTGCGCCTCGCCCGTTTGCACGTCGCCAGCCACGTGGCATGAAACAAAGCGGTCTAGGTCGCTTTGCATCGCCGTGTTGGCGGTCGATACGTCAACGGTTGCTTGTCCCGTGTTCGTGAACACGATGTTAAAGTCAACGCTAACGCCTACGACTGATGTGCTGGCGGCGGGGATCGTGAATATCACGTCGTTCGATGATAGAATGGCGATGACGTTGTTGTCGCTCAAAAGCGCAACGGATTTGCATTCGCGTGCCGTGTCACCCGTCGATTTGAACTGAACGACGGCTCGCAATGTTTGCCCCGTCACAGATAGCGATAGAATCTTTGACGACACATCCGAATATGCGCCCGTGAACTGATCCTTCGTGTCGATGGCTTGCGCCTGCGCCACATTGAACGATGTGTTACTCGCCGCGCCGCCCGTCGCTTTAACTGGATTCGTCGTACTCGATGCGGCAAAGTATGCGCACCCCCAATTCGTTACTTGCTGAACATTCCAAACTGCCATTTTCTTCTACTCCTTTATGATTTACGCCCATTCGCGTGGGTATGGAATAAAGATATGATACCACGCATCAAGCGACAAATTCGACAAAACCGTACCCGAGATGAGTGTTCCTTGTTGCACCTCGCCCCATTTCTGAAAGATCCGTGTGCTCATGCCGCTACATGCCCCTTTATAAGCCGCGTCGTCGATAACGTCCGCCCAATTCGCAACTTTTGTTCGTGGGTCGTCCTCTAGGTAGGCATTTAACCATGTCTCACTGCCCCCTACCCCCATTTCATAGGTTGGCTTGAGCCATTCATTGAATAAAAGGTCGTTATATGTACCATCTGCAAATTCTGAGATTATCGCGTTTCCAGACTCTTCGTCTATCTCTTCTTTTGCGTATTTCGAAGCGTTTACGAAGTCTATTGCTATGCAATAGCGAGACACGATTTGCGCTTTCTCCTTCGCAGATTGTCTTGGCATTGTCGAAACGTCTACTTGCGATGCAACTATCGATTCGGAGAAAGCGGGAAATTTTTTTCGCCAATAGTACACCGGCAACGGATTGATCGCCGTTCGCAATCTCTCCACGGTCGCGAAGTTTAAGATTTGTCCGTTCAAATAGTATGGCTTATCAGAGAATCCATCAGTGCCTTCCATCAACCTCGCCGGATAGGTACTGCTCCCTATCCCAACTGGCTTTACAGACGTTATCGTGTGAGGATTTCCGTACTTGAATGCTCGGTCAAACTCGACACTCTGGGTCAATGATATTTCCGGTAACACCGTAACCCTGAATTTCTTGTTGCGCGGGATGTGTTCGTTATAAGAAACGCTCCCCGTCTCGCTCGTGATGTCGATTGAGAATGGCCACGGATTTCCCAATGTTACGAAATTCACCTTGAACGGCACTTCAGACAAGGGGCGAACACTCGCATCGCCCTTTAGAAGCGTATCCGCGCACGCATTGCCCGCCGATGTGAATAGGTCGGATTTGCCGTTGTTGCCATAATGAATATCCATGCCGTCGAATCCCAACACAGATCGATGCGCCTTCGGAATAAGCCGTTCCATCATGCGCTGGCGTTCAAGCGATACCGCTGGCGGATTAGCTAGTTTGATGTAATAACGCCATGTGGATTCGCGCAATATCGATACGTCCCATTCTGGTATCTTTGCGAAGATAGACAAGCCCTTTTTGAGATTGGCATAAGTGCCCTCCGTGTATCGAGTGCCCGCGAACTCATAGACAAATCGCGCCTTCTCCTCATGCGTGGCACTTGGGTCATAAATCACAATCTGTAAATCATTCGCCACGCGGTCTAGCTCGTCATCTCGCATTGCATCACATGCCACGCTCGATGCCTCGCACGGCAAAGACTCGCACCGCCCGAAGATGGCGCCCAACGCGCTCGCTACTGCTTCGCCGATGGCGTTGGCGATAGGTTGCCCTTGCGCGTAAATCGGCAAAAGCTCGTTCAAATCGACGTCTGTTAGCTTCATTGCCGCCTCCCTATTGGTCGTTCTTGGCTATCACGTTGTAATTGAACGTTTTAGACGCGATATTCGATTGTTTGACGGGCAAAACTTCCGCCGAATATGTTTGTACGCCTTCTGCGTTTTGACGCGCCGCCAATATGCCGCCGCTTGTATCGAGCTCCGCTACAATCTCATTAAACCGTTGCAACGCAACGTCCATGCCAATGTTGCGCATGTAGTAGTCTTTGAGCCGACGGCACGCCGTTTCCGCTATCTCAGCGACTTTATCGCCTCCGATTCGCATGGGATCGTAATAAACGTCGTATGTTACATTTGGATACTCTTCGCCGCAAATTGATACATCTGCGATGAAGTCGTTTATAGGTCTGTTCTGTTCCGACTCCAATGCGCGTTTCATCGCTATCACGTCGAATACCGTCAAACCCGTTCCATCAATCACAGAGACAAAGATCCGCACTTCGCCGGCGACGAAGCCCTCGTCTCCGTCTACAAGGCAATAGGCATCCAAAATATATGGGCTGTATTGCCTGCACCATGCGTTGTAATAGGCTTGACTTCCTGCGCTACGAATACGCGCCGCCAAACTTGGGATTATCGCTCGAAATGCGTCGTCGCCCTCTGGCGTGTATGGATATGCATTCGGATTTGCGCCCTTCGTTTCCGTTACCTGCAAATATATGATCTTGCCGTCTCCGTATTCTTTCTCTAATTTCATCGTGAACGCCGCGATGCCATTATTCGACTCGTCGGTCGTCTTGGAACGGAACTGCAATGCGCGAACATCGCCTGCATTAACGTCGAATGTCTGTATCACGCCGCCGCCACCGCCTGATGGATTTTGGTAAACCAAATCGGGCTCGAACTCGTGCCCGTTGCCGTCGTATATCGTCACGGAATGCGCGTCTAGTGTGATGTTCGTATTATTTGTCATATTGCTAATGAGTACGGTGCATTTCGCTGGCGTCGCTCTCGGTCTCGTCACTCCTAGGTTTTTCGCCAATGCGTCCAGATATTCGCCACGCGCCGTGTCGATATAGCGATTCGCTGCCATGTCGTTAAATCGCTCCACCATTCCGCCGAAGACGTAGGCAACGGCGCTTGCAATAGCGAATTCGTTTGACCCGATCTCAAGGTCTTCGCCCGTCTCTGTCTTGTATTTGGCTTTGATGCTATTGAACAAAGCCTTCGTGCTCATATCCGATATAAATTCCAATGCCATTTGTCCCTCCGATGCTCTTATTCGCGCCTATTTGCTCGCAACATGTATTTAATCGCCTTTTGTCCAAATCGCGCTACAATCGCCGCTCGTTCAATCCTAGACGCTTTTAATCACCACAGCGAACTCTCCGTCGCCTTTTCGTTCCAGTCGCTCGACGTCGATGTTTGGATACCATTTCGCGCACTCGGCGCGAACGCTCCCCAATGTGATCGCCGAAGGCGCCGGATCGTCTATCACGCCCAAACCGAATGCGCGAAACAGGCAATGCGTGCCCTTCCTGCATGAAACCATGTTCGCCACGTGGCTCGCCGTCTCTCTGATGCTCATACTACTACATCCTTTACTCGCTCTCGATAGCGAATTGTGCCTTCGGTTAAACTGAAAGATATTGCACACGCAAAGATGCCGCATGTGGCGTCAATTTCTGGCACAAATTGAACGCCTACGACGATAAATTCGCCTCTATCTTTGCCATTGTAAATCAATCGCACGCGCTCTCCCACTGCGTCCTCACACCTCGCGATATACTCTGGGATCGATTTGCCGTCGTATGGCATGATTCGCGCGTCGATTGTCGCCGTGTTGGCTTGGCGTTTGCCGCGATAGCTCGTGTCCTGCGGTCGCTTCGAACCGTCGTATCGCGTCGTCTGTTTCGTAGCGAGTGCCCGCCCGTATGATAATTGCTCGCTATTGAGCAATTCAAGCGTTCGTCCACTCTCAAATATCAAGCGATTGTCTGCCATATTAAGCCCCCGTCGGTGTTGGCGTCGGTGCACCACTCGTGCCGCTTGGCGTTGGGTGCGTATGCGTGTTTAATGAAACCGTCGGCGTTTTGAAGTCGCCTTTGCTCGTCACGTCTTTGACAAATGATGCGCCAGCCTTGCCGCTCACGTCGCCATTGACAGACAATGCGCCGCCGACTTTTACGTCCTTTTCGACGCTCAAACCCTTGCTTCCGTTCACTCGATAGCCCCAAAACGCGCCTTCAAGCCCTACCAAAGCGACGCCAACGCCATTATCCGTATCAAATGCGCCCAAAACGCGCGCGCCTTTCTTTATATCGCATTGATTGGGGCGAAGACTGGGAGGCAAATGCAATATGCATTGCGTGTTTTCTTCGTGCTCGCAATGCGCCGTCGCACTCATGACCGCCCCCGCTTCGTCTTTGTCCGTGCCCATCTCGTCGATTATCATGTAGCAAAGCTCAATCATACCGCGAACGCCTCCACCGTCAATATCTCGCTTAAATAGTCCTTTTCCGTGCTATTGACTACTACGACGACTTGTTCGTTTTGCAACTCCATGGAAAGGGCGCTTCCGACGACGATGTCGTCGCGAATAGGCATTGAGACGCGAAGGCGACGGGATTTGAAGTTTTCCGCCTCCAGCACGGCTTGTGCAACGGCTTTTGCGTTCATGCGGATGGAACTGCGCACCACGTGGCAATTCTTAGCCGTATCGCCCGCCTTAAACCGTCGCACGCCGTCGCACCAGTCCACACCGCCGAAGCCCTCGCCCCTGTTGTCTTCGATAACGTCAAATTGCGTTTCTTTGAGCGGTAAAGCGAACGCGATGTCTTGCTTGCGCGTCGTGGGCAATATGCGAATCACGTCGTTTTGCGCGTAAATGATTGCCCCAACGTCTCTTGCGATGGTCTGTATAGCCTCCAAAGGCGAACCATTGAGCAAATAATAGTCAATCGAACCATCGATGCCACAATCGACGCTCGATGCTCCGCACATGTCGCCCAACTCGACGAAGATTGAACGCAACGACGCGCCCTTGATCCACGTCCGATGCGCACTTTGCATCGCTTTTGCTGGCAATGCACTACACGTGACCGCGATTTCATTGTCCAGGATCAAGCCGTCTACGACGTACCATTTAACGCCGTCCGTCTCGACGAAGCCACGCGCCACAAACTCGTTAAAGAAACTCTCACGATCGGGCAATGCCAAATCGTCGCCGACGCTAAAGCCTAGGCGAATAGACGCCGCACCCCGCACAAACTCGTTTATCGCGTATGCGTCTTTAAGCTGGATCGTGTTTGCGCTTCCCTCGATGCCGATTGCTACGTCTGGAATCACCACTTGGGCATCCGTCTTCGATAATTGCTCGTTCCTCGAAACCGCCTTCGTCGTCGCAACGCCAGACAAGGTTATGTCGCACTCGATGGGCGAAGCCGCCGTCGTCGATGCGTCGCTCGATTCCGTCGTATTGATGGATGAAATGGCGAAAAGCACCGACGGATAAACCGTCAACTCGCCGATGACGAGTTGCGCAGCACCCGTCGTTCGCTCCACCGGCAGATTGGATAGCTTGTCGATCCACTCGCTCGCACTCAATCCCCATGCACTGCACGTCGGCACATCCAAAGACAAGCGCAAAGACACCTCCACCGCGCCAAAGCCACGCGCTCGAACGCGCCCATCGCTCGCCGTCGTCGTTTTGCTCGTCTTGCTCCAACTCACATTGGAGACGAAACAAAGCGGGATCTGCAAATCTCCCAAAGTCAAATATTTCATCGCCTACCACTCCGCCGCGATAACGCGCACCGACGCCGAAGAAACGACGCTCGATGCTTCGGTCGTTAGGCTATCGCCAATATCCGACGGGATGATGATCAATTCGCCGCCATCGAACACTAAAACGTCGCTGTACGGTCTATTCGCTCGTCGCAAGGCGTCGCACTCGAATTCGTCGCTGCATACCTTGTAGGCTACTGTGTCCCACGTATCGCCAAAACTTGCCGTGTATTTCATCGTCCCCACCTCCCATTCGTGCGCATAGTCGCCGCCAAACTCGATGCCGTCGTCTGATTCTGCGCCAAATTGAACGTTTGATTGAATGTCTGAACAAGGTTATTTGCACGACCTCGGCGCGCATAGTCGAACGGAATGACCATTTCTGCCCCTCGCTCGCCAACTATCGTCGGGATGCTCGCGACGCCGCCGTCTGCCCTGGCATGACCATTGAGCGTTGCGCCTTCGTCCTCGTCGTCGCCGAATAGATTGCTGAGTAATCCCACAAGTCCGAAGTTCTTAGCAACGTCGAACGTGCTCTTGGTCTTTTCGCTGAGCCACTCCACCGCCTCGCCCAACAAATCCACAAGCGATAGCAACGCATCTAAAAGCGGTTGCAATACCGGCTCTAATGTCTCAATCAGATTGACCAGGATCGGCAAAAGCCGCGTAACGATCTCCGTCGCAAGGTTTAACACGCCATCGATCATTTTTTTGAGCTTTTCCGGACCGATCTTCGTGATTGCCGCGTCCACTGCCTCCAGAACGCGCAATTGCAATTCCTGCAATCGCTCTTGCATCGCTCGCATTCTCGATGCTCGTTCCTCGTTGCTCGTCAACGATAGCGCGTCGCCGCTGTATTGCTGATTGCCAATGGCGCGCAATGCCTCCCAATTCGTCGCCTTTATCGCGTTGCCCGCCTGGATCTTGTTCGTCGTCGTTAGCCCGCGCGTCCAGTCGAATTTTGACGCCGCCTCGAAGATATCCTCGTTAGGCTTCAGTCGCGATATAAACCGCTTGTACGCCTCTTGAACTTCCGCTTCGTCGTCGAATGCGCCGCTATTGAGTAGCGACAAATAAACGGCTTCTTGTTGCCTCAACGGGGCTTTTGATTGCGTCCGATTCGACGTGTTCGCCAAATACTCACGCGCCGACGCGATTTGCTCGACGCTCGCCCCCGTCTCTCTCGTCGATGCTCTTGTCTGATTGGCAAGTGCGATCAATGCGTTCGCGCTAACGTCGCCTTTGGTCTGTTGTCGGTATAGCGCAGAGATGCCAGGGCTCAACACTTCCCCTGATGCCGTTTGCACAAGCTCGTCAACACTCAAGCCCCTGCCTAATACGCTTTGCACGGCGTGTATTGCCGCAACGATCCGTTCACTATCTGCGCCCGTGATGGAGTAAATACGCGAAACAGCTTCGCTTGCCTGTTCCTGGCTCAATCCTCGAACACGCGCCGCCGCTCTCTCGCGCTCGACGGCAGTGTCGGTAGCCGCGCCTGCATTGCTCGCAATCGCCCCCACTGCTGCCGCCGCAATCCCGATGCCGCCTAAAGCCGCCTTCCCTGCGCCTTTAGCGATGCCGACGCCTGCTTTTACGCCCATTGCGCCCGCCTTTTTGAGCGCATTGTAGCGTCCCTCTGTTGTCTTTAGGGCTTTGATGAACTCAAATTGCGCTTTTATCTTGTCTTTGATGCCCTTTAGGTCTTCTTTGACAAGCTGAGCGAGCTTTTTTTGCTCTTTCGTCTCCGTGCGCATCAACTTGCCGTTCTGCACTGCAAGTTTGAGTTCGGCGCGCGATGCCTGATTGAGCCGCAAAGCCTGGCGCAACTCCTCGTCGCTCAAATCAACGACCGTTTTCGCAATCTTTGCGCGCTCTTTTTCAAGCTCTTTGCGCTTTTTGACGTCCTCTTTGCTCTTACCTAGTTTGGCGATCTCTTCGTCAATCGCCCGAAGGCGTGCTCGCTGGGCTTTTCCCTGCTCCGATAGCGAATAGGTGAGGTCGCTTGCCTGTTTTTCAAGCCCCTTTATCGCCTTCTTCGATGCCGACTCGAACGCGTTCATCTGCAAAGTCGCATCTTCGCCGCCTTTGGCAACCTCTGCGATCTTCTTCGATAGCTCTTGCGCCCCGTTCAACGCGCCTTTGAAGTCCAGATTGTCCGCTCGCTCTGAAATGCTCGCGACACCGTCGTCTATCTCGCGTATCTGGGCGCGCACCTTGTCGTCGCCCTTGATCCCTAGCTCTATTTCATATCGGCTTTTACGCATTGCCACGTCTCCGATTCGATTCTTGGTAGATTAAACTGAATGTTTCGTAGAAGTCCGTCAAAGGCATCCGCAATAGCTCCGTCGCCGAAGTATGGAACACCATCGAAACCGCGCCGATCTCGCCATAGGTGCGAAGAAAGAATTCTTTGAAGTTTGCGCCGTCTACTCCAAAGACCCGACGAAAAAAAGCAAGCCGAATGTCTCCAGCTCTAACAAGTCGTCAAGCGACAATTGATCGTAGTCGTCCACCGTTAGCCCATCCGTGCCCTTGACCGCCGCAACCCACGCGCACGCGATGCGAAACTCGCTCGATGTCTTGCGCGTCCCTGCGCTCGCAATGATTGAATCTGCAAGCGCGTCAACGCTCAATCCGTTCATCTTGCGCTCAATCCTGCATATCGTCTTGTAGTCAATCGCCGTTAGCTTATCGAACGCGAAGTTTAACTCCTCGATGCCATTTATTGCTTTTCTCAATTTGAATTTATTGTCCATTGCCATATCCTCCACTGCTCCAAAATACACAAAAAGCCCGTGATTGTCACGGGCTTGTCGCCTTCATCCGCTACAGAATAGCATTCAAAGGCGCTCGCAAATCCTCGCCATTGATGCGAAGAATCCCGGCTATTCGGTCAATCGCATAAAGCTCGTTCACGTCGTTATGAACAAGGCGATAGCGACTCACATTGATTGTGATGTCGCTTGTTCCAGATTGACCAACCTCCAAAGAAGGCGCCGGGCTCGATGCGACGATACCCGAAACGAACGCTTGCCATTTCTCAAGCCCGATCGTGCCGTCGGGATTCGTGACCTCTTGCCCCCATCGGATGATATACGACGCGTTGCCGCTTTGCATGAGTTCGTTTGACTCGACGCCCGCTTCAACACTGATCGTGCACGTCATAGCATCAAGGCGCGTCTGGTCTGGAATGTCGAATCCGCCCATCGCTTGGATCGTGTTCGTCGGGAATGATAGTTGGGGGAGCGTCACGCTCGCATCGATGCAAGCTGGCGTCTTGGATGCTACGCCATTGGGCGCCGCATAAACCGTGCAACCTTTAATCGCGCCGTGGCGCGGGATCTGAACTAGCATTGTTTAGCCCTCCTCTACCAATGAATCAAGCCCTGCGCTCGTGTAAGACACGCTCACATAGGCGTATTTAAGCGGATTCGTTGTCGTGCATGTGATATTCCACTTGAACTCGCCCTTTTGGATGTTGTCTTTGGGATTATCAATCGCTCTAAACTCGCATGTGGGCTTGCCGATGAGCGCGCCCTTTGCGACTAATCCGTTCAGATAGTCCAATTGCTCGTTGATGATGTCGTTTCGCATCTGCAACGTGAAAGGCGAATCAATCGAAGCACGGTATTTGAGTTGGAAGCGGTTTGTAATCGAACGAAGCATTCGGATGCTATTGTCGAATCGTGCCCGCTCGTCCGAAACCGTGCCCGCCGCGAATAGGCTCGTATGGTCGCCCCATGTGCGATAAGTGCCCGAATAATTGACGACAGCGCAAACGCCTTCCGCCGACAAGCTCGTCGCGAGCGTCTCACTGATAGGCATAGCCGTAAAAGATTTTGAATCATACGAACCCCACGCTTCGGCGTTCGGTATTGGCAAATTGCCGCCACTACGCGCCGGCGCTCCGTATTCCGCGTCACTTCGTGCGCAAAGACCCGCACGAATGGCACTAAGGGGCAAAACATTTGCGCCCGTCTTGATAAAGCCCATCGTCACGACTGCATCTTCAGAACTGCAAGGCTTGCCCGTGTAGTCTGCCGCCGCGTTGCAATTGAGAATCGCCGTGGCGTCCCAATGTCCATCAATTTTTTTGATGCCTGCAAGGATCGTTGCCGCGTCCTCTTTGGTCGTCGTGAATCCGCCGTCAATCACAATGCACGAAACTTGCGGCGTTCGCGTCATGTAGTCTTGAAACGTCTTGATGCAAGCCGCCAAATCAGTACCGCCGCACCACACGACGTTATTAACGCCAGCAGTCGCATAAAGCGCATACGCGCACATGTCGCAAGCGTCGCTCGGATTGATCGGTTTGTCATTCAGATACGCCGACAAATCCGCGAACGTTACGGCGTTCATGTCCGTCTTTCCTCGTGCCAATACCGCAATAACGGTATCCGTCGAAACGGGCGTCACGCTTAGAGACTTGCCCAAATCTCCAAATGCTCCATATTTCTCTGTTGCCATATTCACCTCTGCTACATAATTGATGCTTGTTGTATCTGAAACCGACGGATTTATCGTGAGATCCCATCCCTTCGCCCGCTCATTCCACGCCACTGCCACTGAATGAGCACTCGATGTGTCTGGAAACGTGACTGTCGGCTTTTCGGATTTAACGAACGACGCGGGGGCAATGGGGCGCAATTTAAGCAATGTTGTCGTGTTGTATTCTGGAACCCACGGGCAACCATCGATGAATGCTCGCGTTTCGTCCATAATAACTCGACTGTAATTCGATTGCGGGATTGATATACCAATTTGTTTATCAGCACCGTAATCTTTAGGTTTCACACGGAAAATAACATGTCCAGCGTCCCATTCTTCTATTTCATAATCTACTGATACTGACGAATCCCCAGGGACAATCAAACTAGGGGACATCCATCCGCTACCATCTCTTTGTTGCAAGCAAAAGCCGTTACCAGTCCAGTCTTTAATCAACTGAACCCACATATCGGCGTCTTGTTGCCACGCTGGGATCTTTTTCATTCCGTCGGCATTCACGCCCACATACGTCCATTCTGCATCTTCGGATGTCTTGTAGTAGATGCCGAACTTTGCGTATGCGTAGTAGGTGGCATAACCAGAAATACTCAATGTAAACGGCATTACAATATCCCCTCAAATCGAGAACGAACGAAGCTCTCGGTATTGCCCAATGCACAATCAAAAGAGACCGTGCACTCACAAGCGGGGTAATTCTCCATGTAGGCGACTGGCGCGTTCAAAACGACGTTGTCGATGCGCGCCAAACACGATAGCGAGATCGTGTTCAATGCGTTGTAGACGCTCTCGCCCAATAGCAAACAAGCGCGATATAAATCGCGCCGTGCTCCTCCTGCGCGTGGCTCTTCGCCCTCGCCCATGCGATACGATCCATCGCCACAATCGATGGCGATTTCATCGTCTACGATTGACGCGTTCACGACGTAAATATGCACCAGATACGACACGCGCTCGTCGTCTCGCTTTATCACCTGCAACAACACGCTAGGCGTATGCACGGGCAATAAATCGCGATCCAACTCGCCGTCGTATGTGAACGTATAGACGCGCGGCTTCGTCTCGGTGGCGTCGTTTGGCTCGTCCGTGCCTTTGAATCGATACGTCAAGCCGTCCAACTCCGACCGAAGCGCCGCCGCGATATGCTCTGTTAAAGTGAAGATATTAAGCATGACTTAAAACCTCAACGCCCCTTCGTGCGCATCAATGATGCGCTTCGCAATACGCCCATCGTCGTCGCCGTGTCCACTATGCGATAGCCAACCCATGAATCATTCCCTTCCGCATCGAGCGAGATGAAAACAATCCCGCCCTTGACGAATGAACGCTTGAATGCTTCGTCCGTTATGTCCTCGAAATAGATAGAAAGCTCATAGACGTTGATCGGCTCGATGTCGGCAGTTAGGGCGATCTTGTCCGATTGCAACGATGCGTAAATCGAATAAACGACGTTTCCAACCTTCAAGCGAACGGGGCGCGTAAAGTCCCTAAAATCGCATAGAATGTTGCGTAAATCCGCGTTTACAATATCGGTCAATCGTTCCATAGTCTCGCCCTCTCGTCTGCGTCTATCACTCACCCATCAACGCCTACTCACTTACTAGCCCGCCGAATCCGTCTTCGTGACCCAACCCCAACGACGATAAGGCGCGGGCAATGGCAACGACTCACAACGGACACTCACTTGCTCGTTGGCGAAGTCGAAGTATTTCGTGACAATGAACTTGCCCGTGTGGCGTACCAATGCCGCATCGCCTCCGTTGACGAATGCGCCGACGCTCGCCTTATTGACCGCGCCGCACAACGTGTGCCCGACGTTCGGGGCGAGAACGCAGACGAAGTTTTCGGGCAAATACGGTTTGAAAACCTCTTTGTTCGTGTTGTTCGTGTCGATCGTGGTATATGCGCCGCTGTAAACAATCAAATTCAAAACGTAGCCGCCGAAGTTTGCGCTCCCGACGTGCTGGGCGTCGAGAATATCCGCATCATACAAGCCGCCCTTATCGCCGCTATTGATGATTGTGTAATTGATTTGTGGCATACCATTGCCCATCTTCTTCGTGATATCCGCGATGAGATGTCCCCACATTTGCGGGCTCATGAGCAAATCAACGGCATTTCCGCCGTTCTGAACTAGCTTGCGACACATGGCGCACACGTCGTCGTAAGGCGTGGCATCCGCGCCGCCCCATGCCTTCGATTCGTAGACCTGCGGATTCTTGCCGTTGTCTGCCGCCGCGCCCGTGGTCTCGTCGTTAAAGTATTGAACGTCAACGGTAACGTCGTTCGATTCTGCCGTCGGGCTCGACTTGTATTGCAATGCAAGCTCGTTTTTCTGCAAAAGCATTGAGCAAAGACGCTCGATGCCACGTTGCACGCGGTCTGCGCATCGTCCCGCTTTGATACGCAACAAATCGTTCAAAGCGTCGGCATGGCTCGGTGTGGCGTTTCCCTGGGCTCGACACAATTGCTCGAAAAGCACGCGGTCGCGGTCGCCTGCATCGATGATGTCACTTTCTGCAATGCGGGGCGGTTCGCATACTTCGCTGTAATAGGTCGTCTTGTTGCCGTCGCCATAGCCCTTTTGAAAGAATGCGCCCGACTGCAAATCGCCGTTGTCGAAGTCAAGCATAACTTTTTTGCTGTCGAAAACGTCCGTCACATTGTCGGTGGGGAAATAGCGCGTCTGCAACAATTGCGGGCGCGGGCTCTCCATGAGCAAGGTTTGCCCCTGGGTTACTGTATCATTGATTAAAATCGTCGTGTGATTTGCCATCTCTCAATCCTCCATGCTTATCCACGAATGAAACGGTCAAAGCTATTCCCGTATACCGCCTTGAAACGTTCAAGATCCTTCGTTGCGTTCTGCGCGGTCTTTTCTTCCTCGGTTGCAACGACACGTGCAACGGGACGCGAAATAGACGCAAGGCGCGCCGCAAGTTTCGCCTTTTTCTCGTCGCTTGGTACGCATTCCGCTTCGCGCTTTTCCTCCAAAGCCGCGACGCGCGCGCTCAATTCCTCGATGCGCTCGATGACTTGCTCAAGTAAGTCGTCGCTTTTATCGTCAACCTCTTTTTCAACCTGGTCTTCGACTTTCTTGTCAACGGTCTCTGGCGTCAATTCTTCCGCCTTCTTCTCCTCGGTGACTTCCTCTTTCTTCATTTCTTCGGCTTTCATTGTGTCCCCTCCAATGTTTCGGAACTTGCTAAAACCATACGCCGCCGCGCGCTTCGCCTCGGCGTCTCCCTCAAACTCTACTATCCGATCCACAAGCCCGAAGGCTTGCGCCTCGCTGGCAGTGAACCAGCGATCCTCCGACAAATCCTTTTCCGTGTAGTCTGCATTCTTGCGATGAATCAACGCCAATTGCGACTCGTTCGCATGTTTGCAGCCCTCGTCAACATCTCCATCCCATCCGTAGGCACTATGCACCATGAAATGCGTTAAAGGCGACGCCTCGACGAAGTCGCATGCACACGCAATGGTAAATGCTGCGCTCGCCGCATAGCCCCAAACACGCGCATTCACGCGCTTGCCGCACGATCGCAACTTCTCTGCAATCGCGATGCCTGCGTAGATGTCCCCACCTGGGGAACAGATATTGAGATTGATTTCTTTATCCGTCGCACACGCCCGAAGATGCTTATCCAGCTCCTCCAGATACAGTGGCGATATATCGTAGTAAATATCAAATGTTTTCAACATTTTCCCCTCTCTTTGCTTTGTGCCCGTATATCATTTGAGCCGCTTCATCTGCATCGATTAAGCCCATCTCGATGGCTATCCGCGCACCCTCTAGCTCGGCTCGCGGATCGAGACAAAGAGCCGCCGGCGCTTGCCATACAGACTCGATAGACAATGCACGCGCAACGAATAACGGATCGTCAAAACCGCCCAACTCGTCCACAACCTCGTATGCGAACACCTCGAAAAGCGGCTTCAAGAATGACTCGATGAAATATGAGCGATACGCCTTGAACGTTCGATTCGCCTCCAAAACGCTTCCTCGCGCGCTCGCATACGTCCCATCGTATGAGCACTCCAGAACTTGGCGGGGAATGCCGATTGACGATGCGACGCTTAGATTGTGCGCCTTCATGAACGCGTCGAAATTGTTGTTTGGATGCGTCGATTGCAAGAACTTGACGTCCTCGCCTTCCGCCAAATGTTGGAATTGCCCCGCGCTCATAACCTTCGCCGTCGGAAACAATTGCGATTTGATGCTGTTTGTCCTCGATTGCGTATAAGGCGACAATTGCAAATCCTCTTTGACGGCTTCTTCGTTCAACGGGATCTTCTCGTCCAGATACCCATCACTCAAAGGCACGGTCTCGTCGCTCGTCGGATTATTCGACGTAAAGAATCCCCACACCGCAGATTGAAAGATTGCCGCCTGCAATTCCGCTTGCGCATAGTTGCGCGTATTGTGCAACGTCTCGATCACGTTCGCAAGCAATGGCACTCCCCTGTATTGGTCTGGGCGCGTCGGCTTGAACAAGTGAATCATAACGGGCAAGCCGTCGTCGTCATGCGACGGGATGCGCTCGATTTGCTCCGGTGTTATAAGCAACGGCTTGTCGATGTAGTCTTTAACCACCCAATAAGCGACGGGGGATGCATCGTCGTCAAGCTCTACGCCGTCGATGATGCGATTTCCCGTGTCGGGATTGATGAGCGCGTAAAAGCTCATGCCGTTCTCGGTCGAGTCTGGGCTGAACATGTAGTAAGGACTCATCACGCGATCAGACTCAATGGCGCGCCACGCGAACGCGCCGTTTGGCTGTTGCCGTCGAACGAAGAACACGTCACCCGACAATAGCCAATTTCGGCACGCCATTTCCTGAATCTGATTGAACGTCAATCTGCATTGCGCATCAAATAGACGCGATATGCTTCGACGCTTCAAAAGCCGCTTCAATTCGTCCGTTAAGGCTTTGTAGAACTCATTGTCAAAAAACTCGCTTGTGTCGCTCACTGCATAGGTAAGCCCTGCGCCGATAATGCCGCCCGTCATGCGGTCGATCGCGGCGCTCGCCAACGGGCATGTCATATCAAGCTGACGCGCACGACTGACCAGAATTTGCCGCGTTGGCAATATGTCTGCCGTCGCGCTATACGATACGCCGTTAAAGCCCGCTAAAGTCTGGCTGTTCGGTGCGCCACTGCCTGCCGCAAAGCCGATGTTGCTCGCCAATTCAAGCATTATATCCCCCCGAAATACGGATTGACGTTAAACGGATTATTATACACGCACACAGAAGTGTGACGTTGTGGTCTCCCCGTCAATATGTTGTCAATCTCTGCAAGACGAAGACGCGCATCTTTGAGCCACTGCTTCAACTTGTCAATATCCGCTTGCGCCCTCGAGATCGTCCACGTCCCCAAACTATACGACGTGATCTTGCCGTTCATAAGCGCCGTTAATGCGCCGAACGCGTCCGCAATCGCTTGAGAAAGGCGGTTGCGCTCCTCGATTAGCATTGTTCGCCGTGTCGTGTATATCGCCTCCGCCATCCTCGCCTCCTAGAACTGTTCGTATTTCGACGCGGAATTGTCCACGGGCTTCGGCGTGCTAGGCGCCTCCACCTCGCGTTCTTCGCCATTATACGGCTTTTGCTCCTCTTTAACAATTTGATCTTGCTCTTTTTCTGCTTTTTTACTAACCTTTTTTGCCATGTTTCTTCTCCGATAATCTGGATCAAGCCCCCTCGGGATGATCTTCGTCAAATAATACTCTGCCGCCGCCATCGCGTAAACACGGCAGTCAAGCGGCTCATTCGGCGTGCTACCTCGCTGGGGCGCAATCCACTTGCCGCCCACTTTCTTTTCGCTTAGTAGCCCCGCAAAATACGTCTTATCATAGCCCCCGCCCGCCCAATAGTGCAAGCACCGATCCCCCGTGATTGTGCGCACCTCCATGTCAAATAGCGCGTCTTTCCCAGCATTGACGCCCAACACAAGCAAGTGCGTTTTGCCCTTCACATTGCCATTTAACGACACTTTCGAGAGTTTTCGGATCAATGGGTCTTGCTTGTCTCGCGAGCTCGCAACGCCCTTGATCGCCATCATTCGAGACGATCGCGCTGCCATCGTGTAAACCTCGTTCGTTCGATGCCCACCCGAATCGATAAACGACAAAGCAATCTTCAACTCGACGCCGTCCACACGCGCATACGCCTTTGTGGCAAGCATCTCAAGGCAATCGCGAATCCCGCCCTGGGATTGCAAGTCGTAAGGCGCCACGAAGTACTCGACGCCCCAATGCTCGCGCCCGTCTTTGCTGAATCCCACAACCTCGACGAATAGGCAGTTGTCGTGCGTGTCGATGCCTGCGCACAAAAAATCGACTTCGACGGGCAAATCATAAGGCGAATAATCGTCCCTACACTCTCTCATAAGCGCTGGCAACTCGACCGATAATTCATCACGCGGTTTGTAAATCTCTGCAAGGCGCGTATTCACGAACGATTGATACGACGCCTCCCCCGTCTTTAGGGCTTGGATCTCATAATCCCGAAGCGACTTCCACGAATAGAACGAATGGCACAACGTCCCGAAAACCTCGAACGAACGCCAAATCCGCCCGAAGTTGTCTTTGAACGGATCGGCGTTCGCCGGTGGCGAATACTCATGATCAAGCCCCTTTATGTCCATCTCCGTGTAAACTTGCCCGCACTCTTTGCACGCGATTGTCGGTTCGCTCGGCTCGCTCCAGTCGATATCCGACCACCTGCAAGGCATGAACGCGCCGCACTTGCACACCGCGCACCACGTCTCGCACGTGCCCTGCTTGAAATACTTGTTTATCCGCCCATCCTCTAGCGTCGGCGTGCTGCACATCACCGTCATTCCACGGAATCGCAATTGGCGTTGGAAGGCGAGAGAGATTGGATCGCCCTCGCCTCGAATCTCTTGTTGCCATCGGTCAAGCTCGTCCATGAGCAAATATTTAACAGGCGTAGAACACAAATCGCCCGCGCAACGGCTCGAACCGATTTTCACGTTTGCACCTCGCCCGATGCCCAAATCGACCGCGTTCATCGAGTGGTCGTTGTCTTTGCCCTTCGATGATGCCGTCTTGGAATAGTCAAGCCCGCAGACGTCCCGCAAGAATGGGCGAATGCGGTTCTTTGACAAGGCGATGCCACTGGTCTTCGTGTCCATGATGAGTAATGTGTTTGCCCGATCGTACTCGACGATCCAACCCAACATGTTTATGAGCGTCTCGGTGTTATGCGTCACGCAATATTGACGCCCCGCAAGAAACGTGTGCGATGGATGGTCTACTTGGATGCAATACGATTCGACCGTCGGGATCGGCTCGATGCGCCGAATATATCGCCAATGGCAATCAATCCTGCGCGTCGGCGCCTGCTTGCATCTCTTGCGCTCAAGTCTGAACACTTGCAAATCCGTGCAAAAGCCGATTTCCGAATACTCGCCGACGAATCCCGAAGAACGAATCGACTTCTTCATCGTCCGCACGTGGCACTTTATCCCCAACGAACAAAGCAACGCGCAAACGTCGCTCGTTAGCCTCGGCGACTTCTGCGCCCACGTAACACGCCCCTTCGATACAGTCCCATCCGTATCCATCAAACCGCGCAATAGCTCGATGCGTTGCGACTTGCTCGCATTCAAATATGCGCTCGGGATATGCTTGTTTTGAATCAGATTGAGCGCCCGCAACGACGAAGTCAATCCATGCGGTTTCACGTGTGGGCATCGCGATGAACCAGAATCCGATTTGAATCGCAATATCGGCTCATTGGGGAACATCTCCGACAAATCCGATGCCGACTTGTAAATAATACCGCAACACGAATGCCCATCGCCTAACCACGCGCCTAACACATACGGATCAATCGGCAATTCTGCATCGACGCCTTCGACCGCCTCGGGAACTCGAATCGAGAAAACCGATCGCGCCTTTCCTTGACAAAACCACGACTTCTTGCCACGCTTCGACTCCATCGCCGAAAACATTTCGCGAGTAGTGTAAACCATCTCATCACCGCGTCCATAACTGCTATTCATCTGAACAGCAAGCCAACGATGATCTTCGCCCGCGTCCAAATACGTCCCGTCGTCGAAATGAACGCGAAACATTGGATTATACTGTGCGTCCGTCTTGAACGTTACACGCGTCTTTGAGCCATCCATCGAGTAAAGCACATCGCCAACGCGCAAATCCCGCATAGACACAAAGCCGTTAGGCGTCGGCAGCTCGGTATACCAGGCAAGGTCTTTTCCCGTCTGACTGGGCACTTTGAGCACGACGCAAGCAGTGCCCGCCAAATCACCCATCACCTGATTAGGCAACTCGAAGTATGGCGACTGCTCAAAGCTGAACATCGATGCCGTCGTCTTCATGTATCGGTATCTTTGCGCCCATTCGGCTGGATCGCAATATGGGCGACGGTCAAAGATTGGCAGTTTGAAATACTCAATCCCCATCGACTACTTCCCCTTGCGCTCCGCGCTCAATCGTGCGCTCTTGTCGTGATACGCCCTGTTGTCCTCCATCGTGTCTTTCGTCGTGTGCACTTTGATTGCAAGTCGATTCTCGCCCAATTCCCTCAGGCGGTCGTTTATCTTCGTCTTGATTTGCCCGTACTGCTTCGGCGTCAAGTTTGGCACGATCGCTTGCACATAATCGGGAAAGTGCCCGATAAAATCGACGAAGGGCACAAGAAATTTATCGAACGCGTCCAGCGCATCGACGACGGTACACAAGCCGCCCTGCGCGTTCAAGTTATTAAAGCGTTCCTTTTCCGCGCGCTCCTCGGTCAAGCGCATATCTGCTAGACGCTTGCGATATTCGATTTCTTCGTCGCTTACCACGGCATACGCCGGCGTATCGACGGGATCTGCTTTTTTTCTCGCCATTGTCTAATCCTCTGGGATCCCCTACTACCAAAAGACCGCGCTCGACCTGCAAGCGTTGGCTAGGGCGTCCCCCCTGGTAGTACCTACGAAACGACGCGGTCGCGCGTCAAGCGCTTGGCGTCCCTGTCACTCAATCCTGATTGCTTAATATAGCCCTTTAGAACTTGCCGTGCGAACTCATCCCCCATGCCATTGGCTTCAAGCTGAAACCATAGCTTATTGAAGGCGTTGTCCCGATTGCCCTGAATGATTGGATTATTTTCGGTAAATTTATCCAGATACCGAACGATCCGATTCTCTTTTTCGACTTGGTCGCATTCTGAATACGATTTGCCGCAATCTCTTGTAATAACTTCGACGTCGTTTGCAATGCGCTTGCGCGTGGCTTGCGCTTGTCCCCTGGTCTTTGTGGTCTTTGTGGTCGTCTCTGCCGCAATGGCGGCTTGCTGGGCTTCGTCCTCGGCTTTTGCCTCGCGCGTCGCTACAGTCTCTGCCAACTCCTCATCGGTCGCAAGACGGCACAATGTCCGAAGGCGCCCGCCGATGGACGTCCGTTCTTTGATGATTTCGCCGTTTGCCATCATGCGCCGCACCACGTCCCATTGACGCTGTGCGGATTGATAGCGCCTCGATAGAACGTCAAGCCGAACGCTCCGCCCCTCCAGAAACTGGCGAATCTCGCGAATTACCTTGATTTCTTCCGTTTCGACTGGATCGGCGCCCAAATTTCGGATCTTGATGCGATTCTCTAGCACGCCACAGGCAATAGCCGCTCCGACTTGCAAGTCTTCCGCCTCGATGGCGTCTGATCCTCGCAATATGGCATTATGCGCCGCCAGCACTGCAAAGACCGTCGAACCGAAGGCAATGCGCTCATCCATATCGCCCAATATGTGTTTGTACTTTTCAAGCAAGCAAAACACTTCAAACGCTTCGTCTGGCTTGCATCGCAACGGTAAAGGCGTGGGGAACATGCACCGATTGGCGACGGGCTCTAATATTTCCCATATTGCATCAACGTTCGCAGCTCTTCGCCCGGACTGCATAATCATTCGGATCGCTTCCTCGTCGCTCGTCGCCCCCTCGCAAGCCGACGGCAACCAAAACTCCAGAATGCGCCGTGCATCGCCTGCTTGGGCATCGTCTGCCGTCATGGCATCCGCCCATGACTTCGTTGTCGCAAGCATGATCGAAGTGTAGCGCGTGGGCACTGGGAAGTCTGGCGCCTCGCGCGTCAATGCCGAAGAAATAATCATCTTGTCGCCGAAAAGCTCGCGACGAATTGCGCCCATCTTTGCCGCATAGTCTCGTCGCTTGTCAATGCCTCGCGATATGCCCGCTTCGTCCACAATCTCAAAAAGCGAATCCGGCACGTCTTTAGGTTTCCAAACCTTATCAATATCGCAATATTTCGCACCTGCATTCGCTACATAGTGCGATAGCGCCGCGTCGGATGCGGGCTTAATCAGTTTCACTCCTAATTGCTTGGCGATGTCCATGAGTGACATAACCATCGTGGTCTTTCCTGCGCCCGCCTTGCCAACGATGACGTTTTGGGATCGTAGTGGGTAGTAGGTCTCGGAATAGACGCGCCCGTAGACGTTGCCACGCGATGCAAGCGCAATGCACGTCAAAGCCGCCCCGACTTGGGCGTCGCTTGCCTTTCCTTCCCTGAGCCCGCCAAAGAGTGTCGCAAGTTCGTTTAGCTTCGACCGCTCGAACGCTCGCTCGCACTTGGCAGCGATGAGCTCTCGGCGCGTCTTTGGCTTGTCCCACTCGGTCGCCCCCTGCCACGTCGTCGCCCTTTCGTTTACGATGCAATCTGGGTCGTAAGTCGTGATGCGCAGACGTGCAAGGTCTTTGCACGACGCGTCCACATGTCCGAATTTTTCGGATAACTCGTCCTGAAAACGGCTCCGAAGATAGGCGGTCACGTCTTGTTGCAATGCCTCGACGCCCTCGGGACTGGCTGGCAGTTCTGGATCAACTTTGACGACGGCGAAGACGCCAGCACCAGAACATGAAATGGCGCTTAGTAGGCATGATGGATAGAAGCCGAAGGCGTCTCGCACGGCATCAACGATGCTTGGGTCGATGTCGTCCACGTCGATGACGATGACGCCTTGTGCATGGGCGTTTTGATTGTTCCGCTCATTGTGGTCGAACGTTCGCCCGATGGTATAGGCGGGCAATGCGCGCTTCGCCGCGTCGTATCCTTTGCGGTTGCCTGCTGCAAGGTAGGCGCGCGCCTTCACGACCTTATCATCGTGGGTTTTGATGCGCTCGACGAAGTCTGCAAGCGTGATAATCTCGCTTGCCTTTTTAGATTGGATATTCCTGAAACATGAGCACTTAATCGTATCCATAGCAACCTCCGATTCGCGTTACTAGCACAACATCGACTCGGTCGTCAAATCCATTTGCAGTTTCCCCTTTATCGCGACCTTGGAACGGAGATCCACAAGCTCGCCCAAAAAACACAAGCTCGCCCAAAAACCACAAGCTCGCCCAAAAACCACATCATAGGGCTTTTGCGGTTTTTTTGGCGGTCAGTGGGCGCAATTCTAACCATCTGACACGCAGTGCGCTACGCGCACATGACACGCATTCCCTTTGGAACAATGCCCATGCGCGTGGATTTTTGCGGCTTTTCCCGTTTCTGACACGCAATGCGCTACGCGCGATCCAAAAACCACAAGCGATCCACAAGACCACAAAACCACAGGCAAAAACCACAAGCGATCCACAAGCCAAAAATCGAGAAAAGTAAGCAATATCAACGGTTTGCGAAACTGATCCACAAAAACCACAAAAACCACTACCACTTGTGGTCACTCGCACTCGCACTCGCATTTGCTCTTATATATATATAATATAATATAAAAATATAGACTATACCCCCCTAAATAACCACATGCGTGTGAAGAACCACATGGCTCTGTGGTTCTTGTGGTTTTTGTGGTTCTTGTGTGTCGAATATTCGGGAAACCAGCTCTACAAGCCACTTTGCGCATTTTTGGTCTTTGTGGATCTCGTGTGGTTCTTGTGTGGTTCTTGTGTGGGCGGATTTGTGGTTTTTGGTCACGTGTGGTTTTTGGCTCTGGTCTGCGCGTCCGATCCACCTCATGTGGTTTTTGTGGGTCGGTGGTCTTGCCATCGATGCCGATGCCGACGCTTGCGCGTCCGATCCACCTCATGTGGTTTTTGTGGGTCGGTGGTCTTGCCATCGATGCCGATGCCGACGCTTGCGCGTCCACTTGCTCTTTGTGGTCTGCTAAAAAGATTTGCCCATTGTCCCACTTCGTGCTATGTTCTGTTTCGTCGCCATTGGGGGCGACCTTTACAAATGGAGAAAACGATCATGGCTAGAACATCCGTGAAAGTGCGCTTGCGCAACGTCCGAATTGCTTACCCTCGGCTATTTACACCTGATGAAAAGACGGGCAAGCGTTCATGTTTGATTATGATTCCCAACGATAGCGAAGCCGCACAGGCTTGGCGACGTGGCGTGCCTGAAGCATGGCGCGTCGCACAAGATGAGCTATCGAAGGCGTCGTTCCCTGATAACCCGTCGCCCGCCCTCACCCGCGCGATGCTCGGGATCAAAGTCGCTGGCGAGATTAGTCCGTCCGGTTCGGTATATCCTGATGAGTATGCGGGGCACATCGTGTTCACTGCTTCGTCAAAACGCTACATTTCGGTGTGCAACAATCGGGGAAACGCGATAAACGCGACGGATGAAGAACTCATTTATAGCGGTCAAATCGCCCACGTCGCGATCGAGCTTTTCCCGTTCAAGATTCCAGAAAAGACCGGGATCTCGCGCATTCTGCAAAACGTCTTTATCGTCGGCGGAGGCGAACGTATCGCCCTTTGCAGTGGCGAACGTATCGCCCTTGGCAGTGGCTCGCACAATTTGAGCGCCGCCGAAGAATGGGCGGATGAGATTTCAGAATCCTCGTCGGCGTCGTCTTTCGATGATGATGCCGCTTCCTTCCCTTTTTAGGTGCGCATAATGGAACGTCCGATCGTCTACATATCGAACAGTTTGACGGGGAGCGATTTAGGAGGCGTCAAAAAATGGCGTCGCCGAAACTCCGGCGAACGGATTGAATGGATCGTCGTCCACTACACGGGAATGGTAGTGACGCAAGGCGATCCCGATACGGCTTCTTGGGCGATTGCTCGCTCGAAGCGTGCGGCTTCGACGCATTATCTCGTCGGCGATCGCGCCGATATTGTACAGCTCTTGCCCGTCAAATACGCCGCCTACCACGTGGGCGCAAAAGACGATGGCAAGCTGATCCCGTGCTATAACGGCAACTCGATCGGCGTCGATTTGTGCGAGTGCAAGCTCGATTGCTCGTCGGGCAGTGTCTCGTGCAATGATTGGTACTTCACGCCGCAAACATTTGCCAACGGGGCGCACCTGATTGCGTACCTGGCACAAGAACACGGCATACCGACCGACCACATCGTGAGACACTACGACGTGACCCACAAGAGATGCCCGCGTCCATTCGTGGGAACTGATATCAATGCCTATACGGGGCAAACACATGAAAGCGCATGGCGTGAGTTCGTGCGCACGATTGATGCGCTCCGCAATGGCGACTAACTAACCCTTGGGGCGCGTGGCTCATGCTGGGCGCATTGTTCTGCGACCGACAATTCCGCCGACCGCAGATGCTGAAAACAGCCAACATATCACCCACAGGCGCTCGGCATGAGCGACGCGCCCCATTTTGACAATTGAGAGAAAACGATGAGAGAAAAACGCGACTACTACGAAAGCGACGGCATCGAAGTGTTCGACGTGATCGAAGCCTTCGATTTGAACTTCAACCTTGGCAACGTGATGAAATACATTTGCCGCGCCGGTCGAAAGACGTTCGATCCGCTTCCAGACTTGCGCAAGGCGTGCACTTACCTAGAACGCGAGATTGAACGCCTCGAAGCGAATCCTATTATGAATAACGACGAATCGGATCCTATTATGAATAACGACGAATCGGATCATATTATGAATAATGACAAATCGGATCATATTATGAATAACGACGAAAAGCGAAAAGCATTGATGGATAGCGAGATTGACGGCTTCTGCATTCGATACGGCTTATCGGATACCGCGAAGCGTGCAATCAAGAAGATTTGCGAGTTTGGCAAGAAGGGCATAGACACGGTTGAGATCCAATTTGACTTACCAGATTCATCCGAATAAAGCGAAAGGACTGCAAAGTAATCTGCTTCTACATTCCAATTGATTAAAATGGAGAAAACGACAATGAAAGAAAATGAAACAGACAAAAGCCGCGATTTAATCACTCCAGACGATGAACGATCCTACGACATAACGCTTCGCTCGATACTGAAGATGGATGATGTGTCAAGTGAGGCGCAACACTTGTTGGCGCTTGAAATGGTCAAGATTATGACCGATGTCTTGAAAAAGGGGCAAACGCTATTTCAAGCGCTTACAGTCAAAGAGATCGCCGACAAATTGCTGGCGTTCAATTGCGTTGCTGCGAATGAAACAATCTGCGAAGGGCACGCCGACGATCACGATTATTGCTCGAAGTCGATGATGGACTTGATCATGATTATCATTCGCCGATACGGCGGGGCGATTTCGTCGCAAACGCTCGACAAACTATTGGTCAATTGTGATGAGTATCCGCAAGCGCTTGCATCGCTGATTGGTCTTGGCATGGTCAAATACGCAACGCAAGTAGACGGCAACGCCGCTTGCTTCTACTTGCCAGTGAATGGATCGGGGATTGAACGATGAAAAAGACGAAAGACAATATACAGACAAGCAAGAATAGCAAGAATGAGCGCATAAGAGCGTGCATGGATGAATTAAAACACCTTCTCGCGATGACGAAGCATGAATATAGAATGCTCTGCGATTTGTGCGATCTTGCCCATCCGACGTGCCGCGAATCGATGCGCGTGGCTTTGCTGGCGTCCCTTGCGAAAGATGTCGAAATGCTCTTTGGGAGCTATTACGATAAAGTGATCGTGCGTGACGTGATGACAGATACAGGGATGGATAGCGATGAATCGCTCGATGCCATTATTGAGCACACGCAAAACCAGATTGTGGACTACATGTCGATTCGCGGGGGCGTCGTCTCGAAGCCCGAAGTCATGTTCGTCTTCGGCGAAAGCGATATAACGCGCGATGCGATAGATGGTCTAATTGACGACGAAAAGATCGCCGTGGTCAATGGCGAGTTCACGACGATTGGGTATTATTTCCCGAAGGCATAATTGACACGCGCGCCTACTTCATGCTATGGGCGCGTAATTGTTGGCGCGTGGATGGCGATTGACTAGTTTCAGAAACTCCTTCTCCCTGCATTAGGTGAACGTCTCCACGCGTAAAAATGGCATGGGCTATTGGCTCATGCCTTTTTTTTGTGCCCTCACTCGCACAACGATCCGAACTCGTCGATGAGATGTTGCACGTGGCGTGCAAGCGCATAAGCCGCTGGAAACGCTCGCGCCTCCTCGATGCTCATGCCTTTGCGATAGCCCGTCGCCCGTTTGAGATTGTGCCCGCCTGCATTGTAAGCCGCTACAGTCCACGGTATGGAATGAAAGCGCCGGTAAAGGGAAGCGAGATAAGCGGCAGCGCCTCGGCTTGCGTCCTCTGGGTCGTGTCTATTCTCGACGCCATAGTGACGCGCAATAAATGGCATGAGTTGCCACAGACCCGCCGCGCCTTTGCTTGATACAGCGTGCGGCTTGCCGCAACTCTCGGCGACTGCAAGCATGGACAATTCAAGCGGCAAACCTTGCGCGCGCAACGCTTCGCAAATCTCGTGCGCATAGGCGCGTGTATTCTCAACGCATTGCGCGTCGTCGGCGATGCCTGGGACTGGTATTGCAAGCCAAAACGCAAGCGCCAAAGCTACTTTTTGCATTTGTTCAACCTATAACGAAAAGTCGATAGTGGCATGTTTAGGCGGGCGGCTGCTTGTTTCTGGGTTAGCTCCCCGCGCTCGAGCGCCTCTATCGTCTCATCCCAATTGCTTGGGGGGGGGTGGATTGGTCGTCCAAACTGAACGCCTCGCGCCCGGGCTTGCGCGATGCCTTCGGCTTGTCGGCTTCGGATATTGGCGCGTTCATTATCCGCAACGAACGATAGCACTTGCAAGACGATATCAGAAATGAAAGTGCCGATGAGCGATTGCTCGTGCCTTGTGTCAAGCAGTGGCATGTCTAGCACTACGATATCCACAGACTTATCCACAATCGCCCGCCACTGCTCGATGATTTCTCGATAGTTCCTACCCAAACGGTCTATCGACTTGATGAACAGCACGTCGCCAGCCCGAAGGCGCTTCATCATTGCCTTGTACTCGATGCGCTCAAAGTCTTTTCCCGATTGTTTGTCGGCGAATATGCGCCCCACGCCTGCATCATGAAGCGCCGCGATTTGACGGTCGAGATTTTGGTCTTTCGACGATACACGCGCATATCCGACGATCATTTCTTCACCGTGTAAAGTCGTTCGGTGACGTTAAACGCAGTTTTCGACGACATAGAAGTCATTTTTTGTTTTTCCGCCACAACCTCGAATCGGTCGTCCTCGATGCTATACTCCGATATGAAGATCGGATTGGTCTTTGATACCCGCACGCACCAGTCGTAAAATGCGCAATGGTCAAAATCCTTCGCCCTGCCTTCGTATAGTTTTTTGTCGCACGCATGATAAGGCGGATCGCAATAGACGACTGCGTCGGCTGGGATGTCGATTTCGGCGTATGATAGCGACGC
>ULPT01055946.1_pt1 | contig 27345 bp, 17 predicted proteins | sample 1953751 | NCBI WGS metagenome assembly ULPT01 (sample SAMEA4835636, study PRJEB28245) | human gut metagenome | biome: gut microbiome; material: fecal sample | place: Denmark | collected 2008 | reverse complement strand
AACGAGGACGGCAAGCCGTATGTGATAACCGACAACGTCCTTGTTCCAAAGGGAGAGACTTTGGTCATAGACCCAGGTGTCGAAATCCAGGTGCAGGGGGCTTTCTACATACAGGTGGAAGGTTCCATAAAGGCTGTTGGAACCGAAGATGATAGAATCAAGATCTATGGTGTCGAAGATGGAGTTGACAACTGGAATGGAATCAAATTCATTGGGAATGAAGAAAGCAGAATCTCCTATGCCGATATATCAGGTCTTACAAGTGGAATCAGTGGACGTTGCGACATAGACCATGCATTGATAACTGCAAATGGGTGGGCGATTGGAAGTTCTACACGTGTGTATTACGGTGAAGACGATAGCCTTGTTGGAAGTGTTCAGTATTCAGTTGTCAAAGGAAACATGGCAGTCAAAAATGGATTTGTGGTGAGCTGTGAGATATATGGCCCGACAATAATTCTATATTCAACGAATGCAGATGGAAATAGTATTGGAGGAAAGCTTTTCTCTTCTTCTTACTGTTTTGTATACAACAATGATGTATCGACAACGAATGTCGTATCAATACAGGATATTCAGAAAAATGTTACTTATAACGGGTGCAACATACAACTGGGGTTTGATACAGATTACTCAAAGACGACTATACGAGTATCTGCATTGTCTTGGATGCAATTCAATAATTGTACTTTTTCGAAGATTGCCGCCAGAATAAACAATTCAAATTTCATCAATTGTGAATGTGTGACAATAGGCTCTAAAAGGATTGAGAGATCAGAAATTAATATGACTGACAATTATTGGGGAGATTCCAATACTGTAGAACTGGAAACCAAAGGTGATAATGTAGGACTCAGTTTCATACATGATTATTATGACGATTTCAATCTTTCAAAGGTTATATACACTGGGTGGAAATCAATCTTAATAACTGATGCTGGATATCAAGGCGAAGGCTTTGGACGGGAGGCGTTGACGACAATGGTCTATTCCGTTGGAGATACAGGTCCTGCAGGAGGATTGGTTTTCTATGACAAAGGTTTCTATTCTGATGGATGGAGATACCTTGAAGTTGCTTCCTCTGACATAGGGTTTTTAGTATTTGGATACTATAGACCTGAAGGAACTACCAGCAAAATTGTTGGTACTGCATGGGCTGTTGGTTCTGGAAAGTATAATACTGAAAGACTAGTTGAATACATGGATATTGGAGGCAAAGCTTATACCTCTTATAGAGGTAATGACACAGAAGAGTATATTGCAAAAAAATGTATTGATTTCGAATATGGAGGGAAAGATGACTGGTATCTTCCAAGCAAGGAAGAGTTAAATCTTATGTGTTTGAACCTTCGAAAAAACAGTCAGGGGTCGTTTAGCAGTGCCTACATTTCAAGTTCCGAGAACAGTGATGACCGTGCATGGGGTCAATATTTTTTGGAATCTTCGGATTGGAATTTTATGCGTAGTGCCGGAAACTGTGTGCGTCCAATCAGGGCTTTCTAAACTATTCAACTATTCAGCAATTCAAAGGTTTTGGGGAATGTGTCCCCAAACCAAAAAAAGGAGAAATAAATGAGCAAATATCATTCAATTACAATCAAAGATGCCATGCATAACATTGCCACAAACAAGTATCTTCTTCCTGCAATACAAAGGAAATACGTGTGGTCCACGTATCAGGTCGAAAGGCTTTTCGACAGCATTATGAGGGGCTACCCAATAAACTCATTCATGCTGTGGGAGATTACGGACGACAGGATAAAACATGGCTACAAGTTCTATTCGTTCATAAAGGACTATTGCCAGTATTTCAACGAAACGAATCCTGATGCGACCACAAGGCTAATGAAGAATGATTTCTTCGCCGTCATCGACGGCCAGCAGAGGTTGGCGAGCCTATACATAGGACTTGACGGAACCTACAGATACAAGAAGCCCAACAAGTGGTGGATAGATTGCGAGGAGAACATGCCAACAAGACGGTTGTATCTTGATTTGTCGAAGGAGATGGAATCTGATACGGACGATGGAATGAAGTACAGGTTTTCCTTTCTCTCCCAGGAAGACTTGGACATATATGAAGAGAATTCAAATGCCAACTGGTTCCGGGTTGGAAAGGTCTTGGATTTCAACGACTTGACCGATGTAAACAGCTACCTGAACGAACATGGGTTGGCTTCGAATAGGTTTTCCCAAGACACTTTGTGCAAATTGTGGGACAAGATCAATCGGGACGAAATCATAAACTACCTTGTCATACCATATCAGGACCAGAACAAGGTCTTAGATGTGTTCGTCAGGACGAATGCAGGTGGAACAAGCCTGACGTTCTCAGATCTCCTAATGTCGATTTCATCTGCGAACTGGAAGGATCATGATGCCCGTAAAGAGATTGAAGACACAATGAATGAAGTGTTCAGGTATGGAAATCCAAATTTCCTTTTCAGTCAGGACAACACACTCAAGACGATCCTTGTTATGGAATCGGATGATATCCGGTTCAGACTGGACAATTTCACCAGGAAGAAGGTGGAAGGTTTCGAAAAGTCGTGGGACAGGATAAGGAAGTCGATAGTCGCCACATTCAATTTTCTTGACAATCTGGGCTATTCCAATGCGACTTTGCCATCGAAGAATGCTGTGATTCCAATAATCTATTACGTATATAAGAACAATCTTGCTGAAAGCATAGCCAAACCAACCTTCTCAGATGAAGACAGAAAAAACATTGTGAAATGGCTCAACCTGTCATTGATAAAGGGGGTTTTCGGCGGCCAGTCAGACAGTGTATTGAAGAAGATAAGGGATGTCATCAAGGAAGAGCCAACCCGTAATTTCCCGTTTGACAGGATAGTCAAGGCCTTTGAGACCGATCCAGCCAAGAACTATTCCTTGGACGATGCATTCATCGATTCTATACTGCTTGAGCAGTATGGGTCTCCTACCGCTACTCTTGTCCTTCAGCTTTTGTATCAGGACAAAGTTCTCAGATATGGAAAAGCAGTTGCACAGGATCACATGCATCCAAGAGCAGTGTTCGAAGACCCTTCAAGGCTTTCGGCTTTGAATCTGTCTACTGAACAGGTTGAATTCTTCACGGATCCTCAGAACTACAACAGCGTTTTGAACCTACAGCTTCTTGAGTCGGCCGAGAACGCCTCGAAGAACGATGCCTCACTGGCGGATTGGGTCCAATCGAGAGGCCTTAAGAACTACGAGTTGCTTGTCGATCCTGACGTGAGTTTGGACATCAAGGACTTTGAAGCATTCATTGAATCGAGGAAAAGGGTTCTTAAGGATAAACTGAAGAGCTTGTTCGAATAGATCTTTTAAATGCTACAGCTCTAGACTGTCAGGATTCAGCAGGAAGTCGAAGATGCTCATGACCAGTATTCCTCTATCATTGTAGTACGGTGCCGGTGCATCCTTGGTGACGATGATTTTCTTGAAGGCATCTCCGGTCATCATCAGGGATCGCTGCTCCTGCTCCATCTTTGCCTGATCCGGAACGGAATAGGCTGACTGGATGTAGTAGCGCCTAGAGCCTTTGTTGCATACGAAATCTATTTCATACTGCCTGCGGGTGCTTCTATTGTCCTTGTCTTTGCCATTGGACATTACAACGCCCACATCTACGTTGAACCCTCTGGTTTTCAATTCGTTGAAGACGATGTTCTCCATCGTGTGGGTCTCCTCCAGCTGACGGAAGTTCAGCCTTGCATTGCGAAGTCCCATATCGGTGAAATAGTACTTGACGGGGGTGTTTATATACTTCTTTCCCTTGACGTCATAGCGTACTGCACTGTCGATCAGAAACGCATCGCACAGGTATCCAATGTATTTGCCAATGGTCTCCTTGCTGATTGTCTTCTGCTTTACGCTCTTGAAGGTGGCAGACAGTTTTGTTGGATTGGTTAGGGATCCAATGGATGAAGAAAGGATGTTCAACAGTTCCTCAAGTTCTGTACGGTTGCGGATCTTGTGTCTTCCTACTATGTCTGAAATATAGGTTTCTTCGAAGAGGGACTTCAGGAAAGCGATTTTCTCTTCTGGCTCTTTGAATCGAAGGACAAGAGGAAGCCCTCCATAAAGCATATATTCGTCCCATCCATCCTGCTTTGTACCTGGGTAGACCGACATGAACTCGGAAAAACTGAGTGGTGACATATGGATTTCATCGCCACGTCCACGGAACTCAGTGATGACATCCTTTGACAGAAACCTGGCATTGCTTCCTGTTGCATATACATCGACATTCTCCATGCGGATGAGACTGTTTAGAACAGCTTCGAACTCACCTAGAAGCTGAACTTCATCAAGTAGGACGTAATACATCTTGTCGTCTGAAATTTGCTCTTTAAGATATGGCATCAAAACATAGGGGTCCTGATACCGCTTGTTTTCAAACGAATCGAAGGCGATTTCTACGATGTTTTTCCTATCAACACCAGAGGAAAGGAGATGCTCTTTGAAAAGATTGAACAGCAGATAGGATTTTCCGCATCTGCGGACACCAGTGACGACCTTGATGAGACCGTTGTGTTTTTTGCTTATGAGCCTGTTGAGGTAGATGTCTCTTCTTACGACCATGACCATTCCTTGTATTGGACTTTTTTGCGTGTATACGCATTTTTGTACAATAGCATTATACTATGATGCTGAGTCGCTTTTCAATATCTATTGAACATTTTTGCGTGTGTACGCAATTTTGTTCGATAGGAAGATGCAAACGATTTCATGGACACAACCCAGGTCCATAACTCGAGAAAAGGAAAACTATGGACCTTGAGGGTCGAGAGGCATTTCTTCATTTTTACGAATTTTGGGCGTTTAGGAAGAAAACTTTCTTCAGTAATTCCGTTTTTTCTCGTTTACTGAAGAAACCTAGTGGCGAAACGGCACGATTCAGCTCAACTCTCCGGAGTGGCGATTTCAAGGACACCCATGGGGCAGGCTTTGGCGCATTGGCCGCAGGCTATGCACTTCTTGGAGACGTGCATGACGGGGTCTTCCACCATGAGGCCAAACGGGCAGGCTTCACGGCACTTGCCGCAGTTGTTGCACATCTTGAGGTCCACGACGCACACTCCAAACTGATTGCGGCTTATGGCCTTCTGAGGACAGGCATCTGCACAGCGTCCGCACTGTATACACGTCACAGGTCTTGTTATGAGACCCTGTATGCCGCTTTGGTTGCCAATTCCTTTCCTCTCCCGCACTTGCAGGAATGCAAGTGAAGCCTTCTCTTGCTTGAAGAAGATCTTGGAGCATGTACGCACGCACTCAAGGCATCCTATGCAGCGTGCGTTCTTGTTCACTGCAAGGCTTTTGACCTTGCGCTTCACTGCTGAGCCTTCGTCGAGGCTGTATGGAGTGTTTTCTATAGGAAGCGAGAAGCGCTTAATACCATCGAGCCTGTAGTAGGCATCGGCTATGCAAGGGGCCGTTGGGATGGAAGTGATCTCTCCAAGTCCCTTGCCTCCGTTTGCTATATCAAGGCCGGGTTTTTCTATGATTACAGGCACTAAATCAGGTACTTCGTCCGCTCTGAAAAGCCCAAGGGAGCCATATTTTGCAAGTGGCTTGCAGTCTTTGAGAGGGTAGTTCTCCCTAAGGGCGTAGCCTGTGCCCATAATGACACCGCCTTCTATCTGGCCTTCAACGTTGGTTGGGTTTATTGCCCGTCCTACATCGTGGGCGGCTATGATCCTGTCTATCTTGTGGGTCTTCTCATCGAGCACCGCAACTTGGGTTGCATAGCCGTATGCCACGTGGCTCTTTGGATGTGGCTTGTCACTGCCAAACGGATCCGTCTCCGCTAGGTATTCGGCATAGAATTCGCGGCCTTCGAGGGTTTTCAGGGCATCGTTTGGGGTGAGGCTGCTCGTTGAAAAGCTGGAGAATCCGCTAGGGGCCGAATCCTCAGGGGCATCGGCCTTGGCAACGAAATCGGCCTTGGCAACGAAATCGGCCTTGGCTGCACCTTCACCAGACACCTTGTCCAATGCCGCCTTCAACTGCAGTGCGGCTCGTCGTGCGGCCTCGCCCGTGACGGTTGTGTGTCTTGAGCCTGATGTCGTGCCGCTGTCCGGAGCCTTGAGGGTGTTGGCTTTCTCCTCGACGACTAGTTCTCCGGGAAGACCCGTTATGTCGCAGACAATCTGCTTGAGTATGGTACACAGGCCTTGTCCTATGCAGGATCCCCCGCAGTGGATGACGACGTGGCCATCACGAACTTCCAGGTCAACTCGTCCAAAGTCCAAAAGACCCACGCCCACGCCAGCGTTCTTCATGGCACATGCAATGCCTGCGTACCTGTTGGATTCGTATTCGTCCTTGACGGCCTCAAGCGTCTCCACCAAGCCGGTTGCGTTGTCAACGATTTGGCCGTTTGGAAGTGCCTGACCTGGCCTTATGGCGTTGCGGTAGCGAATCTCCCAGTGAGAGATTCCAATTTCGTCTGCAATGTGGTTGAGCATGGACTCTATGGCAAAGCACGTCTGAGTTACACCAAAGCCTCTGAATGCGCCCGCAGGCGGGTTGTTGGTGTAGTAGGCGTATCCGTCTATCTGGAAGTTTTCGTAGTTGTATGGACCCGATGCATGTGTGCACGCCCTTTGCAAAACAGGAAGCCCCAACGATGCGTATGCGCCCGTGTCTGCAATCACAGTGGCTTTGAGGCCTTGGATTATGCCGTTTTCATCACATCCAAGGGTGAAGTCCATATCCATTGGGTGTCGTTTTGGATGCACCAGAATGCTTTCCTGCCTCGTGAGCTTCATCTTGCATGGACGTTTGGTGAGTAGGGCGGCAAGTGCGCTAAGGTGTTGTACCGTAACGTCCTCCTTGCCTCCAAAGCCACCGCCTACATAGCAGTTCTCTACTATAACCTTTTCTGGTGGCAGTCCCAGCATTGGTGCCGTTTCGCGTCTTGTGTCATAGACGCTCTGGTCCGTGGAGTATATCTTCACGCCAGTGACGTTGCCAGTGACTTTGCCAGTAACATTGCCAGTGACTTTGGAATCGCCGCTTGACGTGGTGCCTTCCATTCCGTCCACAATTGGGAACGCCACCGCAGCCTCAGGCTCCAGGAACGCATGCTCGGTCCACGGAGTGGAGTATTTCTCGTGCAGTACATATTTTGATTTAGCCAAAGCAGCTTCCACGTCTCCGCGGTCCACATGGGTGTGCCCAAGAAGGTTGCCGCCTTCTCTTTCCTCATGAACCTTGGGAGCATCCTCCTTCATTGCCTCGTATGGTGATGAAACGAAGGGAAGCACCTCGTACTGAACCTTCACAAGGTCAGCGGCTTTGCGGGCATCGGCGTATGTTTCGCCCGCCACTATGCATATGGCATCTCCAAGGTAACGGGTTATACCACCAACTGGAATCATTGCGTCCCAGTCCCTGAGTATGTGTCCTACTTTTATATCGCCAGGTATGTCCTGCGCCGTGAAGATTCCAAACACGCCGTTTGCATCCAAGGCAAGCGAGGTGTCTATGGAAAGCACCCTTGCACGCGGATACTTTGACCTGACAGCCACAACGTGCAGCATGCCGTCTGCGTAGATGTCATCTGGGTAGACCCCACGTCCCGTAACCTTGTCCATGACATCCACGCGTGGGATGCGCTGTCCAATTCTCCAGTTGCGGTCTTTGTCTATGCCTTCAACGCCAAGGGCCTTGAACTCATCATTTTTCAGACCGATGTCCTTGCACTCTTCCTTAGCCGCATCCTCTCTGAACATCCTTGCCGCAAGTTCAACGGCCTTCACTATCTTTGCATAGCCCGTGCAGCGGCAAATGTTGTTCCTTAAGGCATGTCGAATGTCCTTTTCCGTGGGTGATGGGTTCTCGTCCAAAAGCGCCTTTGAGCATATCACCATGCCAGGGATGCAGAACCCGCACTGAACAGCACCGGCCTCTCCAAATGCAGTGGTGAATATGTCCTTTTGCCTTTGCGACAGCCCTTCGACCGTCCTGACGGACTTTCCCTCCATGTCTGACACCATTAGCGTGCATGCCTTCACGGCCTTGCCATCCACAAGGATTGTGCAGGTACCGCATGCACCCTCCGAGCATCCGTCCTTGACCGATGTCAAACGAAGGTCGTCTCTAAGATATCTTATGAGTTTTTTGTCGTTTCCTACGACAACAGGGCTATCGTTTACGGAAAAGCTTGTACTCACACCCTCATCTCCCTATTGAATGATTTTCCAAGCGCCGCCGGTCCAAGCTTGTTGGACTCGCGGTTGAACGCCAATACCACTATTACTAGGATATAAGGCAGCATTGTCAAGAACTCGTAGTACTGGAACTGAGGAACGAAGATCTGGATTTGGGTCTGGAATACCTGTGCAAACGTAAAGAGCACCGCTCCAAGGAAAATCTTAACAGGATGCCACTTTCCAAAATATACAAGGGCGACTGCAATGAAGCCGCGTCCGTTTATTATTCCGGCGTTGAACATCTTTGCCTGGCACAGAGTGAGGAATGCACCTGCAAAACCTGCCATGGCACCGCCTACCGCAAGGCTTTGGTAGCGCACTTTCGTTACGTTTATGCCAAGTGAATCGGCTGCCCTTGGATGTGTTCCAACAGCTCTGACCTTGAGACCCCATGGGGTCTTGTATATTACATACCATGCAACAGGAACCATGAGGTATGCAAAGTAGACCACAGGGTTGTGGGTGAAGAACACCTCTCCAATGATAGGAATCCTGGAAAGGCCCGGGATCGCTGTTGCATTTATTCCCGTTATGGACTGAGTGCCACCAATGTAGGAGCGGAAGAAAGTGCCTGCAAGGCCCACTCCAAACATTTGCATTCCAATGCCCGCAATTCCCTGCGGTGCTCTGAACGTTATGACAATTATTCCAAACAGCAGTCCAAGAAGAGCTCCGCATACTGTCGCGGACAAAAGCCCAAGGATGTTCACATACCAAGGTACTGCGGATGCACCGCCAATTGAGAATGGAATGAGCATTCCAAGAAAGGCCCCCATGCTCATTATGCCTTCGCAACCAAGGTTGAAGATTCCCGCCTTCTGGTTGAACATTTCACCCATGGATGCCATGAGTAGGGCGGCTGAAAATCTTACCGTAAGCGTTAGTGTGTTTACTATGAAATCCATGTGCAGCCTTCCTATGCTTCCTTTGCGCCTTTTGCGCATATATCGCTTGTGCTTCTTATGTCCTGTATCGTGCGACTGAAGAAGCGCTTTCTGAAACGTTCCTGTGAGTATGGATTGTTTATCGCCATTTGAACGGCGACGATTATGAGGATTATAAGTCCCTGTAGCGTTGATACCAGGTTTGGTGGAACCGCTGTAAGAATCTGCAGGTTCACCTGGCTGTAGAGCAGGATCCCAAAGAAGAACGCCGCTGGGATTATCCCAATTGGATGCAGTGCTCCAAAAAGAGCTACGACGATTCCAGAGAAACCGTAGCCTGATGTGATTCCTTCCATTGCTCGACCCTGCACGCCCATGAGTTCAACGGCCCCTGCCATGCCGGCACAGGCTCCTGAAATCATCATTGAGATGATGAGATATCTTGAAACGTTTATCCCTCCGTACCTTGCAGCCCTTTCAGACGCACCTGCGGCCCGCATCTTGTAGCCCCATGTGGTCTTAAAGAGAAGTATGTATATCAAGACGACCAGAATTGCCGCAAGGATTATGCCTTGGTGCAGAGATGCGCCCTTGATGAACTTCGTAAGAGTTGCGTTCGACGAAATCCTTGCTGTCATTGGCGTTCCCGTCTTTTCGTTTGGATCCAGCATTGGAATCCTTATGCAAAAGAGGTAGAACTGCGCTGCGGCATAGTTGAGCATGACAGTGGAAAGCAGCTCGCTTACCTCTAGCTTCGCCTTAAGAAAACCTGGAACGAAGCCGTATGCCGCACCCGCAATTGCCCCAAAGAGAATGCAAAGTGGGATTGCAATGATGCGTGGAATCCCATCGCAGTGGAGGGCTATGGCGCAGGAGGCTATGACACCCATGTACATTTGGCCTTCAGCTCCAATGTTGTTTATTCCGCTTCTTGAGGATACGCTAATGCCCAAGGCTATTATCATAAGGGGAATCATTCTCGTAAGGACTTCACAGAACGAGCGCATGTTCTTGAACGGCATTGAGATGATTATCCAATACGTTTCAAAGACGCTGCCTCCTACAGCGAGGATTATGAGCGCCCCAACGACGAGGGCTATGAGTATTGCCGCCGTTATGACGGAGACCTTGTACCAAAGTTTGTAGTTATTCATCTTCCTTGACCCCCGCCATGAGAATTCCAAGTCTGCTGCTGTTGGCTTCGTCCCTCATTAGGACCTTCTGCGTCCTGCCTTTGAAGATTACGGCAATCCTATCGCTCAGGTTCATTATCTCTTCAAGCTCCTCGCTTATGAGAAGGATTCCAACTCCCTTTTTCCTTAGATCCAGAAGCTGTCTATGTATGAACTCCGCAGCCCCCATGTCCAAGCCTCTGATAGGGTAGACGCACACAAGGAACTTTGGATTTCGTGAAATCTCCCTTGCAAGGATGACCTTTTGGATGTTTCCTCCCGACAGCGAGCCCGCTGCTATGTTTATATGGGGAGACCTTATGTCAAAGTCCTTTCTCGCAGCCTGCGCATAATCCTCTATCTCCTTCTCCTTGAGGATGTGCGCCTTGGAGAACCGGGATGCCTCGCTGTCCTTGAGGATTAGGTTCTCCTTTATGGACATGGACGGGACTATGCCCTCAGTATTGCGTTCCTCCGGGATATATCCCATTCCTAGACCGATTACCTCGTGCGGCGTCTTGTTTGAAATCTCCTCTCCAAAGAACGAGATGCTTCCGCTTTCCACCTTTCTAAGACCGTTTATGGCCTCGGCAAGCTCCCTTTGTCCGTTTCCTGACACACCCGCAAGGCCAACAATCTCCCCTTGCCTTACCTCAAGGTTGAAATCGTCGAGGGCAAGGAAGCCTCTATCGCTTCTTACGCATAGGTTTTTTATCGTAAGGGCAGGAGCGCCCTCGCATGGAGATTCGGTATTCTCTGTGGTCTCCACCTCATGGCCTGTCATAAGGGCAGCTATCTCCTTTGGAGAGTAGTCCTTAGTGCTTCCGTTGAACACGACCCTGCCATGTCTTAGAATGCTCACCTTATGTGACAACGCCTTAACTTCATTGAGCTTGTGGCTTATGAAGATTATGGAAAGCTCACGACTCATGTTGTCCAGAAGCCTTATGAGCTCGTCCGTCTCCTGAGGGGTGAGTGCGCTTGTAGGTTCGTCGAGAATCAGGAATTTGGCTCCAAGGCACAGCGTCTTGACAAGTTCGACTCTCTGTTGCTCTCCAACGGAAAGCTGCCATACGAAGGCATCGGGGTCTACATGCAGGCTGTATTTTTTGGATATCTCTGCGATCCTTGTTCTGACCATTGCCGTATCTATCTTGGTAGTCCTCCAGCTTTCCTTCATGCCAAGGGTGATGTTTTCAAGCACCGTCATGTTTGGCACGAGCATGTACTGTTGGTGGACCATCCCAATGCCGTATGCAAATGCATCGTTTGGGGATTTGAAGTTGACTTCCTCTCCGTTTATGTAGATATGGCCCTCATCCGGTTGGTAGAGGCCCATTATTATGTTCATGAGTGTCGTTTTTCCAGCTCCGTTCTCGCCAACAAGGGCTAGGATTTCGTGCTCGCCTACCGTTAGGCTTATGTCGTCCGATGCCAACACCCCTGGGAACCGCTTGGTTATGTGTTCTACTTTAAGTTCTCTTATTCTTTCGTTGTTCATGTGTTCTACTATAAAAAGAGTGCCGGCCTTGGAGACCGGCACATGTAAATGCGCTAATCAAAGCTTGCTGTAGTCTACATCGCTCCAATTTGCAAGGATATTGGCCTGTGCCTTGAACTCTGCCATCTTGTCTTCGACAGCCTTCTTGATCTCCGGAGTGATTTTGTCAGCACACTTTGCTGTGTTCCAACCCCATACGAAACCGCCGTTGCTAAAGTTCATTGGAATGAGTTCTCCGCCAAGCTTGCCTTCATCGAACTTCTCGACAAGGCCAATGAGGACTGCTTTGTAGTTGTATGAGGAGGCTGCAATGCATTTGTAGCCTTCGTCAAGGTCAATCTGTGCAAGGTCCTGACCAACCCACCAGATGTCCTTGTCTGGATAGTCCGCAACTGCTCTGAGAGCGCCAAGGGCCTGCTGAGAGGAGCCTGTAAGGACATCTGCACCACCCTGGATGAACGTCTGTGCAGCTTCGCCTGACTTGACCGTGTCGTTGAAGTTTCCAATGTGAGTGACCTGGATCTTGCAGGCTGGGTTGACGGACTGTACACCAAGTACAAAGCCTCTGTTGTACCTTGCGGCATCACCGCCGTCGATAGGTCCTACGAGAGCCACTTTGTTGACCTTGGTCGTCATTCCGGCGACTATTCCGGAGAGGAAACCCGTCTCCTCTGACTGTGGCATGTAGCTGAATACGTTTGGAGCAATGATGTCGGTTGTGGTTCCAAATGCGAACATTACCTCTGGGAACTCAGCTGCAGCTTCTTCGACCTGTGCTCTGAACTGTGAGCCGTGGACTATGATGATGTTGTAGCCAAGGTTCACATATGTCCTTATGGCCGTCATCGTGTCAGCTGGCTGTGTGTTCTCGACTGCCTTGTAGTCTGCGATTTTGCCTGCAGGAAGCTCTTCTATTGCCTGCTGGATTCCGTCATGCATGGCCTGACACCAGCCTTTGTCGTCGATTGTAGACGAAACGATGAGAGCTACTTTGATCTCCTTCTTGGCCCCTGCCGTCTCTCCTGCGCCGCCAGCGAACAGCATGGACACCGTCAACAGCACCATAATGGATACCAGTAAAGTCTTTTTCATTTTTTTCTCCTTTTGTTTTGGTTCGAAGCCTACGCTTCACTTGGAATTGTAGGATACGGTAAATCACATGTCAAAGAAAAAATGTTTTTTGTTGCAGTTTGTTGCCTTTTTGACAATGGATGTTTCATGGGTGTATCTCATGGGGCTTATGGGCCTTATGGGGCGCACGGGCCTTACGGGCATCACGGGTCTTATGGGACGCACGGATACCGCACGGATTCTGCGGAGAACATTTGAAGTACGATTTTTCGTTGTGGATTTGTGAGCTGTTTGTAGCGAAGGTGAGCGTGGTGGGTTGGTAAGCTTGGTGAGTATTGTGAGTGTGGTAAGCATGGTGAGCGTGGTAAGCATGGCATCTGTTTGTTTGGAAAAAACCATTTGTATCGCCAAACAGGTTTGAGGCTTGCGCATTTGTACTGGATTTGTGCTAGAATCAAGGCATGTATACACAGGACAGTTTCTTTTGGTACGACCTCGAGACCTTTGGCCTTTCACCTTTCTACGACAGAATAGCGCAGTTTGCAGGACAGCGGACGGACATGGACCTAAACCCAATAGGGGACCCGGTGATCCTCTACTGCAGGCTTGCCGCGGACTATGTTCCGGACCCCCAGGCCTGTCTTGTAACAGGCATCACTCCGCAGGAGGTGAAGGCGAAGGGAATCCCTGAAAGCGAATTCGCACAAAGGATAAACGAACTTTTCAGCGTGCCCAACACATGCGTATGTGGTTTCAATACATTGAAGTTCGACGACGAGTTCATACGAAACCTCTTCTACCGCAACTTCATAGACCCCTACGAAAGGGAGTGGCGCAACGGATGCTCAAGATGGGACATCATAGACCTTGTACGTGCAGCCCACGACCTTAGACCTCAGGGCATACGCTGGCCCAACCCAAAGGCCAATGGAAACCCCGTCTTCAAGCTTACAGAACTCACAGCTGCAAACGAAATAGAGCAGATAGGAGCACATGATGCAATGGTGGATGTGAACGCCACCATAGCCGTTGCAAAGCTCATAAAGGAGAAGCAGCCAAAGCTTTTCAAGCACTACCTCAAGCTCAGAAGCAAGGTCGAGGTGCGCAACTATCTGAACCCTCAGGATGATCCAAAGCCTGTGCTCCACACCTGCGCGCAGTTCACAAATCCAAAGGGCTGCACGTCCCTCATAGTTCCAATCACACCCCATGCAAAGAACGAGAACACCATAGTGTGCTTCGACCTTTCTCAGGATGTGACGCCTCTTCTTTGTGCAAAGAGCGAGGATATCTACAGGACCCCTGGAATAATGAAGGTAGCTGTCAACAAGGTTCCGTTCCTGTCAGGCATGAACGCATTGGACGAGGAGGGGTACAATAGGCTTGGAATAGATTTTCAGGAGTGCATGGAGCGCTACAACACCATACTGTTCAACCGCCCGCTTCTTATTGAGAAGATACGCATAAACGACTCCGATGCCTACGAAACGGCTGACGACCCTGACTATGCAATATACTCCAAGTTCTTCACGGACCACGACAAAAGGCTGTTCGCCGTTATCCGCAGCACCCCTCCGGAGCAGAGGCTTTCGCTCAATTTGGATTTCGAGGATCCGCGCTGTCCCCAAATGCTGTGGCGCCATGTATGCCGCAGCTATCCAACGCTTCTTGATGCTGAGAACCTCAAGAAATGGAAGTCGTTCGCTTCAACGAGGCTGCTCTGTCCTCCAGGCAACGAGATAAACGATGTGAACTTCGTGGAACGCAAGCTTGACGAGAAACTTGCAGACACCAACATTGCACCACGGGACAAGCAGGTGTTGGCAAAGCTCAAGGAATACATCGTCTCGCTGAAGCGCTATCTTGGCATGAAATGAGGGAATCACAAGGCATGTTTCATGCAGCCTTTGCGAATCTCTTACGAAAAAACTTGAAAACAGGGTGAAATGGGGCTTATAGTTTATTGAGAATGGTAAGACGCTGTTTTGTATTTGTCCTGATAGCTTCGTTCGCATTCACGGGTCTCTATGCCGCAGATTCAGAGCTGCCACCTACGACAGACGAGGTTGGGGATGCCCTGACTGTAATCATGGACTGCCTCTCTGCGTCAATAGTCACATCGTGCACGGATTCAAGCATAACGCTTCCAAACTGCACGGTGTCCGTTGGACAGGCCTCCAAACTCCCGCTTAGGGTCGCATACTTCCTTGCAGACCCCTCCGAATATGTGGAGGCTTTGGCTCCCGCCGCAGAGGGTGGAAACTTCCTTTCATCGTTCCTGTCGTTCCTCAACAACGCAATGGAGGATCCATTGGTGTCCGCCGTGTATGTGGCCATGGCATCCAGAGGCTACGGCAACGGAGACTACCTCTTGTCCGGGTCCATTACGTTCAGCTATCCCGATGGGGTCACGTTCGATGACGTCATGGAGGTTTGGACGACGAGGCAGAACACTGGACAGAGCATTGACATGACGGTTGAAATGAGGGTCTATGGTTTTGCCATGGCCCGCCCGCTCTATGTCACAGGCAACTTCACAACGGGCGTGGACGATGAAGGCGACATCGTCGTCAGCTCCGTGGGCGAATACTCGATAAACAGCCATACATTCGTGAATGGAGAATTTAGGTTTTAGACCGATGTCCTTGTCCTTCGACTTTGGAATGTTTTATTCCAGTATGGCGGCGTTTTGGGACATCGGTTTGTATGGAGGATGATATGAAGGCTCAAGTAGCGGATTTCTTGGACAAGCACAATATCAACCCGGACGGCATTGGAATGGACGGGCTTTGTGACTATTTCATTCGCGAGATGGAGAAGGGCCTTTCCGGGCAGAAGAGCTCCCTTCCAATGATTCCAAGCTACTGTTCTCCAAATGCGCTTCCAAGGGCGGGCGAGACGGTCATTGTAATAGATGCAGGCGGCACCAACCTTAGGACGTGCCTTGTGGAGTTTGACCCATCGCTCAAGCCCGTTGTGCACGATTTCAAGCGAACTCGTATGCCTGGGTTCGACAGGGAGGTGAGCGCAAAGGAGTTCTTTGAGGTGTTCGCCGGTGAGATCGAGCGCCTTGTGGACAAGAGCGATAGGATTGCCTTTTGCTTCTCCTATGCCGCAGAGATTCTACCTGACCATGACGGCATTCCCATTGGATTCAGCAAGGAGATAAAGGCTCCTGAGGTCATTGGAATGAGGTTGGGAGAGAACCTTCTTGCAGAGCTTGCACGTCGTGGGCACGATGTATCCAAAAAGAAGGTGATAATCCTCAACGACACCGTCACGACCCTTCTTGCCGCACAGTCGCACAACACTGACGGCAAATACGACGGCTGCATAGGCTTCATCCTTGGAACAGGCACGAACACTGCATACATAGAGCAGAACTGCAGGATCCAAAAGCTCCCGGAAGGGCACTGCATGCAGGGCAGCCAGATAATCAACGTTGAGTCCGGATGCCTGGACATTTGCCTTGGTGACATTGACCGAGAGTTCTTGGACGGTACGGTGGACCCCAAGTCGTACAACTTCGAGAAGATGATAAGCGGTGCGTACCTTGGGCCTCTTGGAAGGCATGTCATAGCAACTGCAGTTAGGGAGGGGCTGTTCAGCGACGGCTTCTGTGAAAGGTTCGATGAGATGTGCTCCTGCACTGGTTCCCTTGAGACAAAGAATTTGAGCTGTTTCCTTGAGCATGAGGATTCGCCTTCCGATTATCCGTGCGACAACGATGCGCAGTGCTATGACTGCGGATCCATGGACGACAATGTGCTTGTAAGATGCGTTGCAGGAAACGAAGAGGATGCTGACACTCTGTGCGAGCTCCTCACCGCCTTCATTTCCCGTGCGGCCAAGCTTACGGCTGTGAACCTGGCATCGGCGGTTCTTATGACGAACTTTGGAAAGGATCCAGACCATCCAGTGCTCATAAACGCAGACGGCACCACCTTCTACAAGACCGCATACCTCAGAAGCTTCACCCAGGAATATCTTGATGCGTTCCTTGCACAGAAAGGGAGAAGGGCGGTTTTCACTCGAATAGAGGATTCTCCAATCATTGGTTGCGCCATTGGCGGTCTTACCCTCTAGGATTTTGCAGTCAATGACTGCGTCAGTGCAAACGGTGCCGTACAGCTAGTACTGTCACCGTTCTTCTTCCTTGTCCCGACTTCAAACTCCGTCGAGGGATCTCTAGGTCTTTGAGTGCATTACTGCGTTGGTTCGAGCATGGCCGTACAATTAGTACTGTCCATGCTCTTCCGCCTTGTATTGCATCTTAAATCCCGTCGAGGGAATTCTGTTTCTGCATTCAATGACTGCGTCAAGGCGAACGGTGCCGTACAAAGAATACTAAACTATTTACAGTCTTGTTATTTCCCATCTTCCATTGCGTTTTGCGCCAACTCTTTTGACAATGCCCAACTCACAGAGCTTCTTCAAACGAATTGAGACTGTTTTGCGGCTTGTAGACATTTTTTCTGCAATATTTGTCGTTGTAGATTCTGGGTTTTTCTGTAGTAAAGAAATGATTTGGAGCGATTTTTGATCCAATTTCTCTGTGGCGTTTATTGTAACCTTTCTTGTAACCTTTCTTGTAACCTTTTCGCCTTCTTTTTCTTTGTTCTCTCTGGAGTTGCTTGAACTTTCAATCCAGTTTTCCGGGGCGGAGAATCTAATCATGATGTCCCCTGGATTGATTGTATACTCCGGCTCTGGAACTCCGTTGTTCCTACATGCAGAGCAAATCTTTTCAATCCCTCGTCCCCAACTCTCAATGAAACCTGCCAAATACAAGACGTGGGCGATATTTGGATTGTAAGGTTTGGAGGCATGTTTACTCATTAGGTTTTCCAGCGTCCAATTTTCAGGAAGCCTCCCGCAGTTGGCAATGTAAAGCTTGTCTTCGTATACGCTAATTTGAATGGGAATACCAGACTGGTATTCCTTATGGCAAATGGCATTTAGAATTGCTTCGCGAAGGGCATCCTCTGGCACAAAGTAACGTTCTATGCGCTGTATGCCTTCATAGGTGATTTTTGCCTTCATGTACTTGAGGTAGACCAATTCTATAGCCTTGTCTACTTGTTCTAAAACCGACCCATGGACTTCATCTTGGTATTTCAAATCGGAATCCGTTTCAAAATAGCCAATCTTTATGTAGGCTCCAAGTTGCCATTTCTCAGGGTCTCTTCCAAAAAGGAGCATTGCGGCGTTGGTCAAATAGCTTCCATTCACTAGATGAAGTTTTTCTATCAAGGCATCTTTTGGCTCTTCAAGTATGCTCTTGTCGATTCGTCCTTTTCTTAGACTCCATTCCTTGAAATGTTCTATGTTCTCGTCGTAAACATCCCTAAGGGAAAAAGAGGGAAGAGGAAGATTGTCCCATGTTGCTCCACGTTTGTGTAAAAGGAAGGCTTCTAGGGCTGGACCTGAGAGAACTTGCTTGGTGCTGCCGCTGCGGAAGTAATAGACACCCTTGCATGAAATTCCAATAGGGTAAGGAGGCACATCAATTTCAATGTATTCTTTGCCGTTTTGTTCCAATAGGTTCACACCAATAATGATGCCCATGGCATCACGTATCTTGTTGGGTATGTCTTCCAAGAGCTTTTTTGCATTGGATACACCAATGACTTTTCCCTCGTCATTGCAACCAATATAGAGCTTTCCGCCTTGTGCATTGGCATAGCCACAAACCCAGTCCAAGTACTCATCCTTCCATTTGGTTTTCCACTCTATTGTTTGGCACTCTGACATCTTTTCACCTCTAACGCATTTATACTCACGAACAAACCTATTATAGCTTAAAAAAACCGATTTGAAACAAGCATACCACGAATAGTTGTAAGCAACGCTTGAAATTGTACTGAACAACAAGAAAACCCATGTAAAAACCCATACTTCGTTTTGCTCTTTTAGTGTATAGTGTAAGAAAGGAATTCTTATGCCTACATTAGACTGGATTGGAAAAGACAAAGTTGTGAACCATCATCTCGATGTTCCATATAGGGTACTTGAACGCAAATATAGTTTTGATGAGAAAGGTCAGCACGAAGAGGACAACGGCAGCGAGAACATGATTATCCACGGCGATAATCTTGAAGCCTTGAAGTCCTTGCTTCCTAAGTATGAAGGTAAGATTGACTGTATCTATATAGATCCCCCATACAACACTGGAGAAGAGGGTTGGGTTTATAACGATAATGTCAACGACCCTAGAATCAAGAAATGGCTTGGTGAGGTTGTTGGCAAAGAGGGTGAGGACTTAAGTCGCCATGATAAATGGCTGTGCATGATGTATCCACGTCTACGATTACTTCAAAAACTTCTCTCTAACGATGGGGTTCTTGCTATTAGTATTGGATGGCAAGAGCTTTACCATTTAGTGGAAATATGCGGAGAAATATTTGCTAGCAGTCAAATTCAAACTGTATCTGTTCAAACGTCTGGAGGAAAACCTTCTTGTGGTTTTAACATGCAAAATGAATACATTGTTTTCGTTGCACCACGAGAGCGTTTTTCGCCAAATCCTGATGAAGAGGCACAAAAGATTGTCAGTTCCCCATTTCATGGTATGAACCTTGCGACATTTACGCCCGAACAGCGACCCAACCAAACCTATCCAATCTACATTGATGAAGAAACATGTGCTATTGTTGGAGTTGGAAAATCTTTGCAAGTTCTAATTGAAGAAGGAATTTTCACTGGGGACAAATCAACTTTTTCTTTTGATTATGATGGTCTCTCCGCTGGTACTTGTGTTGTTTGGCCCGTAACAAAACAGGGAGAAAAATGTGTTTGGAGACTCAAGCCAGAGCGATTTCTAAGTGATTGGAAGAAGGGGTATGTTCGTGTATTAAGACAAAAGCCGACAAAAACAAATAAAAACTGTTTTTCCGTTCAGTATCTTGCTGACGGTGTTATTCAGGCAATTGAATCTAAATCTGTTGATGTTGAATTGGAGAATCCAAATTCAAAAATACCTACTCTACGTGTTAGAGGATTCAAAACTGGAAGCTCCACCATACCGACTATATGGACAGACAAGAAATATTATACTGCAAAAGGTGCTTTGTATATGCAGGCTATCTTTGGAAACAAAAGAGCTTTTCCATACCCTAAGCCTGTAGAATTGGTTTATGACATAGTAAAAAGGGTGTCAAAAAAAGACTCAATTATATTGGATTCGTTTGCAGGCTCAGGAACAACAGCTCATGCAGTGTTGCTACAGAATTGTATTGGAGCTAATCAAAAGAAGTTCATTCTTATTGAAATGTCAGATTATGCAGAGGATAAGACAGCGGAAAGAGTAAAAAGAGTAATCCAAGGATACGGAGAAGGCAAAAACCACGTTGAAGGTATTGGTGGCTCATTTGGTTTCTATGAACTTGGCGAGTCTTTAATGGTTGACAAGTGTCTAAATGAGGAAGTAGGGGTTGATAAGATTAGGGAGTATATTTACTACACGGAGACAAAAACAAACATCTCCCAATCCAAGCCAGATGAGCCTTGTTTCATGGGGCTGTTTGCTGACACTGCATATTACTTCAATTATGAGAAAGGCTCTTCTACAACTCTAAATCACAGCTTCCTTTCTCAAATAAGGACAAAAGCGGAGTCCTACGTGATTTATGCAGACAGCTGTACTCTAAGCAAGGCTGAGCTTGAGAAGTATCATATTGTCTTCAAGAAGATACCAAGGGATATCTCAAGGTTTTAAGGAGGGTATTCATGGAGTTGAAAAACTATCAGCGAAAGGTTATTGACGATCTCTCTTCTTATCTTTCCTTTATCAACAGAGACAACAATGTATTTCTTGCGTGGAAAGACTACTGGGCTTGTAAGGATATCCCTGTGGGCTTGGGAGGTGTTCCAACATACAATAATTCCATTAGGGCGGTTCCTCATGTCTGTATGAAAGTCCCAACAGGCGGAGGGAAAACTTTTCTAGCTTGTGCTGCATTAAGGAGAATCATTGATGAAATGCCGAGCGATAAACCCAAGGTTGTAGTTTGGCTGGTTCCCAGCGACTCCATTCTTATCCAAACATTAAGAAATTTGTCAAACCCAGAGCATCCTTACAGAAACAGGATAGACAGGGATTTTGCGAAAAGGGTTGAAATCTACTCAAAGGAACAATTACTGCATGGACAAAATTTCTCTCCAGATACAGTAAGGGAAGTTCTAAGCGTATGTATCCTAAGCTATAGTTCTATCAGAATAGACAAAACAAAAGCAGATAGCAGAAAGATTTACCAAGAGAACGGAAACTTGCAGAGATTTGCCGAATACTTCAACAACAAGGAACTTTTACTGGCAGATACGCCAGAGAGTGCATTAATACAAGTCCTGCGTCAACTATCCCCCGTGGTGGTTGTAGATGAAAGCCACAATGCAAAGTCGGTTTTAAGCATAGAGATGCTGAACAACTTAAACCCATCATTTATTTTGGATTTGACGGCAACACCACGGAGCAATAGCAATATCATTTCCTATGTTGATGCCCGTGAACTTAAAAAGGAACACATGGTCAAGCTTCCTGTTGTCGTTTTTAATCGTAATAGCCGCCAAACCGTCATTCAGGATGCGATTCAGCTTAGGGGTTGCTTGGAGCAACAGGCGAAACACGAAAGCTCCACTGAAGGAAAAGCATTGAGGCCTATTGTTTTGTTTCAGGCACAGCCAAAAACAAACAGTGACAGTGAAACCTTTGAATCCCTGAAAAACAAACTTTTAGAGATTGGCATTCCGGAGGAGCAAATTGGGATTAAAACTTCCAAGGTAGATACAATCTCAAAGCTAGATCTGTTAAGTCCACAATGCCCAATTAGATACATCATTACGGTAAATGCATTAAAAGAAGGTTGGGATTGCCCATATGCATACATACTTGCGTCATTGGCAAACAAGACATCCAAGGTTGATGTTGAGCAAATTCTCGGGAGAATTCTCAGACAACCAAATACAAAGAAGTATGATTCACAACATTTGAATACATCGTATGTGCTTACATGTTCCGCCGACTTCAATGCAACCCTTGATAGCATTGTTACGGGCTTGAACTCGGCAGGTTTTTCCAAAAAGGATTACAGGGTGGCCGAAACTCCTGAGCAACCATCGAATTCAGAGCCAAGACAGCCAGAATTGCCAGAATCCAATTCCCTTGCTGAACAGGATGGCTTTGACGATATCGCCCCACACTGCATTGACATAGATGCTGTAAACATTGAAGCCAATCCGACAATAAGCTCAATGATGCAAGACGCAGCATCCCAAGCACAGGCCTATGAAAAAGAAATAAATGATGCTGATAACGATGTTTTTGAGATTGGAGACCTTGGAAATATGCTTAACCAAATAACCGTTCAAGACCAATTCAAGGAAGAGATAAGCAATCTGAGAATACCTCAATTCTATCTTCAAACAGGAAATGATTTCTTTGGAGATGATGACATTCTGTATCCTGAAAGCTTGTCGGAAGGTTTGTCCCTCAGAGGACAAGACACAAATATCAGTTTTGAACTAGCTTGTTCGGATATGTATGAGGTTGATTTATCTGAAAGCGGAGAGGCGATTCCAAAGTACAGAAAGACAGACGAACAGGTAGGCGAGGAACTCAGAAAGTACCTTGCAGCACTTCCTTCCGATACAAAAATCAGGCAATGCTGTGAATGGATTTGCAACAGAATAAACAAGCGAGATACCTTGGGCCAGAACGAAATTAAGGAATACGTTCAAAGAATAGTTTCTGGCATGACAAATGACGAGATTGAAGCAATGGAGACCTCAATCGTTACCTATGCCAACAAGATTGAAAAGAAAATCGATGGCATTGAAGGACAATATAGGGAAAAGAAATTCAAAGAATGGCTTGATAAGGGCAAGATAATATGCAAAGCAAGTTATTCTTTTCCTCCAGTTATTACCCCTTCTGAAACAATTGATTCAATTCCCAAATCCCTATACTCGGCTGAGCGCAATGACATGAACTCCCTTGAGAAGCAGATTGTCAATTCTGTCGTTGCACTAAAGAACGTTGTGTGGTGGCATAGAATCATTGATAGAAAGGGGTTTTGCATAAACGGTTTCATCAACCACTACCCTGATTTTGCAATAAAGACAGCATCTGGAAAAATCATTTTCATTGAAGCCAAGGGGGACTACCTTGACGGAACCGACAGCGTACAGAAAATCCGTCTTGGCAGGACATGGCAGCACCATGCAGGAGAGAACTACCGCTACTTCATGGTCTTCCAACATAAAGATTTTAATGAAGATGGTGCATACACAATCGATGAAATCATCCCTATTTTGAGAGATATTTAGTAAATGCAGAGTTGAGGGAAATCAATCCACAACCGTGAGAAATGAAATGGATTCGTGTTTCTTTGTACTGACTTCGTTGGTTCGAGCATGGCCGTACAATTAGTACTGTCCATGCTCTTCCGCTTTGTACTGCATCTTAAATCCCGTCGAGGGAATTCTGTTTCTGCAACCAAGACTGTGCGTCATGGCGAACGGTGCCTTAGTAGGCTTCGCCTAGGGAGAAGTCGCCCACTATCTTCATGAGGTTGCCATCTTTGACAATGGAGAGGTCTCTGTTGGGGAACATTGTCTTGAGGTTGTTTTGGAGATACGAGAACGCCGCATCGTTTATCTCCTGTCTCTCTTCTGGCGGTACTCTATCCAACGTTCTTATATCCACTTCCACAACGTATCCGCGACCTGAGTTTGAACCATAACCCAAAGTGAAGGCCAATGCGGTGGAGAACAGACCATCGAAGCGTGGGTTGGAACCTGATCCTCTTTTGAGTCTGTTCGGATGTATCCTGTACTTTGTTCCATACAGGTCTTCAAGGTAGTCGTCAAGGTTCTGGCAAAGCATAGAGAGAGTGCTTTCAAGTTCTTCCTGTTTTGGATGCATTGTCGTATTCCTTCTTTATCGTTGGTTCTTGTTGTTGAGCAGCATAGAGGCAACTTTGAGAATCTCGTCTGCATGTTTGTCCGCCACAGTGTTGGCGAACTCCACCATCGCCTTCACGGAGTCAGGATTTGTGTCATCCATCTTTATTCCAAGTTCCAGTGGGTCGTCTATGCGTATGTAGTCTACATCCTGCATGTTTTGCAGGACATAGTCCGTGGTCCTCTTTTGCGCCGTGGAGAACATTGGGTTCACTTGATCCACCCAGCTCAACAGACCGTATGTGTCCTCAAGTGACATCGTGTGGATTTTTCCTCCCGTGCTGAGCGACAATATGTGGAACTTGCTGCAGTTTGGATAGAGTTTCTTGGCTTCTATGTATGCATATATGGAGGGGTTGTTTGCAACAACTCCGCCGTCTACGAGGATCTCGCCGTTTCGTATCAAAGGAGGGAAGTATGTGGGGGCGGCGCTTGTTGCACGTCCTGCATCCCTTACCAGAAACGACCTGTCTTCATAGCTTTTTATCATTACAGGTGCCCCTGAGAAAAGGTCATAGCTCATTATCAGGGTTGGAACTGTGGCTTCTCCAAGCTTTGAATCTTCGAACCACTCATCAAGCATGGACTCTATGCCTGATTCCGGGTACTTGGTGGATGCGATCTTCCTGAGTCCTGTGAACGTGGATGTTGGGAATATGGTCTTTCCCATTGACATATACTGATCAAGAATATCGTCTAGGAGTACTTGCGGTGCGTTCTTGCATATTTTATATCCGAACTCGGTAGGACATGTGAGAGCAAGCGATATTAGTCCTCCGGTTGAGGTTCCTGCAATGTAGTCGAAGTAGGAGTCAAGGCTGTCTTCGCCGCCGCAGCATCGTATTTCATCCTCTAGCTTTTGGAGCAGCACCATTGGAATGACTCCCCTCATGCCTCCTCCGTCAATGCATAGGATGAAGCGCTCCTCTGGCTTCTGCAACGCCTGTTGCTCCTGCGGTGAGATGGATTCAGTGACATCGGCCTTGAAGTCCTGCGTTGTCGTGTCCTTTGGGGTGTTTCGTTTTGTGTGCAGCTTTGTGCGTATCGTATTGAACAAGTCCCGTATGCTCATGCGACTAAACATGATATATTTGGTGCTGAAGGTCAAGGTATGAATATGCAAATGAAGCGTTATAACCAATATTCGGATTGCCGGTTGTGTCCAAACGAGTGCGGGGTGGATCGCGCTTCAGGTCAGCTTGGCCGCTGTGGACAGACAAGCCAAGTGCGCATTGCCTGGGTTGGTCTCCATAGAGGGGAGGAGCCTCCAATCACAGGCGAGCGCGGTTCTGGAATGGTGTTCTTCTGCGGTTGTCCCCTCCACTGTCAGTACTGTCAGAACTATCAGATAAGCGGTGCGCTGGATGGCTTGCATTTTGGCAAAGGCGAAGGTTCCTGTAGTAGGACGGCTTCGTATGATGGCATTGCCGTCACGGATAAGATGCTTGCGGATTTGATGCTTGACCTCCAGTCTTTTGGTGCTGCGTCAATAAACCTTGTCACGGGAACGCATTATATTCCATCTATCGCAGTTGCTTTGAAGGATGCCAAAGCTAGGGGCCTTTCACTTCCGGTTGTTTGGAATTCATCGGGGTACGAAAAGGTCGAGGCAATGCGACTGATTGACGACCTTATTGATTTATATCTTCTTGATGTGAAAACAATTGACAAGGATGTCGCTTCACGTTTCTGCGGCCTTGCACGCTATTGCGATGCCATCGTCCCTTTGGTGCGCTTCCTGAAAAGACGTCACCCTCACACCTATATGGAAAACGGTCTTGAGGGCGTTCTCGTGAGGCATCTCGTCTTTCCCGGAACTCTTGATGCCACCATGCGATTTCTTTCCTGGTATGCCGATAACCTTAAGGACAACTTCCTCTTGTCCCTCATGGTGCAGTTCGTTCCACCTCTTGAAGACCCTGGATTTCCAAAACTTGCAAAGAGCGAATACGACTCATTGCTGGATGCGCTTGACCGCTATGAAATAGATGGTTTCATACAGGAGCAATCCGACAACGAAATACTGTGGATTCCCGATTTCACCAAGGACCAACCTTTTCCAGAAGGATTTGCAGACCCCCTGCCTTCTTTCCTTGATTTGAAGAGTAAAGCGTAACTGGAGCAGCTCTTGGCTGACTACTGGTTTTGCTAAGTGACGTCTTGGGACTTGGCTGTTTCAGCGCTGTGTCGTTCAGCCTATCGTTGTGCCTTCGAACGGCATTCCATTGAGGATTGCAATCGTGTTCTCTATGTTGCGCCCGTCCGCACAAACCACTTTTATCTGGGCTTCCTGTGCCAGCTTTGATGCAATTGGATCGAACGGAACGTTCTTGCCCGGAATCCATTGGTCACCAACCATTTCTCTGAAATCCTCCCACGAAATGCTGTCGATAGGTACAGCCTCCGGGTTCTTTCTTGGGTCGTCCGTATAGACTTTTGCAACGTTGGAGAGGTTTATCACTGTCCTGGCTCCAAAGCGGCGGGCAAGGTAGACTGCATCGGTGTCCGTTGAGAAGCCAGGTTTCCATCCTCCTGCTACAAGGACCTTTCCTTCGAACTTAATGCTGCTTGATGTTGGGTCTATGACCAGAGCATCCTTGCAAAGATCTCCAAAGATGGATTTCACAAGCTCTCCGTTAAGGTGCGTTGCTCTTATTCCAATCCAGTCCTGCACGTTGGCGTCCTTGGCTTCGTCTCCCATTACATCCCTGTAGGCCTGCTGATACACCCTTGCAGGTGCTCCTCCACCGCAAACGAATATGAGCTTGCTCTCAGGGTTCTCTTCAAGGTATTTCTTCATGCCTCCAAGGAACTGTGCCAGAAACGTGCTGTTGACCTTGTCCGGTGCAATTATCGAACCACCTACAGAAAGAACGAAAATACCCATTGGAAACCTCTCTTTTGTGCGTTGTTGCTGGTTGGATGATACCTTTTTAGTCCGTTGCCTTGCAACCCTTCTTGGGCTTTGCATGGTCTACGTTGTCGCTGCAACATAGGCCGTGCATCATAGCACTGTCCTATGTTTTGCTTCTAGTATCCCATCGCAAATTCCTTCGAAGGAACCTTCTTGGTCTTTGTGCGCATCACTGCGTCAGTTCGGTCGCAGCCGTACAGCAAGTACCGTTCTGCGACTTCCTTCCTTGTACTGCATCGCAAATCCCTGCGTAGGAACCTTCTTGGCCTTTGTGCGCATCACTGCGTCAGTTCGGTCGCAGCCGTACAGCAAGTACTGTTCTGTGCTTTTTTTGCCTTTGTGCTCACTACACCCACTAAACTCACTACGCTCACTAAGCCCACTACACTCACTACACCTACTAATGCGCTTTAATTCGGTTCTTTGCGGAAAGTTGGGGATGAGGGATGGGATTGAAAGGTGTCATCCAAGCCACAAGGCCGTTTGGCAGGGAAGCGAAAAGGGATACGAAAACGCCTGCGGATCCAATACGCCGTCATGGGTTGCGTCCAATCTGTAGGCGATCTGTAGCTATGGTTGCAATGGTCGCAAGGGTTCAGAAGGTTGAATCCGTGGC
>ULPT01010216.1_pt1 | contig 27600 bp, 28 predicted proteins | sample 1953751 | NCBI WGS metagenome assembly ULPT01 (sample SAMEA4835636, study PRJEB28245) | human gut metagenome | biome: gut microbiome; material: fecal sample | place: Denmark | collected 2008 | reverse complement strand
AGTGGGTGATTAGTGGGTGATTAGTGGGTGATTATCGGGAGTTTATCGGGGGGCGTCGGTCCTTGATACTTATCGTTTTCCGCGTACATAGAAGTCCCAAAGCACACTACGTTTCCTTATACCGGTTGGGTAGGGATTTATAGTCTTTGCCATGTTCTCAGTCCGCTTGCTCGTAAAGTGTTTTTTCATGCGATGATAGTCGTGCCGGGCTTGTAGAGCGGCTTTGGCTTGTTGCGGTTTGCCGGTAACCAAAAGTTGTAATGCTGCAACATAATCTAACACGAAGCGTATTGCCAACACCCACCACAATCTATTCGCTGGTAGATTCTTATAAATCATCAACAGATTATTGCGAAAATTCAAGTAGGTCTTGCGTGGATTTTCGTATGCCAACGCACCTCCGCCAAGGTGATAAACAGTGGAGTCGGGTAGGCATATCAACCTGTATCCGCGGCAGTTGAGACGCCAGCAGAGGTCTATCTCCTCCATGTGCGCAAAGAACTCGCCATCCAATCCGCCCGCCTCCTTATATATACGCGTGCGCACGCACATACATGCACCCGAGGTCCAAAGCACATCGGCGATGGTATTGTATTGTCCTTTATCTTGTTCCACTTTGTTGAGCAGTCGCCCACGGCAGAACGGATAGCCTAATATATCCAAGTATCCGCCTGCAGCCCCCGCATGCTCAAATGTGTCGCGGTGCAACCAACTGCGAATTTTGGGTTGCACAGACGCCACTTCCGGGTGTGTCTCCATGTAGTTGAGTATAGGTGTCAGCCATTGTGGAGTTACTTCAACGTCTGAATTAAGTAAAACAACGAACTCGCTATCTATCTGCGCAATAGCCTTGTTGTAACCTTCGGCAAATCCATAGTTTTTGTCCAATACTATGGTACGCACTATGGGAAACTCCTCTGCCAAAACGGACAGCGACTCATCGGTCGAACCATTGTCTGCCACCACCACTTCGCACTCGGTAGTAGGTGTATATTCCACCACGCTTGGCAAGTATCTGCGGAGCATTTCCGCCCCGTTCCAATTCAATATAACTACACTACAACGCATCTATATCCCCTTTTCTCAATTCATAATTAGAAATAATTCATAATTATCTCCGCCGTCCCCATTTCCATCGGTTATGTGTCCACAGCCACTGTTCCGGTTGTTCTTTTATGTTGTCTTCGAGGCGTTTGGCATAGAGGGCGGTTATCTCATTTTCGGCGGTAGTCGCCGGATCTTCTGCAATGGTTTCGAACTGCACCTCATAGTATCCGCGTTTAGGACTGCGTATGTAGGCATAGAGTACGGGATACCCAAATTTCTTCCCCAGCACTTCGCCCCCGTCAAGGAATCCGGTATCATGGTGTAGAAAATCGGTCCAATAACGGGTTACATTTGGACGGGGTTTTTGGTCGCTCAGGAAGCCGTAAACCATCTTTTTACCCTCGCGGCGCAAGATTATCATCTGACGCAAAATAGTCTGTTTTTCTATTAAAATGCCACCGTGCTTACTGCGAAGTATATTCATTAGTTTATTCATTTGCTCATTCGCCTGATGCCTGTACACACTGCCTTGCACTAATCCGTCCCGTTCAAGGTACTGCCGATTATAGTCCGTAAACCATTCCCAGTTGCCTATATGTGCCAACATCACGATGACACTTCCATGTTCATCTGCAAGGCGTTTTACCAACTCATGATTGCCAAAACGCACGCGCTCGCGCATATCGTTTTCGGATAGTCCGTACCCGTATATCGTCTCCACTATAAGGTCGGCAAAATGGTGATAAAACTGCTTTTCGATATGGCGTATTTCTTGGGCTGATTTTTCCGGAAAAGAATCTGTCAAGTTCTTGCGCACCAATTTCTTTCGGTAACGTACTATATAATATATAATAGGAAACAGAACCCAATCGGAGAACCAATAGTGTACTCCGATTGGCATTTTGCTCAGCATTTTTATCAGATATTCCATTTATTCTTCGTCCTCGTAATAGCCTTGTTCTATGCCATATTGCAATTCCCCGTCCATCACAAGTTGGATCTGCACACCCGTGATAGTACTGCCTTGTGCTTTGGCGGCTTTCAGAACGTAGTCTAATTGTTCCGTTTCGTCCACTTCGCCGTCCATATATTCGGCTTCACCTGTCTGTTCATCGTATTGAAGCAGACCTTTTTCTTCCAGATAGTCGTCCATGGCGTCCAATACCAAAAGCACATCGTTTTGATTCATGCCTTTTCGGTCTTCTGCTGGAATCAGATTCCAGATGTAGTCTATTTGCTCACGTTCTTCGGGGTCAAGCAGACTCAGTTCAATTGAGTTATTTTCCATAATATGTGAATTTATTTGCAAAGGTACAGTTTTTTTTGTACTTTTGCAAAAAATATCTTACTGAAATGTCTAACTTTGTTCAGCGTACGCTCTCGGGAGCGGTATATGTCGGTTTGGTGGTGGCTAGTATCTTGGTTCACCCTGTTTTTTTCGGTGTATTGTTCGGTTTGGTAACTATGTTGGCGGTGCGTGAATATCACCATTTGATGCATTCCGATCGTTTTCTCACCGTCGTTTCCACTATTGCGGGCGGCGTGATGTTTTTCGGGGCTGCATTCTGTTTTGTGATAACCACCTATTACAATGATCTGATTATCAGTATTCTGTGTGGGGTATATCTGTTTATGGTGCTATTCGTCCTTATTTCCGAATTATTCCGCAGGGCAGAAAATCCGATACACAACTGGGGAAATTTTCTTGTCAGTCAGGTGATGATTGCGTTGCCGTTCTCGATGATGTGCTTTGTGCTGTATGCCAATGCATGGTTGCTGCTGGCGTTGTTCGTGCTGATTTGGTTGAATGACAGCGGCGCCTATTGTGTGGGTAGTCTGATGGCCAAACGCAAAGGCGGCAATCATAAGATGTTTCCCCGCGTGAGTCCGGGTAAGTCATGGGAAGGACTGATAGGTGGCGCCATCGTAGCGATAGGTATTGGTGCTTTGCTGGCATATTTGGGGTGGTTCAATAGGCTCAGTCCGCTGAATACATATGCGGTGGGAATGGTATTTGCTTTGGTGGTAGTAGTCTTTGGTACGTTGGGCGACCTGATGGAGAGCTTGATGAAACGCACCATCGGTGTCAAAGATTCCGGCAAGTTCCTCCCCGGCCACGGCGGAGTATTGGATCGTTTTGATTCTATTTTGCTGGCTACCCCGGCTGTTTGCCTTTTCCTCTATCTCCTCATTGCTATCTTATAAATAGCCTAAACATCGCTTGCCTGTCATTGGTGGATATCGCTTGCCTGTCATTGGTGGATATCGCCTGCCTGTCATTGGTGGCTATCGCTTGCCTGTCATTGGTGGATATCGCCTGTATATACCCCTGCTATATATCACGGTATTATTCGTAAGTAGAGCATTCGCCACGGTATACCGTCATCCCCAAAAAATGGAGGCTCCGCGCCTCCATTTTCGTTCTCAGTGTCCCCTCACAAATTGTCCTTCGGGTTGATATTCGAGGAAGCAACTCCCGTCGTTTTGTTCCTCTTCTATTGCCAATTGTTCTTGTGCCAAATATTCTTCGTACGTCATAGTTTACCAAAATTTGTTCGCAGCAGGGTTGTATTCAAATCCCGCTTCTGCCAATTTCTTCACGATGTCCTCTCTGGAAATCTGCATGTCCTCGCATAGTGCATCAAGGGTGCTATACTCGTCTCGCAGTTTCGTGTTGATAACGCTCATCAGCATCATCGGATCATTAGGTAGTTCCATTTCGCAATTATATATTTATTGAGACCACAAAGTTACAACATTTTCGCAATACTGCCAAACTTTGCACAAATAGATCGAAAAAATAGAAACGTTTGAAGAGTAGAGATGTGATGATAGAAATGTGAACTATAAAACACATGGAATAATTGTGAATTTCACAAATGATAAACGTGTAAAATTCACAATATATGTATGTTAATTCACGGAATAGAGTAGGGCGTATATGCTATTTGTGAAATACAAACAAGTAGATTTATGTTCGTGTCGTGTAACAATCGGAGTACGCTTATTATGTGCTATAATCCGCATTTTCACTATATAACTGCAAGTATTTCAATAAATATATAAATTATATAAAGTAATACTTTAACCACAATAACAGAACGAGAACATATCCTGTGTGATCGGTGTATTTTTTCGTAAATATAAAACAAATTGTCTAATTATCAGCATATTACGACTTTTATGTAAAGTTATAGTAAAATATAATATCCCATATACGTCGCAATACTCATATATATGTGTATTATCCAAAGATACACAAATGTAAATCAAATACACATCACAAATGTGTATTTGTACCAAAATCATACAATTTGCAAATGTGAAAAAGTTTTCGTATCTTTGCAGCGTATTTTTGTGAATTGGAGTAACTGCATATATTCTTACGGCTACCTAAAAGGAAAAATATCCGTTTTTACGAGAATCAGATATTTCTGACAAATTATAGATATAATATCAAATAGCAAAATGTCGTCGCGATATAATAGATAATGAGATGAGTACAGAGCGTGAAAGATTAATGAAATTGATGGAAACTGAAGGATTAAACGCCAAACAGTTTGCCAACGAGGTGGGCATACAGGCAGGCACTATCTCAAATATCGTCAATGGGCGCAACAAGCCCAGTCTGGAGGTGCTGCAAAAAGTGCTTCATCGTTTTCGTACTGTTTCATCCGATTGGATGGTTTTGGATTCCGGCAGTATGTATCGCCCTATTGGGGAAGCGCAATCGCGCACCTTATTCGATGAACTCCCCGTCGAACCGCCAATGATTGTGCCTGACGAAAGCGAAAGAGATGAGGAAAAGAATGAGACACAGGAACATAATTACGCTGGCGTAAAAGAGCAGCAAAATAAAGTGTCTCCTGCGGGCGCACGAGGAGAGGCAATACGGAATAGGAAAATTGAAAAAATAGTGGTTTTCTTCGACGACGGCACTTATGAGCAACTTTTGCCCGGTTAAATACGGCTATTAGAAAACCCACCGTCGGTGTGTGCCGGCGATGGGTGTGGTTTACGTGTTTTTTGTTTATTGGGCACCGTAAACCTGAGAGAAAACATAGCCATACAGCGTCTTGTACTTGCTTTGCTTCTTGAAGGCAATCAAGTCCTGTGCTTGCTTCGAAGCGTCTGCCATGCGCACCCTTGCGGCTTTCACCGCTGCCGCAAACTTCTGCTGCACTTCGCTTTGCGCCTCGCTGGGGGCAGTTAAGGTATGGGTGTATTTCGCACCTGTTTCTTTGCGCATCGCGAAACCCACTGAATGTGTGCGCTTTACCTTGCCGTGCAAGGCTTCAATTGGATAATTGTAATCTACTTTTGCCATATTTTTAATCTTTTATTTTTGAGTATTCATCGGCAATCAAATAGCCGAGAAGGGTTTTGTACTTGGTTTGGGTTTTGAATGTCGCCAGGTCTTTGGCCTGTTGGCTGGCGTCGCGAAGACGGCTGACGGCCGCCGTGTGCGCACTTTTGAATTTAGTTTGGTTATTTAATTCGTTTTCTGTAAAAGGTGTTCTACGCTTGTTGCATCTCGTCCCGGTATATTGTACGCCGTTGCGCAATGCAAAATACGTATCAGAGTGTGAGCAGACTTTCCCCGACATGCTCTCAATTAAAATCATTGGTTTTATTTTTGCCATGTGTTTATAAGTTATTTTTTTAGTAAAAAAGATGCATCTCCTTTTATTATTTATCTAAAAAATAAAACACAAAAAAAGCAACTTGCTTTTTTGCCCCACATGAGATTTATCTCCTGATGATTTTTCGATACAGTCCTCTGCCAACATTTTCGCAATATCCGTTTTTGACCCACGGACCGGTTAGTTTATTGGTGTTTTTCGCATAAGACGAATTATTTTTGATGCATACATCTACTAATTCAGCTGTACTGAATTCTTCCGGTAATGCATTATATATTTCCACCTTCCGAGGTGCATGATAATTGATTTCTTCTCTCGTTTCAATACTGGTACCGAAAAATTTCATTTGCTGCGCAAGCAAGTAATCCGTGAAATATCTGGCCCACGCCGTGGCCGATTGTTCCTTCTCGCTGTTTACAGGCTGGTCGATTGCGGATCGTAATTCGCACCCGTACAGCACCGACAGCATATAACCCATTCGTGCGAAGAGATTCGCGTCTCTGTTCATAAAGTAGTCGATTGTCTTGCTCCCGGTATGTAGGCATTCTTGCCGTTTCTCTTCCCGCCACGCTTTGGCTGCACTGTCTATCCATGGGCAATATATATACCCCCTTTTTTCCATCAGTTGCCGGCTGATAGCCGCTATCTGCGACAGTTCTTCATCATTGTATTCGTCCACTTCTATTTGCTCTGCCGCAAATTCTTTGGGCAGTTCCGATATCAGCCAGCGGGTGTCTATGCCCGTGTGATGATTGTTGTTGAACCACATAAAACAATTCTTCGTCCCCGTATAACTTCCATTGAGATACAACTTTATCATCCCCGAGAAGGCATCCTCGCTCATAAAATCACTCCCGTCGTATTCGTTATGAAACGCGTGATTATATACTTGTATCTGCGGACCGTAATCCTTACGGGAATTGTCTATATATTCCTGAAATTCAGTTGTTAACTGAAATATATGTTCCCCTTCTGCTGCTGCAATGCAGCCCAGCAGTTTCCCCTTTGATATGTTGGTTGATACCACACGTTGAGCACCTTCCGGTTCTTCCGGAATTTCACCGATACCTGTTTCGCGGATTTTTTTCAATTCCTTTTTGTATTTCCGCCGCGCTTCCGCAAGTGCTCTGTCATTTTCGCGCAACGGGATTATCACTGCTTCCACTGCATCCATTACCCTGCCTTTGCCGCTCGCAGGGTCGCCCCCGCAAAACGAGAAAAATGAAAAACTGTGTGTTTCCCCGTTGTATCTGAAACGTAACCCTGTCGCTAATGCTCCGTCTGCAGGCATCACCGAAAAAACAACCGGTTCCAAATATTGATCCGGTAAGCGTCTCAGCAGGATTTCCATTTGCTCCGGTAATGCATATTCCGGTCTTCGTAAAACACAAGCGTTTTTCTCATCTGCAACTTCATCGCTATCTTTACTTTCTTGCTCAGCCGATAGGGATTCCAGCAACAGACGGAAAGACTTCGGCATTTTTGCTTTGTCCATACCGTAACTTTCCGCAGATTTAATGCAACTCCATCTCTCCGATGCATCTAACCCGCAATCTGGTAGTACACTAAATAGTCCGTTGGGTGGTAATATGTATTTCATCGCACAGCACAAACTGAAATAAGTATTATTCCGATCCCCTACTTTTATTTTTCCTTCTTCGTTCAGACAGCGCAAATAACTGTCTATTAATTGTTTGTACTCTATCCCGCGATAATTCGCAGCCCATGTCTCCGTGGCGCTATAGACCACTGGTGTATTTACTTTATCCATTTTTATTATATTGTTTTTTTTATTTATATTTTCTGCTTTCTTTATATTTGTTGTTTTTGTATAATTTTCTGCTCTTAATGTTTCTTGTTTGTCTATTTCCCATAAATGCTCCAACGCTTTTTTGTTTTCTTCCGTATTTTCTACCACAAAAGCCTCTTTATTTATATAATAGGTATCTTCCAACTCAGAAACAATCATCGCACGCCCCCCGTCAGTACATTTTGCATCATAGTACTCGCTCAAACCTAAAGCGTCCACTATTCTTTTTTGCCCTTCCGCGAGAGTTTCATTCTTTTCCCGCATAAAATATATATGCAAACCCTTTCCTGATATCGTGCGATGAACCCATAATATACCTAATTCTTCTTCTCTACCACGTATCTTTTCTATGTATATAGCAAGCGGATTTGCTATATTATCACAATCCGCACAATCTATACCACCGGGATAAGCATTCTCTTTTTTTCTGCTCCCGTCATTTCCCATAAAACAAGCATTGGGCAATACCACGGCCGCTTTTAGCTTTTCTTTTTTCTTTGTTGTATCATCACCACGTGCATCTGCTTCACGTACGTTTTTTACTATCTCGTGGATTTCTTTCGATTGCATATATTCTATCACTGTATCTATCCACACCGGAAGAGGTTTCCCTTCCGCTACTTTCCTCTGCATCATTATGCGAGGAGCAAACTTTTCTTCGTCAATTTTATTTTCCATTAAATCAAAATTTATTTTTTTAATTAAATCACTTTTTTATATTTATCAAAAATTTTCTTTTTCTATAATATATAAGAGAAAAACAAGAAAAAAATCTAACTGTCAAATCATTTTTTTTATTTTTTTGTTTTTTCTGTCTTTTCTATCATTCTATTTTCCTTTTTTATTCTTCTATTATTTTTCTATGACATTTTGTTTTTCTACTAATTTTATTATAATAAGGTAAAAAAAATAATAAGGTAACAAAAAGTAACAAAAGTAACAAAGTAATAGAGTTAGTTATAGTGTATACGTATATGTATATCATTTATGTATATGTATATCATATCTATATATAATCATCTGTGTTATGATCCATATTAACAAATATATCTTTATGTGTATATAGGATTATCAATCATTAGTGTTGTGATCCATATAACAAATATATTATATATCCAACTATATATTGGATCATCGTATCATATATATGTATTATGTGTTTCCTGATCATATCATGATCATATCGAACATTTATATATAATCACATAAAATATGTCTATATACATAATCATACTATTTACTTTTGTTACTTTTTGTTACTTTATTACTTTTTGCATTATATATTGATAAAGATATGTTTTTATTTTCTTATATTCTTTTGTTTTTATCTTTTATTCTCTTCCCCATACTATACTATATAAGAAAAAAGTTGCAAAAAATATTAACAGGTATGTGATTTTTTTGTTTCTTTCTTATATTTACCATATTGTAATACTATATACCTTATTATATACTCTATACCTTATATATACTATTATTATAGATGCATTTTGTACACATACAAAAATAAAAATTTTTTTTGATGAAATACTTATATTTTTTCTTTATATTTTCGTTATATATATAAATACCCATACTACTAAAAAATATTTTTTGAAAAAAATGAGTTATATTAGGCTATGAAATATGATACTATTAAAACGATGCTATATGAATATGATGCTATCAAATATAAAGAACACACATAAGCATATAACAATTTGTGTATTATATATACACGTTGTATTATAATAAAAAAACCGCCTTGACACTAATATGTCAAGGCGGTTGGAATGAGCTATATATAGAAATAATTACATCAGCGCCACATCAATAACCTGTTGTATATCGCGTACGTAATGAAAAGTGAGACCTTTCAAATAGTTTTCGGGGATTTCAGCCACATCTTTCCTGTTATCCTCGCAGAGAATTAAATCCGTTATCCCTGCACGTTTGGCAGCAAGGATTTTCTCTTTCACGCCCCCGATAGGTAGTACTTTGCCTCGCAAAGTCATCTCTCCCGTCATTGCAATACGCGGGCGCACTTTACGTTTGGTGAATGCACTTACAAGAGCCGTAGTCATAGTAATTCCTGCGCTCGGACCATCCTTGGGGATGGCTCCTTCCGGCACGTGTATATGTACCGAATGGCTCTCTATATCTTTCTGCTTGATGCCGAATTGGCTTGCATGCGCTTTGATATAACCCATCGCAATAGTTGCCGACTCTTTCATCACATCTCCTAGATTACCCGTTAGCGTAAGGGTAGGGGTCTTCGAAGGAGATAGCGAGGCCTCGATAAAGAGTATCTCGCCGCCCACTTGCGTCCACGCCAAACCCGTTACAACACCTATATATTTGTTGCTTTCCCATGCGTCGCGACTATAGCGTGGTTGCCCGAGATAGGTAATCAAGTCCTCTCGCGTAACGGAGACATTATATTCTTCATTTAGCGCAATCTTGGTATCCACTTTACGGCATATCGAGGCAATCTGCCTATCCAGCGACCGCACTCCCGATTCGCGCGTATAATCATCGATTATGTGCACAATAATTTCTTTTTTGAAACGTAATTGTGATGCTTTAATACCGTGATTATCAAGTTCTTTCGGTATCAGATGGCGTTTGGCAATCTCCTCTTTCTCTTCCAACAGATACCCCGTCATCTCTATCAACTCCATACGGTCGAGCAAAGGTCTGGGGATCGTGTCCAATGAATTCGCCGTAGCAATAAACAGCACTTTGCTCAAGTCGTAATCCACATCGAGGAAGTTATCGTGAAATGTGCTATTTTGTTCTGGGTCAAGCACTTCCAGCAATGCCGAAGTTGGATCACCCTTGTAATCCGCACCTATCTTGTCTATCTCGTCGAGTACAAACACAGGGTTCGATGTCTTCACTTTCCGCAGGTTCTCGATGATACGCCCCGGCATAGCACCTATATACGTACGCCTGTGCCCCCTTATCTCCGATTCGTCGTGCAATCCGCCAAGCGCAATACGCGCATACTTCCTGCCAAGTGCAGTGGCTATCGAGCGTCCAAGGCTGGTCTTGCCCACGCCCGGAGGACCATAAAGACACAGAATAGGCGAGTTTATCTTGTGTGCCTCTTTCTCTTTTTTGCTACGCAGGTCCAATTGTCGCTGCACTGCCAGATACTCGATGATACGTTCTTTCACTTTCTCCATGCCGTAGTGGTCTTTGTCAAGCACATCTTTGGCATGGGCAATGTCATAATTATCCTCGGTATATTCGTTCCACGGCAGGTCCAATAGGGTTTCAAGATAGTTCTGCTGCGTCGAATATTCCGGTGAATGAGTGGGTATGCGTTGCAATTTCTTCAATTCGCTCTCGAAAACCGCCTTCGTTGCATCAGACCATTTCTTTTTCTCCGCCCGCGCTTGCATATCTTTTATGTTCTGCGCATCCGTATCGCCCAACTCGCGCTGAATAGTCTCCATCTGTTGGTGCAGATAGAACTCGCGCTGTTGTTTGTCCAATTCCTCTTTCGTTTTTTTGCTTATATCCGCTTTCATGCGCAGCATCTCCAACTCCTCATTCAGAATTGACAACAGTCGGACTGCCCGCTCTTTGATGGAATCAATCTGCAGCAGTTGTTGTTTCTGCTCAATTTTTATATCAAAGTTCGTGCATACATAGTTCACAAGGGTAGGGGGATTATCGATGCTTTTGAGCGTCATACCTGCTTCGGGAGGCACATTCTCGGAGTTTTTCAGTATCTGCGAAGCCTCATCTTTGATACTGCCCGCGAGGGCAAGAAACTCCTTGTCGCTTTTCTCAGGAAATATCTCTTCGTAGCGTCTTGTGCGCGCACGCAGTCCGTTGCGTGAAGAGATAAATTCCTCCACGTGTATGCGTGCGATACCTTCCAATATCACCATCAGCGTACCGCTCTGTAATTCAATGGTTTGCACAACTCTTGCGGCTGTGCCGAGCGTGTACAAATCGTTCTCTTTGGGTTCCTGTATTTCGCGTTCTTTCTGGCAGCAAACCGCAAGCAATTTCTCTTGTTTGTACGCTGCATTCACCAGTTTGAGCGATTTCGGACGGCCCACAGCCACTGGCATCAGCACACCGGGAAAAAGCACCATATTCCGCAACGGCAGCACGTCGAGAATATCATCGTCATTGAGGGAGATATTTCTCACGTCGTCATGCCCGCGCACAATAGATACCACTCGTTGCTCGTTGTCTTGCTGTTCGTTATCACTATTTAATGTATAAATCATCTTGATATTACAGATATAATAAAAATATTGTATTGATAATTGTATTAATATATGTGGTAGGATACATCCAAGTGTATGCTATTTTACATAATTCACATTATCCTGCATTAGCCTATAAAGATTTCTGCGGGGGCGGTTTTGCGAATCAGATTCTTGAGGACATCGCCGGGACCAAATTCGTAGAAGGCTGAGCAACCATCAGACAGCATATTTCTGACAGATTGTGTCCAGAGTACAGGCGATGTGAGTTGCAAGAGCAAATTCTGCCGTATTTGCTGTGGATTGGTGTGCGCCATCGCATCCACGTTCTGATATATCGGACACACCGGTGTATGAAACTCCGTCTCCAGAATGGCCGTTTTCAGTTCTTCTGCTGCCGGTTGCATAAGCGGCGAATGGAAAGCACCTCCCACCTGCAAACGCAAAGCCCTTTTAGCACCATTGGCTTTCAATAGGTCGCAAGCCTTGTCAACGCCCTCGAGCGTACCCGATATAACAACTTGTCCGGGACAATTGAAATTGGCAGCCACCACTATATCATCCGTGATTTGGCTGCATAAATCAGCCACTCTATCGTCCGGCATCCCCAAAACGGCTGCCATTGTCCCTTTTTTTATCTCACAGGCTTGCTGCATAGCGTGTGCACGCCTGCTGACCAATAAGAGCGCATCTTCAAAACGAAGTGCACCACAGGCAACCAAAGCAGCGTATTCGCCGAGACTGTGCCCTGCCACCATAGCGGGTTTTCCAATGGTCATCAACCGCGATGCCACTACGGAATGCAGAAAAACAGCCGGTTGCGTAACAGCAGTCTGCCTGAGGTCTTCAGCAGAACCCTCGAACATAATACCGGTAAGCGAAAATCCTAACAACCGGTTCGCCTTTTCGCACATCTCTCGTGCCTCGGGATAGGTATCGTACAAGTCTTTGCACATCCCCGTAAACTGTGCTCCCTGTCCGGGAAAAACAAATGCGTTCATCATCTTACATTCAATACTTTCAATCAAAGTGCAAAGGTACGTAAAAAAAACGAATATTGCAAGTACTTCCTCTTGTGATAAGAAGTTGTGTATATGATTTTTTTATTGTAACTTTGCAGCAAATTGTTCCGTTTCGATTTGGTATGGACAAAAATGATAATTATTACAGACAATTCAAAAACGAGTTAGCACAATATATTATGGATACCTCCCAACAATGGACTATTGTCATTAAGCCCAAAGACAAATTATTAAGCGTTGATTTTAAGGAGATTTGGCAATATAGAGACTTGATGATGCTCTTTGTCAAACGCAATATCATAACCCAATACAAGCAGACGATATTAGGCCCGCTGTGGTATCTGATACAACCTCTGATGACCACTATTATGTATATGGTGGTGTTTGGCGGAATAGCAAAAATATCAACGGACGGATTGCCCCAACCCCTATTCTATCTGGCCGGTATCAGTTTTTGGCAGTATTTCTCGGATTGCCTAACCAAAACAAGCAATACCTTTGTCAATAATGCAGGTATTTTCAGCAAAGTCTATTTCCCCCGTTTGATTACCCCCTTGAGCGATGTTATCAGCAATCTGGTACGTTTCGGCATACAATTCGGGTTGTTTCTGTGCGTATATGCGTACTATATGATTTTCACAGACGCTCCCATTCACACCAACTGGTATGCTTTGCTTATCCCCATTTTAGTAATGATGTTAGCGGGGTTGTCATTGGGCTTTGGTATTCTCTTTTCGAGTATGACCACCAAGTATCGGGATTTGCAGTTACTTCTCAGTTTTTTTGTCAGCCTGTGGATGTACGCAACTCCTGTTATCTACCCTCTTTCCACCATTACCAATCCCAAACTGCTGTTGGTAATGCAATTGAACCCCCTGACGGGTATTGTTGAGTTCTTCAAATACGGAATGCTCGGCGTCGGTTGCCACGAATGGTGGATGTTGGGGTATAGTTTTGGCTTTATGGTAGTGCTACTCATAACAGGAGTCGTGGTATTCAACAAAGTACAGCGTTCATTTATGGATACGGTATAAATAATTCGTAACGGATCATACATATATGCTGCAACATCCTAATTGCAAACTGAATATAGGCTTGCGCGTTGTTGGTAAACGCGCTGACGGTTATCATAACATAGAAACCCTATTCTACCCTGTTCATGTTCTACACGATGAGTTGGAGATAGAACCGTCAGACGTGTTTTCTTTTGTACAAGAAGGGATTTCCGTGGATTGTCCTCCGGAAAAAAATCTGATAGTGCGTTGCTATCAGCAAATGCGTGCCCGCTATCCGCAGATAGGAAATGTAAAGATACGTTTTCGGAAACACATCCCATTCGGTGCCGGACTTGGCGGAGGTAGTAGCGATGCAGCCCATACGGCATTGGCTCTCAACGAGTTGTATCGGTTAGGATTGAGCCAATCGGCATTGGCCCAAGAGGTAAGTTCCCTCGGTGCGGATTGTCCGTTTTTTATATACAACACACCCTGTTATGCGGAAGGTATCGGGGAGCAAATAACACCTACGAATTTCTCCTTACACGGTATGCGATTAGTGTTATACAAGCCCGATTTCGGGGTATCAACACGCGAAGCGTACACGGGCATCACACTACACCCCGAACACTCCGGCGAGATGCTGCAGGCATTGCTTTCCGGCAAGTCTATAAAGGATATACGTGATGTATTGGTGAATGATTTTGAACAGACGATTTTTCCGCTCTATCCCGAGATAGCCCGCCTGAAAAAACAACTATTGGCAGCGGGAGCCGTTTACGCATCCATGTCCGGTTCCGGTTCAACCGTATTCGGGCTATTTGATTCCGAAAAATCAGTGATTATCCCTGCTAATCCTTTGATAGATACAATATTATGACAAAAGAAGATTTACGCATCATCTATATGGGTACGCCCGAGTTTGCCGTAGAAAGCCTGCGAGCATTGGTGGAAGGCGGTTACAACGTAGTGGCTGTGGTAACTATGCCTGACAAACCGGCAGGACGAGGACACCAGATTCAATACTCCGCAGTAAAACAATATGCATTAGAGGCCGGCTTGTCCATCCTACAACCCGAGAAACTGAAAGACCCGTCATTTTTAGAGCAACTGAAATCATACCACGCAGATTTACAAATAGTTGTTGCATTTCGGATGCTCCCTGAGGTAGTATGGGCAATGCCACGTTTAGGTACATTTAACCTACATGCGGCTCTCCTTCCCCAATACCGCGGAGCGGCTCCGTTGAATTGGGCAGTTATCAATGGCGATAAAGAAACGGGGGCTACTACTTTTATGCTCAAACATGAGATTGATACAGGCAACATCATCCTACAAGAACGCATGCCGATTGGCGATGACGAGAATGTGGGTAGCGTACACGACCGACTGATGGTCTTGGGCAAAGATTTGGTGCTGAAGACGGTGGATTTGATTATTGATAACGAGAACCGCGGTATTGCCGTCCCCACTACCCCACAAATAGAAACAGCGGATTTGCGTCCGGCACCGAAGATATTCAAAGAAACGTGCGAAATAGACTTCGGCAAGACGGCGAAGGAAATACATAATTTTGTGCGTGGCTTAAGCCCCTACCCTGCCGCTTGGTGCAACCTGACTATTCACGGGAAAAAGTATATGAACGTGAAAGTATATCGTGTAGAGCCATGCGACAGTATGAACGATAAAGAGATAGTTGTTCCTTGCACAGACGGCTATGTACGTATATTAGAATTACAACTACCAGGAAAAAAACGTATGGACGCCCATGCCCTATTGAACGGACTAAAATAAAGGACAATGGTGGATTATCGCACACTGATAGACAAATACTACGCCACTTCGCCGGAACTGCAAAATATACTATTGGCACATAGTATGCAAGTGCGCGATCGTGCACTAAAGATAGTGGATGCACATCCCGAATGGACGGAAAGCGGAGAAGTGGACAGAGATTTTGTGGAAGAGGCTGCTATGCTGCATGATATAGGCATCATCTATTGTAACGCCCCCAAGATATTTTGTGTTGGCACACACGCCTATATAGAGCACGGGTATTTGGGAGCAGAACTGCTTAGGAAAGAGGGATTGCCCAAGCATGCCCTGGTAGCAGAACGCCATACGGGTACGGGTATAACCATGGATCAAGTAATCCGTGAACACTTACCCATTCCTATTCGCGATTATTGTCCTATATCGTTAGAGGAAAAGATAGTGTGTTATGCCGACAAATTCTATTCAAAGGGGCATATCGGAGACACCGTAGATATAAAAAAAATACGCCAGCAAATATGGAAATACGGCCACGATGCTATTGTCCGTTGGGATACCTTGGTTGCCATAATGGGCGAACCCGAACTACAAACCGGCGCAGAGTAATCACACCAACAATATAAATATAAAAAAGGTTGCCTATATGTTAGACAACCTCTTTTGTGCGGAAAGTGAGGGATTCGAACCCCCGGTACGACGTAATGCGTACACCACATTTCGAGTGTGGCTCTTTCGACCACTCAGACAACTTTCCGTATCTCTTATCGAAAGCGGGTACAAAGGTACTGCTTTTTTCCGACTTATGCAAATGCCTTTCGTTTTTTTCTGCTATTTATTGTATTTTACAAGCAGGTATGCCTCGCTTTCTAAAGTCCATTGGGGTAATACGGCTATCTGCTCATATCCCAACGATTGATACAAAGCCAAGCAAGCCCCATTAGAGGCACGTATTACCGCATAGAGCAGCCGCATATTGAGTGTACCAAACGCATATTGTTCCAGAAGTTTCATTGTCTCATACCCCACTCTACTCCGACGTGCTTCCGGCGCGATATATAGTCCGATGGCGGCTTTGCGATTGCGCGGGTCAAAATCAAACAAATCAACACAGCCGAGCGTGGAATGATCGATATCGTTTTCAATAATCAAACGCAGTTGTCCGTCACGATAGATGTCTCCCGTGGTGTTTTCGATATAACTGCGCAAATCCTGCTGCGAAAGCGGATTATGTGTATCACTATCAGCCCACACAGCCGCATCGTTTTCCCAGCGGTAGAGAAACGGCAAATCAGACGGCTCTAATTTACGCAGTCGCACCATTATGCTCCAAACAATTTAGAAAAAAAACTTTTCTTGTTGGTAGTCTCTGCGTCCGCTTGGGGGACAGGTTTCAACGCATTGCCGGTATGAATCATTTGGTATATCACTCCCCAATCAGGCAGCCCGCCGAGATTACGATCATCGATGAACAAGTCGGCTGTCAGTTTGCGGTTAGGGCGTGTAGCGGGGTTTTCCTCGGGATAGTTGGAATTGACGGCGTAGAATTCCAATCCACGCGACTTGCAATAATCAACCGCCTCTTGCAGCAACTCTCCCTCGCGAACAGACCAAAGAATAATCTGGTGATGGTCTTCGTCTTGTAATTTTTTAAGAGTCTGAATAGCAAACGGAATCGGTTTTCCGATTTGCGGGTATTCGTGGGTAACGATGGTTCCGTCGAAATCAACAGCAATAATCATGGGATGATAGAATAATAGAATGATAGAATGGTAGAATGATAGAAATCAGTAGGTTTCCTCGTTGTCTTGCTTAGGTGCAAGTTCGATTTGAATCTTGCGTGCAGTGGGTTTGGTAAAATACCAACTAATAGCCGCAATAGCAGCCACCCACAACATAGAACGGTAGCACCCTAACCAATAGAAAGCAATGATACCAAGTAGCATAGCATTGCTAACCATCACGATGCGAATAGCAGCATAACGCCGATAGAGCGAGAATTTCAGTTCTTCGTTTTCCATACTGCGAATTTTGTCGCATACGCGCTTAAAACCATACAACCCCAACGGGATAGTAATAAGTGCATCAAAGATGACAATGTACTGTATCACTTTTCCTGCAGTGGACATTGTATCAATAACAGCGATAGTCCCCTTGGAGACCAACAGATACATAGCAACCATTGCAACAAGTGCAAGCACCATCATTCCATAATAATACCAATTCAATTGGTGAGCAATCTTTTGTTCCATTAGGCTTTGAAATCTATTCGGTTGACAATAGAGCGACCGAGAGTTATCTCGTCGGTGTATTCCAGTTCGTTTCCTACCGCCACGCCACGCGCAATCTGACTGATTTTCGGCATTGTAGCAAACCCCGCATTCTGCAAACGGCGGTAGATGTAAAAGTTGGTGGTATCGCCTTCCATAGTGGTTGGCAAAGCGAGGATAACCTCCTGAATGTCTTCGGGTTCAATACGAGAAACAAGGGAGTCGATTTCTATATCTTTCGGTCCGACCCCGTCCATAGGAGAGATAATTCCTCCCAAAACATGATACAACCCGGAATATTGCCCAGTATTCTCTATGGACATCACGTCCTGTACATTTTCCACTACACAAATAGTCTGTCTGTCCCGACGATGCGATTGACAGATAGGACATACCTCTTGGTCAGAGATATTGTGGCATATACGGCAATAGTGCACGTCCGTTTTGAGCCGCGTCAGAGCCCCCGCAAAGGCTTCGACGTCTCTGTCGGACTGCTTAAGCAGATGCAACACCAAACGCAAAGCCGTCTTGCGCCCCATTCCGGGAAGGGAGGCAAATTGATTGACGGCATTTTCCAACAATATCGAGGGGTACTGGTTCACAGAAAATTCTCGTTTACCCTGCAAAGGTACGGCAAAAAAATGGAATGTGCAAATATATTATCTCGCCGAAATCGGAAAAACCTAAATACGGTTTGGCATCGGAGACAAAAAACAGACTATCCTTTTGAGGGATAGTCTGTTTTTTTATTGTTTCAACGAGAAACACTATACAAAATCTTATGCCATACGTGCAGCGGCGTCTTTGTAGTATTTCTGATTGACAAATACATCGGTGGTGTATGGGTTAATGTGTCGTTTTTGGGCTTGGTAGATGATATAACTCAACGCAACCACATTGACAATCAATGCCAAGGCACTGACAACAATCATAGCCGTAGGATCAGCATTGACGCTTGTACCCGCCTCTATGCCATTGAGGGTACCATCAGCATAGAGCGAGGGCAGAACCACCCAACTATGTGCTTTTTCTCCAGTAGCAGCGAATACCTCCTGAAACAAGGGGAAGCACTGAGCAAACATACACCAGATAGCCAATGTGTTAGCACGGTTCTGAATCCATCCGCCACGGTTCCAGCAAATAGCGGCAATAGTAGGCGCAAGGAGCAGGGCTACACCGCAATACCACGAGTGAGTAGGCAGACAGTTGTATGTATAAGCAAAATTCCATACATCATACACAAGTATATAGACCCACGTCATATCCGGCCAAAGCATATCGGTTTTGTCTTTAGAAGAATATACCGACCACCAAGCCGTCATACAGAATATATTAAGGATACCGGCAATACCATTCATAACATTGTGCCAACCTCCGTAGAGCCAAACGCCCTCGTTGGAAAGGCGCCATACCCTCCACCCCGTAATAGCCGATTCGAAGTCAGAGCATACGGCAATGAGAATATTGATAGCCACAATAACAAACGGAAAACAGCGGAACCAATGCTGCTTACCAATACCAATCTCATACTTGATGAGCATAAACCCAATACAGCCCGCAAGAGCGGCATAGAGTTTGGCGTAATGGAACCAACCTCCCATATAGAGGTGTGTAGGATTGTTGAGTGCCCACTCGGCACCGCATTGTGCACCGATGGCGATAGCAAGGAAATAGACAGTGAGCGCCGCAGGAATAACCCCGAAAGTGATAATCCCCCCCCCACTTGGTACGACGTGCGAACTCATTGAAAAGAATCAGTCCGACCAAAACAGCCAGCAGCATAAGCCACTGCGAAAGCGCATCTGCGCCATAGACATGAAATAACATAGTATTTAAATTAAGAATTAATAATTAATATGCATAGAATGTTCCGTTTTTACCTCATTCATTCTCTACGTATCCACTTGACATCCTCTCGGTATCCCCCCGACTTTTTAATACGCAATGGATATACGTAATGAAGCACAAGTTTTGTGTGTTTTGGATAATAGGAAAAGGCGGTTACCAAAACGGTCTTCCACCAAGGGAAGACCGTTTTAATAATTATAGAGAATAAATAGTATTGCAGATTAAATCATAAGGGCTGCAACCAATGACAAGATAGCGTAGAACTCAGGAAGAGCCGCGTAAATCATCGTGTTGGTTTGTACATCATGACCTGCAGCGATACCGGCGATACCGTTAGCGCAGACTTGCCCCTGTCGGATACCCGAGAAGAGACAAACCAAACCGACTGCCAGCCCAACAGCAAAATACATAGCACCATTAGCAGCGAAGTCCTTACCCATCCACATCAGGAAAGCCACGAAACCATACAAACCCTGCGTAGCGGGGAGAGCGGAAAGAATCATGTAACTGCTCGATTTGTCTTTGTTCTTTTTGAGCGCACCCTCTGCAGCCTTACCCGCAATAGTAGTACCATAGGAAGAACCAATTCCGGCGAGACCCAACATAAGTCCCCAGCCGAGATAACCTAAAATTTCATTCATAATAAGTGTATTGTTTTATTTGTTTATTATTTTAGTGATTAAAGTCCTAAAGTAAGGACGAGTATTATTTGGCGAAAGGCTTATAGAGTGTACCTTTGCCTTCGTAGCCTGAGTTTTTGAAATATTCCACGAAACTCAGACGCAAAGGATGGACAAACGCACCCAGTGCCGACATAGCGAGATTGAGCGCATGCCCAATCAACAGGATGATGACAAACGGCACCCATTGCCAAGTTGGGTTCGCACCGAGCACCATCTCTGCGAGGTTGTTGAACGCACCGCCGAGCATACCGCCAGCCAAACCGAGGGCATAGAGACGGATATACGAAAGCACATCACCCAAGATCCCCGTAGCCATATTGTAGGTATCCCACAAGCCTGCACCGATGTTAATCAGCGGGTTACGCCCCGGTTTGTTGAAGATATAGATTCCCAAAGCCGAGATAGCAGCCACTATGATGAGTGTCCATTTGGTAACTTCCTCCGGGAAGAGATGAGTCATACCGAGCAGCACGACAATCAGTCCGCCCACAATGAGTAAGAGCCACCCCCACGTAGAGATATTCTCCTTGAAACCAAAGCGTTTGGTATAGCAAATAGCCTTGATGATCATAGCCAAACAGATGTGGAATACACCTATGCAAAGTGCCATAACCATCTGAATATCATACGATGAGCCCGCTACGGAGACACTGCCTTTAATCATCACCGACTTGAGTGCTTCCGGCACCCACGACGCTGCATACAAGTCGATACCGAAGAACGTACCCAAGAAGAACCCGATGACCGCCGTGCCTACACCCAAAGTAGTGATAATGGGTCCGAGACCTTCGAACATCTGAATCTTGAGTTTGCCCTTTGAAATAAGGATACCTATTAAAATAAGGAGAAGCCCATAGCCGCAATCGCCCATACAGATGGCGAAGAAGAGCAGGAAGAACGGTCCGAGAACAGGCGTCGGGTCGAACTCACCATACGAGGGCCAACCATACATACCGGTCAGGCACTCAAACATCTTCGTAAACCAATTGTTGCGCAATTTGATAGGTGTGTTGTCTGTCTCGTTTGGATCTTCCTCTTGATAATAGATATGCTGTTGCTCAAGCAGTTGGTTGAGTTCCTGCTCCTTATCGATAGGACAAAAGCCCTCCAACAATTTCAGGCTACCTTCCGCCAATGTGTCTGTATTGAGCGTAACACGCTTCCAATCAATCTGTTGTAACGTGTCTTGCAGTTCTTGCTTCAGCGCAGGAAGATTCTCTTTTGCCCACAATTCGATACGCGCGTTCTGCGCCACCAAAAGCCCGTTGAGCCCCTCTACGTCCTTCTCCAAATCGGCAGAAGACTTCTCGTTGAGCGTCTGCTGTTGGCAGAAATCGGGCAATTCTGCGGGTGTCTCACCGGCTTTCACCACCTGCACAAAATAGGTGGTCGAACCAACAGTGGTAAGGGCTATCCCCCACTCCTCCGAGAACTTTGTCTTGGAGCAAGTGTAATAGCGCAAATCATATCCTGCTTGGCGCAGTTCGGCGATACGCTTCGATGAGAAATTGCCCCAAACAGCCATACGCTCAACCTCTTTACGAGTGGCGGCAATACGCTGTTCGATATTTGATTTCTCCTGCAAGAGTTGGTCGGGCGCCCCTTGCGCGATAGTTTTCTTGAGCGCACCGGCTTTCTGCAAGAGTGTCTGGAGTTGCTCGTCATCAGCCATACCAGCGGCTTTCTCTGTGATATGAACCACGCCGAGATTGCGCAGTTGCTCCAAGAAAGCCTCATAGTCGCGATGGAACACCAAGAAGGTGTACTTCTTCATTTGTGTGATCATACAGCCACCTCCTTTGCTTTTTGTTCTTCCTCGCGGGCTTCTGCCTCACGCTTGGCTTTTACGATTTTCTGACTGGACTTAGAGAGGTTCTCTTCGTCTTCCATAAAGCGTTTAATCTTGCGAATAGCGTCCTGATAGCCCGGGATCTGCACCTTCTCAAAGAGGTTAACCTTTTGAGTGGTTTTCTTGCGGGCATACTCCAGCAAGTCCACCTTACGGCGCACAAACTCCTGACGGATACCGACATCGGCTATCGCCTTGAGTTGCTCAAATCCGTCTGCGAACCACTTCGGACTGGAGAACAGACTGAACTCTTTGGTAGAATAGACCACTTCCTCCAAGACGGGGATGCGCACGCCTGCAATCTTCTTGACAGACATCTTCACATCATCCACGTGAATAAGGCTGGTGTCAAATTCTCCCCAAAGCGCCAACATCTGGTCGTAATCCTTGATACGACGGTTCACCTCCTCGTCGAGTTCGGCGATTTCCTTCTTCGCTTTCTTCACTTCGAGACGTAGAGCCGACTCTTTGCTCTGAAGCGTAGGGAGGGTACGCTGCCGCATCTTGAGATTCTTCTCAAGCGATTGCAGGGATGTTTTATTGAATTGATAAGTAATTGCCATGAAAACTTACTTATTTTGCCCAATATTTATCAACAAGGGCTTGTTTGATGTTGACCTCTTCGGGGTTGAAATATTTTGCGAACAATGTCCACGCCACATCCAACATCTGTGTGGTGTTGATATTCACGTCGATAGCCAAAATCTCGCGCGAGTAGTCCTTGGCAAATGCCAAGCAACGCTCGTCGTAGTTGGTGAGGTCGAAACCGTTTTCTTTCTTTGTCTTGGCGTTTGCGGCGTCGGCATACAAACGAACAGCGGCGTTCATTACTTGCGGATGGTCTTCGCGCGTTTTTTTGCCTGCAACCAATTGTTTCAGACGCGACAGCGACCGGAACGGATCGACAACCACTTTTCCGATGTCGGAATCACGGCGGAGGTACAACTGACCCTCGGTGATATAACCCGTGTTATCAGGAATAGCGTGTGTGATGTCGCCGCCCGAAAGGGTTGTAACGGCAATGATTGTGATAGAACCGCCACCGGCTTCCTCAGGGAACTGCACGGCTTTCTCGTAGATTTTTGCCAAGTCGGAATAGAGCGAACCCGGCATAGAGTCCTTCGACGGGATCTGGTCCATACGGTTACTTACGATAGCCAATGCGTCGGCATAAAGCGTCATATCGGTCAGCAGGACAAGCACTTTCTCATGCTTTTGTACAGCAAAGTACTCGGCAGCCGTCAGAGCCATATCGGGGATAAGCAGACGCTCTACAGGCGGATTCTCGGTGGTGTTCACAAACGACACGATACGGTCGAGCACACCGGCATTGGAGAACACGTTTTTGAAGTAGAGGTAGTCATCGTTGGTCAAACCCATACCACCCAAGATAATCTTGTCGGCCTCTGCACGCAGTGCCACGTTTGCCATCACTTGGTTGTACGGTTGGTCAGGGTCGGCGAAGAAAGGAATCTTCTGACCGGAAACGAGGGTATTGTTCAAGTCGATACCCGCGATACCTGTTGCAATCAGTTCCGATGGTTGTTTACGACGCACGGGGTTCACACTCGGACCACCAATTTCCACTTCTTCGCCCTCAACATCGGGTCCGCCATCGATAGGCTCGCCATAAGCGTTGAAGAAACGTCCTGCCAACTGGTCGCTCACGCGCAGCGAAGGAGCCTTACCGAGGAACACCACTTCCGCATTGGTAGGGATACCCTCTGTACCTTGGAACACCTGGAGTGTTACATCGTTGCCCATAATCTTAACGACTTGGGCAAGTTTGCCGTTTACGGTAGCGAGTTCATCGTTACCCACACCCTCGGCTTTCAGCGAACAGGTTGCTTTCGTGATTGCCGTAATCTCGGTGTAAATCTTTTGAAATGCTTTTGCCATAGTCGTTATCCTTTTATTTGTTTCTCAGCCAATAATTCGTTTAATTTTTTCTGATATTCTTCAAACTCAGCGGAGTGGAACTCGCTATAGTTCATCTGTTTACACAGGTTGATGACGCGTTTGAAGTAGTCGTTCACATCCAAGAAATTTTGGAAGTCATAGTCGTGTCGGCAGATGTCCATCACGAGGTCGAGCATATACTCCTGACGCTCCAACGGGCAGACTGCGTCAATCTTATCGAAGGCGTCTTGTTGCAGAATCACAAAGTCGATAACTTCCGATTTCCAGAACTCCTCATGGTAATCAACAGGCACACCGTCATCACCGAGAATGTTGATTTGCTCCTGAATTTCCTTACCTCGTTGCAGGTAGGTCTTCATATCATTCACTTTCGGCAACCACTCCTTGTTAATCAAATTGGAAATATACTCCTCAAATTCCGGGTACTCAATATATTTCGAGTAGGAGTCAATCGGGTTTACAGCCGGGTAACGTTTGCGATCGGCACGTGCTTGCTCCAAAGCATAGAAACAGCGTGCCACTTTCTTCGTTCCTTCCGTTACCGGCTCTTTCAAGTTACCGCCGGCAGGCGAAACCGTACCGAGGAATGTCACAGAACCAGTCTTGCCATTATTAAGGTACACATATCCTGCGCGTGCGTAGAAAGCACCGATGATTGCCGACAAGTCCATCGGGAAAGCGTCCTGACCGGGCAACTCCTCCAGACGGTTCGACATTTCACGCAATGCCTGTGCCCAACGGCTCGTCGAGTCAGCCATCAGAAGCACGCGCAAGCCCATCGAACGGTAGTACTCGGCTATCGTCATCGACGTATAAACCGAAGCCTCACGCGATGCCACAGGCATGTTCGATGTGTTGGCGATGATGATGGTGCGCTCCATCAACTTACGTCCTGTATGCGGGTCTTCCAATTCCGGGAACTCCGTAAAGGTCTCCACAACCTCGTTGGCACGCTCACCGCAGGCTGCGATAATCACGATGTCTGCCTCGGCTTGTTTCGAGATAGCGTGCTGAAGCACCGTCTTACCCGTACCGAAAGGACCAGGGATAAAGCCCGTACCACCCTCGCAAATCGGGTTGGCTGTATCTATCGTACGCACACCGGTTTCCAACAATTTGAATGGACGCGGTTTGCTCTTGTATGCCAGAATAGCCTTTTTCACAGGCCATTTCTGTACCATCGTAACCTCATGGTCATTGCCTTCTGCGTCAGTCAGCACGGCGATGGTATCCATAATCTTGTATTCGCCGGCAGCAACGATACTCTTCACGGTGTATTCGCCTTCAAACACGAACGGCACCATAATCTTGTGCGGTTGGTGGTTCTCGTCCACTTCGCCGAGCCATGCAGCAGCCTCCACCTTATCGCCCACTTTGGCGAGTGGTTCAAACTTCCATAGTTTTTCTTTATCCAATGGGAAATTATACTCACCGCGTTTCAAGAATACGCCAGTCAGTTTGTTCAAGTCGTTCTGCAAACCGTCATAGTTGCGACTCAACAGACCGGGACCGAGCGTAACTTCGAGCATGTGACCGGTAAACTCTACCGTATTTCCGACTTTCAGTCCACGTGTAGATTCAAACACCTGCACATAGACATTATCGCCAATCACTTTGATGACCTCTGCCATCAGTTTGGTATCGCCTAATGTGATGTAGCAGATTTCGTTTTGTGCGACAGGACCATCCACCAACACCGTAACAAGGTTGGAGATAATACCTCTTACTTTTCCTGTTGTCATATTTTTTATTGTTATTTTCTTTGTTTTAGTTGTTTCCGCAAGTTATGCTTCGGCATCAAGATTGACCCCTTTCTTCATATCGGCAACCAATTCGCGGAATACTTTTTCCCCCTGCTCCACCGTCAGCAATGACCAGCGATTGAGCATTTCGGCTTGCAGATAATATGCCAATACGTTTTCTATTGAGAAATCGACAAATAGTGTAGCCTCCTCGAGCCATACAAATCGCAAAGCATCCATACGTTTCTCGCGTTCCATCAAGTTGTCAATGTCCACCAAAGACATTATCTCTTGCAGGCTATCCATTACGCCGCCCAAACCAAAATCTTTCTGCTGCAGGTTCTTGCGCAGTATTTCTGCCACTTCGCCTTGACCAACAATCATCTTGCGGACATCAAAGCCATGCTTACGGCAAATAGCAGCCACCAATACATTATTCATATCTTGGTTGTAGGCAAACCATTTACGAACAAATTTATTTTTGCTTTTCTGCCCGTATTCATAGAGTAACTGTGTGCGCAAATCTGCTTCCGACAAAGTATTGCGCGCATTCTCCCACCAATCAGGTTGGTCAATAATCGAGTCATCATATCGTTCGACGAGCTCGCTTATCTCAGGTGCGTCGCTTTTCATTCGGAGCAAGTCCAGCAGCGGCTTATCTTTTTCTGACAGGTTTTCCTCAAGCAACAGCAAAAGAGTCTCCATAGTCATTGGAGCCTCGCCACCTGCTTTCAACTCGGGCAAACCAGCCATTAAACATTCATATCCCATAGTAAAAAGGGCTTCTGTATTATTTAGCAAAAAGCAACTCAATCAGTTGCGGACGAAGGAACTCTTTGAAATACTCGACAAACTCTTTCTCGCCGAAAGCCAATTTGTATCCTCCTTTGGCAGGTTTGATGGCAAAATCAGTCTTGATACCTTTCACCTCGTTGATTTGTACTCCCTTGTCCAACAAGCCTTTCGCATTTGCCTCAAAATAGTCTTTCAACGACTCGGCATCTTTGGCATCGATTTCCACTTCGCCCTCTTTTGCCATCTGCTCAGCGAGTTTCAAGATAATGCCTTGCATAAACTTTGCATCCGCTGTAGCCGCCTTTACACTATCTTGCGCCACCCGGTCGGTCAGAAGATTAGCAACCTCTGTTTTTAGTGCGTTTACACTCTGCTCGGCAAACAGTTTTAACTCGGCGCGTGTATTCTTATCCAACTCTTGTGCTTTCGCTTCGGCGGCAGCCAATTTGGCTTGCGCCTCTTTCTCGGCACCGGCTACAATCTCAGCCGCTTGTACATTGGCTTTATCGATAATCTGTTGTGCCTCTTGATTACCTTTCTCTACACCTTCAGCGTAGATTTTGTCGGTCAATTCTGATAAGTTCATTGTATTTTGATTTTAATTTTACATTATGGAGTTTTTATGGAATATAAAATTTGTTGCAACGGACGAACCTTGTTTTTTCAGAGAAAGTTCTTTTCCCCCAAAAATCCGCGCAAAGGTACAAAAAATAATCTGCTCTGACAAACGTTTATCCCACAAAAAGTGATTTGGAAACTAAGTCTACCACTTTTCTATGTTATACAACATAACATCTGCATATTGCAGGATATAAATCCAATGTCTTTTTGGCAAAATCTGTGCCAAAATTCGTATTCGTTTTATTCCTTACGTACCCGTATTTTCCAAAATTCTTATCCAAAAGGAAAAGAAAACGTCAGACGACTAACAGCGGTGCGTACTATGCACCAGACGAGATGTTTTGCTTTTTATGTTCATCTCCAAATATTTCATCATA
>ULPT01016013.1_pt1 | contig 27653 bp, 23 predicted proteins | sample 1953751 | NCBI WGS metagenome assembly ULPT01 (sample SAMEA4835636, study PRJEB28245) | human gut metagenome | biome: gut microbiome; material: fecal sample | place: Denmark | collected 2008 | reverse complement strand
GCCACAGCCGCGGCTCGTGAATGAGCGAACCCATCATACATATTTTCTGTTTCATTCCGTGGGAGTATCCCGAAATAAGTTTGTTTATGCTGTCGCCGAGTTTGAATACCCCTTCCAGCTCGCGGATTTTCTCGTCGCGCTTTTCATACGGCACGCCGTAAACGTCGCTCATAAAAGAAAGATATTGCATACCCGTCATTTTTGTGAACACCGTGTGATTGTCGGTGACAAAAGAAAAATTGCGTTTTGCATCCACGGGATTTTTCGACACGTCGTACCCCGACACGGTTATCGTGCCGGAACTTAACGGAATCATTCCCGTGATGCATTTAAGAGTGGTGGATTTTCCTGCGCCGTTTGCGCCAAGGATACCGACGACTTCCCCTTCCGCACAAGAAAAGGAGATGTCTTTTACGGCATAATCGGATTTTTTGCCGTACTTTTTGAAAAGATTTTTTACTTCAAGGGGCAACGAACCGTCGATCGGCGTGCCAAGTGTTTTTTTATTATTTTTCATTGTGTCCCTTATCTTCAAGTAATGTATCGCGTATGCACGCGTGCGTGCTCTAATAAAAATTATTAGATACCTTATCATATAGCCAAAAAACATATTTGTCAACGATAAAACCGCCCGAAACGCCTTTTGTTTCGTTATTCAACTTTTTGTATAGTATTTGCAAAAAATAAATATCGCCGCTCTTGACAAATAAAAAATATGGTTTTATACTATATTTACATACCCCCATAGGGTATATTGAAAATTAACGGAGAATAACAAAATGGAAAACGTAAAATGCGCCGAAATATCCTGCGCCGATTGCTGCCGAAAGAAACACACGCCGCGCGACGAAAAATCCCTCAAATGCCTGAACGACAGGTTAAACCGCATAATCGGACAGTTAAACGGTATAAAAAATATGTTGAACGACAATCGTTATTGCGGCGACATACTCGTGCAGTTGTCCGCCGCCGAAAGCGCGCTGTCGGCATTCGGGTATGAAATTCTGTCCGACCATTTCAAAACCTGCGTCGTCGAAAACGTGAAAGACGGAAACACCGCAATCCTTGACGAGGCGGTTGAACTCATTAAAAAACTGAAATAGTTAAATTATGGAAAAACTTAAATTCAACGTTTACGGTATGAGTTGCTCGGCGTGCGCCGCGCGCGTCGATAAGGTCGTAAGGGAACTTGACGGCGTAAAAGACGTCGCCGTGAACCTTCTCACAAATCAGATGGTCGTCGACTTTGACGAGCCTGCCACTGTCGAAAAAATCGAACGTGCCGTTTCGGGCGCGGGGTATAAAGCCGCTCTTTTTAACGACAAATCGCAAAAAAAGGAAAAAGTCAATCCGCTTATCCGCTCGATAATCCGCCTTGCCGTGTCCGCCGTCCTGCTTATCCCCCTTATGTACGTGTCGATGGGCGGCGTTATGTTCGGCTGGGATATGGGCGCGCTGAACGGCAACCCGATGGGTATCGCTATATACGAACTTGTGTTCTCTTTCGTCATACTTGTCATCAACGGAAAGTTTTTCGTGAGCGGCACAAAGGCGATTTTCCACCGCGCGCCGAATATGGATACTCTTGTGTCGATGGGCAGCGGCATTTCTTTCGTATATAGCGTCGCGCTTATGATCCGCGCAGGCGTAAATACCTCATATCTTCATCATCTTCCGCACACCTTGTACTTTGAGTCGGCGGCGATGATACTTGTACTTATCACCCTTGGAAAAACGCTGGAAATTTACAGCAAAGGAAAAACCACGTCCGCGATAAAAGGGTTGATGAACCTTGCCCCCGAAACCGCAAGGGTTATTAAGGACGGCGAAGAAAAAGAAATTCCGCTCTCGAACCTTTCGACGGGCGACGCGTTTGTCGTACGCCCCGGCGAGAACTTCCCCGCGGAAGGCGTAATATTGTCGGGGAGCGGCTCCGTCAACGAATCGGCGGTAACGGGCGAAAGTATGCCCGTCGATAAATCCGTCGGCGATAAGGTTATTTCCGGCACGACGAACGTCAACGGCTTTATCACCGCAAAAGCCACTTCCGTCGGCGGAGATTCCACGCTCGGGCGCATCGTCAAACTTGTGCAGGACGCGTCCGCTTCAAAAGCCCCGATTGCAAAAACGGCAGATAAAGTATCCGGAATATTCGTGCCAAGCGTCATTTGCGTTGCAATCGTTACTTTTATCGTGTGGATTGCCGTCACGAAAAACTTTGCGACTTCCCTTATGCACGCAATATCCGTGCTTGTCATAAGTTGTCCGTGCGCCTTAGGTCTTGCAACCCCCGTCGCCATTATGGTCGGCAGCGGAAAAGGCGCGAAAAACGGACTTTTGTTCAAGACGGCAACCGCCCTTGAAGAAGCGGGAAAAACAGATATCGTCGTTCTGGACAAGACGGGCACCATAACGAAAGGCACGCCTGTCGTCACCGACGTTTCGACTTTGTCGGGTGAGCCCGAAGAAGAAATTATCGCGCTTTCCGCAAGCCTTGAAAAAGGCAGTTCGCACCCGCTTGCGACGGCGATCGTGCGCTTTTCGGAAGAAAAAAACATAACGGTTTTCACCCCGGAAAAGTTTGAAAACCTTTCGGGACACGGCGTGAAAGGAATCGTGAGCGGCGACGAAATCGTCATCGGAAACGCCGCCCTTATGAAAGATATCGGCGCGGCGGCAAACGACGCTTTCCCGACGGGCGAAAAGTTCGCGCGGGACGGCAAAACCCCGTTGTACGTTGCGAAAAACAATAAAGTTATCGGCGTCATCGCCGTGTCGGACGAACTGAAATCAGATAGCGCGGGTGCGATAAAACGAATGAAAGAACAAGGTCTGTTCGTCACAATGCTTACGGGCGACAACGCGCTCAGCGCAAATGCGGTTGCAAAAGCCTGCGACGTCGACTGCGTTATCCCGGACGTTCTTCCCGACGAAAAAGACGCCGTTTTGTCAAACCTTCAAAAGTACGGAAAGGTTGTCATGGTCGGCGACGGAATCAACGACGCTCCCGCCCTTACCCGCGCGGACGTCGGCATTGCAATCGGCGCGGGCACCGACGTCGCAATCGACAGCGCGGACGTCGTGCTGATGAAGTCGGAACTTTTGGACGTGCCGCGCGCGATAAGCCTTTCCCGCCGCACCCTTCTGAATATCCGCGAAAACCTGTTCTGGGCGTTTATTTACAACGTCGTGTGCATTCCCATCGCCGCAGGCGTGTTCTCTCCGCTCGGCGTTACGCTGAATCCCATGTGGGGCGCGGCGGCAATGAGCCTTTCAAGCGTATGCGTCGTGCTGAACGCGTTAAGACTTAACCTTATCAACCTTGATAAACCCGTAAAACACAGGAAAAAAGTCGTGAAAATCGACGTGAACGATTTTTCAAAAACCAAAAACACCGAAATTAAAAAAGGAGAACAAAGTATGAAAAAAACATTGAAAATCGAAGGTATGATGTGCGCGCATTGCGTGGCCCACGTGAAATCCGCCCTGCAAAAAATCGACGGCGTCAAAGACGTCGAAGTGTCGCTTGAAAACAAAACGGCGGTCGTAACTCTTACGTCGGACGTAAGTAACGACGTGTTGAAATCCGCGGTAACAAACGAAGGCTACGAAGTCGTCGAAATAAAATAAAAACCACTATCTGTTCAAAAACAAAGCTTTACTTTGTCGTTTTTGAAAGATAAACGTCAAAAAAAGAAGGGGTAACGCATTTTGCGTTATCCCTTATTTTATTCCGAAAGTTCCGTCCACTCGGTTATCAGCGGATCAAGTTTTTCTTCAATCGTTTTTATTTCTTCTTCGACCGCCATTACTTTTTTGTAGTCGGTGTTGACGGTTTCGTCGTCGAGCTTTGCCTGCGCCCGGCTTAGTTCTTCTTCAAGCGCGGTGATCTTTTTTTCCAAAAATTCGACGCGGTGTTTGCGCCGCGCTTCTTCCTTACTTTCGACGTAGCGTTCCCCGCCCGTTTTTTTGGTCTTTTCGGGCTTTTCCTTTGCGACTTCTTCCGCGGTTTCTTTTTCTTTTTCTTCGTACTCGTCGAAAGTGCCGTCGAAGTATCTTACCCCGCCGTTTTCAAACACGATAATGCTTTTTGCAACGCGGTTTATAAGATACCTGTCGTGCGACACGACGATGACCGTGCCCGAAAAATCCATCAGAAGTTTTTCAAGGGTTTCCTTGCCGATGATGTCCATGTGGTTGGTCGGCTCGTCGAGAATCAGGAAGTTGGGACGACGGCGGAATATTTTTGAAAGCGCAAGGCGCACCTTTTCGCCGCCCGACAAATCTTTGACGCACTTGAAAACGTCGTCGCCCGAAAGCAAGAATCCGCCCAGCGTTTTTCGTATTTCCCCGTCGTTAAGTTCCGGAAACTCCGCGCGGAAGTCTTCAAGGACGCTCAACTCGCTTTTCGTTGCGGCAATGGTCTGGTCGAAGTACCCGACGCGCGTTTTCACGCCGAATCGGACGTCGCCCGAAAGCGGCGGAATAAGCCCCGTTATCGTTTTAAGTAAAGTGGATTTGCCCGTGCCGTTGCTGCCGATCACGCCGATTTTCTGTCCCCTTTCGACGGCAAGCGATATTTCGCCCAACGGTTTATCGTATCCGAAAACAAGGTCTTTCACAAACAGCGCGTCCCTGACGCTTTCGTACTCGGGCTGGAAAGACGAAGCAAACGTCGAGGTGTCGAAGCGGCGCGGGGTTTCGACAGTACCAAGCCTTTCGATTTCTTTCAGTTTCGACTGCGCCATTGCGGCTTTCGTCGCCTTGTAGCGGAATCTTTCGACAATTTTTCGGAGTCTGTCGATTTCGGCGGATTTCCATTTTGCGTCTTTAAGCGCCTTGTCGTACGCCTGTTGTTTTTGCGCCAAAAACGCCGTGTAGTTGCCCTTGTATCTTGTCGTGACGCCGTACTCGATTTCGTAAACGACGCCGACGATGCGGTCCAGAAACATACGGTCGTGCGACACGATGACGACCGAATTTTTATAGTTTTTAAGGTATCCTTCCAGCCACTCCACCGCGGCGATGTCAAGGTGGTTCGTGGGCTCGTCCAGAAGTAAAACGTCGGGTTTTTCAAGCAGCAGTTTCATAAGCGCGATTTTTGTGCGCTGCCCGCCCGAAAAGCACGAAAGTTTTTTGTCAAGGTCTTCGGCGGAAAACCCGAATTTGCTCACCGCCGTCAGATATTCCTTTTTATAAAGGTATCCGCCGATATTTTCAAACCTTTCCATTGCGCGCGAATACGCGCCGACGTTTTCGTCCGACGGGTTTTCGCTCATTTTGTCAAGAAGGTTCTGCAATTTGTTTTCAAGTCCGACAACGTCCTTGTACGCCGACAAAATTTCCTGCCGGAGAGTCAGTTCGTCGTTCAAAGACACCTGTTGAAGATATCCGATTTTCGGCGCGCCCGATATCGAAAACGAGAATTTTTCGTCGCCGGTGCCGGACACAAGCGGCACTTCCCCGCTAATGCACTTCAATATGCTGGTTTTTCCGGAGCCGTTCCTGCCGACAAGCGCGATTTTTTCCTTGTCCGACACCGAAAAATTTATTTCGGAAAGCACCGTATTGCCGTCGTACTCGACGGAGCCGTTGATAATCTCGATTCTCATACGTCCGATTATACAAAACTTTTGTTAATTTGTCATTCGTTATGAACACAAGATAATAACGCGCTCTTTACATATTTTAAAATCGGTGCTATAATCCTATCAAACGAGGTAATGATAATTATATGGTCGGTTTAACGTCAAACAATTTAATGAACCTTAGCATGGCGGAACGCTTCGATAAGTTCAAAGAAAAAGGCTTCGGCTCGGTCATGATATGGCTCGGCCCCGACGCCAAAGAATCCGCGGACGAACGCGCCACCCTTGCCGAACGCGCGGGACTTTTCATTGAAAACTTCCATTTAAGCTGCGACCACCTGAACGAAATGTGGATCGACTGCAAGGAAGGGGACGAACGCATTTCCCGCTTTAAGGACGAAATTGCGGCAGCCTCAAAACACGGCGTGAAAACGGTTGTCTGCCACCTGACGCACGGCGATTTTCCGCCTTTTGTGTCGACAATCGGCACGAATCGTATCGAAGACCTTGTAAAATTTGCGGAAAACGCAAACGTGAAACTTGCGTTTGAAAACGTCATCACGAAAGACCACGTCACCTACGTTTTGGAAAATTTCAAGTCGCCTTACGTCGGGCTTTGCTATGACGTCGGACACGACCACTACTGGCGCGTTCAGGATTGGCTGGGACTTTTCGGCGACAGGGTTTTCGCCCTGCACCTGCACGACAATTTCGCCGATAAGGATTCCCACTTCATACCCTTTGACGGCAGCATCGACTGGCAGTACACGCTTCCCCGCCTTGCGAAAACGAGTTACCGCGGCACGACCACGCTCGAAACAAAAGACGCCGCCTACGTTTACGACGCCTCGCCCGATAAATATCTGGAACACGCGTTAAGCGTCGGCAACTATATCGACAAATTCCTTGAAAGCAACCGCTGAACGGCAAAATAAAAAACACAAAACCGCATTGGTTTTGTGTTTTCTTTTTGTTTTTTTGGTTGGTTTTTCTTTTTTCGGTTTTATTGACCGATGACGGCTTTGATACGCCTGACTCCCGCCGAACTTGACTGTTCTTTCGTGATTTTGAAAGATTTTAAGTCGCCCGTGTTGTTTGCGTGCGGTCCGCCGCAAATTTCCTTGCTGAAATCGCCGATGGTATAAACTTTTACCTTTTCGCCGTACTTGTTGTCGAAGATACCGATTGCGCCCTGCGCTTTCGCTTCGTCGACGGTCATTTCTTCGCACACGACGGGGATATTCTTTTTGATTTGTTCGTTGACAAGGTCTTCAACCGCCTTTATTTCGTCCTGAGTCATTGCACGGTCGAAACCGAAGTCGAACCTTAATCTTTCAGCGGTGATATTGCTGCCGCGCTGGCGCGCCTCGCCGCCCAGAACTTTCATAAGAGCGGAATGTAAAAGGTGCGTTGCAGTGTGGAGTTTTGCGGTTTCTTCGGAATTGTCCGCAAGCCCGCCGTGGAATTTCTGTTCCGCGCCTGCCTGCGATTTTTTCTGATGTTCCTTGAACGCGTCTTCGTATCCTTGTACGTCGACTTCGAACCCGTTTTCGTGCGCGAGTTCTTCCGTCATCTCGATGGGGAATCCGAAAGTATCGTAAAGACGGAACGCGGTTTTCCCGCTTATCGTCTTTGTGGGAATGTGAGTGATGACCTTTTCAAACTCCTTCAAGCCTTGTTGCAAGGTGTTGGAGAATCTGATTTCTTCCTTGTCAAGTTCCGACACAATCCTGTCTTTATTGGTCAAAAGATACTGATAAACGTCCTGATATTGCGAAATATACTGTTCCGCAATTTTGGGAAGGGAACGCTCGGGAAGGTCGATGATGCGTCCGAAACGCACCGCACGACGGATAAGTCTTCTCAAAATATAGCCTTGGTCGACGTTGCTTGGCACAATGCCTTTCACGTCGCCGATAAGGAAGGTCGAGGTGCGGATATGGTCGGCGATTATACGCATCGCTTTCGTGACGGTTTCACTTTCGTCGTACTTGTGTCCCGAAAGATTTTCGATGAGCGCGATCGCGGGTTTGAACAAGTCGGTTTCATAAACCGATTTGTATCCGTTCAGAATGCAAAGCATACGTTCAAGCCCCATTCCCTCGTCGACGTTCTTTTGTTTAAGCGGTGAGAAGGTGCCGTCGGCGTTTTTGAAGTATTGCATAAAGACGTCGTTGCCGATTTCGACGTACTTGCCGCAGTCGCACGCGGGCGAACATTCGTCCGAACATTTGGGTTTTCCCGTGTCGATGAACATTTCGGTATCGGGACCGCAAGGACCGGTAACGCCGGCGGGACCCCACCAGTTGTTTTCTTTCGGAAGGAAGAAAATGCGGTCTTCGGGGACGCCCATCTTTTTCCAGAATTCCGCGCTTTCGTCGTCGCGGGGGCAGTCTTCGTCGCCCTTGAAAACGGTAACCGCGAATTTACTTTTGTCGAATTCAAGATGATTCAGCAAAAAGTCGTACGAGCAGGAAATTGCGTATTCCTTGAAGTAGTCACCGAGCGACCATCTGCCCAGCATTTCAAAAAACGTGCAGTGCGTCGGATCGCCGACTTCTTCTATATCGCCCGTGCGGACGCAGATTTGCACGTCGGTCAGACGGTTGCCCGCGGGGTGTTTTTCGCCGAGAAGGTACGGTACGAGGGGGTGCATGCCCGCCGTCGTGAACAATACCGTCGGATCGTTTTCGGGGATAAGCGACGCGCTGGAAATAACGGCGTGTCCCTTTGATTTGTAGTAGTCGAGATAAATTTTGCGAAGTTCGCTGCTTGTAAGATTTTTCATAAATATCCTTAAATTAAATTATCTTTTGATAAATTGCCCTGAACCCGTGCGGCAATACGCCGAGTTTGATGAGATAGCCTTCCGCGCCGTCGCCCTCGCTGACGGTGAGTTTGTCCGCGCCGAGATATTTCAGAATAAGCGAATACATAAGTATGCCCGGGGCGATGATGTCCGCGCGCTTTTCGGGGAGTCCTTTCACGTGGCGGCGTTCTTCCATCGTCATTTTGCTGATTTTGTCGTACATGTTTTCGATGTCGGAAAGCGTCAGCACCGAGCCGTTGACGACGTTCGGATCGTATGTTTCAAGTTGGTTTTTCATTGCCGCCATCGTGGATATCGTGCCGCCGATTGCGACGACGTTGTCAAACGGCGGAATTTCGCCGTATCCCATAAGGCAGTCGTTGATGAACGGCGTCATTTCGATTCTTTCGCGCTCGATTGCGGAAAGCCTGACGATGCCGTACGGCAAACTTTTGGAATATAATATGTTTTCGCCGTCGCCGACCGAAACTTCGGTGCTTGCGCCGCCCATGTCGATAACGCAGCATCTTCCTTTCGTGCTTGCGCCCAAGAACCCGATTTCCGCCTCGGTCTTTTTGTCCAGAATGTCGATTTCAAGCCCGCAAAGTTCCCTGACTCTGTCGACGAACCTGTATTTGTTTTTCGCGGAGCGCACCGCTTCCGTCGCGTAGGCATAGACGTCTTCCGCGCCGTTTTGCATCGCAACGAAATAATACTCCGCAACGGCCTGAGCCGTACGTTCGATACTGACGGGTTGCAACGTGTTCATCTCGTCCATATTCTCGGCAAGACGCGTCGTGTTCACCCTTTTTTCGACCTTTTCGCCGTCCGTCATCATAAGCCTTACGGACGTGCTGCCTATGTCGATTACTCCGAATAACATAAGTCCCTCACTAAAATAATACAACTATTATAAACAAGTAATAACAGTTTGTCAATTTATGAAAACTCAATGCATACATTGTTTTTATGGAAAACGAGAAAAGAGGAGCGCTCGCGCTCGAAAACGACCATCTGGCTGTTACGTCCGTTTCAAAAGTGATTTCGTCGGGCGACAAGTCGATCGTATTGATGCAAAACAAGGAAACGTTGACAATCACGGGCGAAGGGCTTTCTGTCACCGAAATCAACCTTGACTCGGGACGGCTTTCGGCAACCGGCAGAGTGAAAGAAATCAGGTTTTCGGAAACGCTCACGAAGGCGGGACTTATCAAAAAGATTTTCAAATGACGCACTCGATAATTTCCGAAAGTTTTATCTTTCTTTCGATGATTCTTTGCGGAATGACGTCGGGCGTGCTTTACGCCTTTCTTTACGGTTTGCGCCGCGTCGTGAAGAAAAAGTTTTTCTCGTTCTTATCCGACGTTATTTTTGCGGCGGTAACGCTTGCAATGCTGTTTTTCGCGCTTGAAAAAACCTGCGGCGGTAACATAAGATTTTACCAAATCGCAGGCTTTATTGCGGGATTTTGTATTATTGAACTGTTATTTGCGCTGATTACGCAGCGGCGCCGATCATAATCACCAGCACGTTTGAGCGTATTATCGCATAGCTGTATCCTTCAAACCCGCGCCCTGCTTTTTGCATCGCTTCTTTTGCGTAATTCTTCGCCGCGTCCTTCGTTAATGAAAACGCAAATTCAAACTCGAAAACTTGCTGTGACGGGTGCGCCTTTAACGCACGCGCCATTTGCTGTGCCGCCAGATTTTTGTTTGCGATAACGTAATTGTATTCTGTGCCGCTTGACGTATAAGTTTCGTGCGCGTAATAATCGAATTTTCCTTCCGCTTTCGGGTAACCGTGTCCCTGCTTTTCAACGTGAGTGTTTTTCACTTCGTCGTCGGACAACAGGAAGTAGGCGTGCGACAAAAATTCCTTGCTGTCGTCGCCGACGTCGCCCCAGGTCGTGTCGACGAAATACCATTCCTTGTCCCCCGTGCCGTTAAGGTCAAGCAGGACTTTGTTCCAGGCGTGTCCGCCGAAGTTTTTGCCGTCGCTTGACGCTTCGCCGCTGATACGTACGGCGGTGATACCCTCGATTCCGCACATTAAAACGAACGCTTTCGACTTCCCGTCGCAGACGGCGTGCATATCTTTCTTATAAAACTTATCAAGGAATATCCCTTCAAGGTAATATCCGTAATATTTCATTTTTTCGTTAAGGCTGAGATTCCCGCTTACATATTTATCTTCGGCGTTTGCACAGTCGTGGTCGTAGCGCACGTTGTAGATTATGTAGTCGTAGATTGCGTGGACTTTTTCGTATTCGCTCATTTCGTCGGACACGATATAAGAAAGCGCGTCTTTCGCGTTATCGTATATTTGTTGCAAATTGTCGGCTTGCGCGCCCATAAACACGGGCTTGTAGCCCCACGCCACCGCCTTGTAAAGCATATTGCTTGTCGACACGCTCATCGTTTCTTTCACGCCGTCGATATAAAAGTTTCTTGTTTTCTTTACGGTGTCGTAATGCGGTTTCGAATACGTATTTTGCACGGCGTCGGAGAAACCGTCGGGCGCGTCGTACTCGGGCGAATTGACCGTCGGGATAAGCCCTGCCTCGTCAGCGAAGAACCTGAATTTTATCGTAAATTCGTTGCCGCTCGTTTCAAGCGAATATCCCGGGATAATGCCCGACTCTTCAACGCAATCCCTGACGTCGGACACGTCTTTTTTCACGGTTTCGGGCGTCGCGTATCCCGCGTAAAACTTGATTTCCGCGATTTTGTTTTCCAGAACGAAAAGGATAAGGTTTTTAAGTTCTTCCTTGGACGTTATATATCTGTTTTGCGCGTATCCGCCGTAGTCGTGGAAGTGCGAGGCGTAATACCACGCTTCGTCGTGTTCCGAAAGATATACGATGGTTTTTGTTTTCGTGATTTTGTTTATTTCCGCCGTTACCTTATGTTCGCCGTTCTTCGTCGGCTTAAAAGAAAAGGTTTTGCCCGTCGAATAATACTTGTCGTTGACGTACCATTTGACGCTTTCGGCGTCGGCTTTTGCGGGCGAAAGAGTTGCCGTGAACGTTACCGTTTCCGCCGTGGTCTGGCTGAGATTTCCCGATACGCCGACTTCGATATGGTTTGCGGCAACGTTGTCCTTGACGACGAAATTAACTTCGCGGCTTACTCCGTCCACAACGACTTTTAAGGTGAACGTCCCTTCTTTTCCGATTGCGGCAATCGTGTCGTTGACCTCGCCCATGCCGTTTGAACGGATTGTTTCAAGAGTCGTCGTGGAAATCAAATTCCCGCCTTCGTCGTAAACGTACGCCGTCGCGGTTTTGCCAGATGTCGAGTTGTCGAAATATCTTGCGCGCACGACGATTTTTTCTTCCGTCCCGACGCGGTATTTGTCAAGATATACAAGAAGTTCTTCGACGGCGCAGAATCCGACGGTTGCGGATTTTCCGTCCGCCGTTACGGTGGCAAAATATATTTCGCCCGGGCTTGGAAGATACGACGCGGTTTTGCCGCTTGCCGTCGCGACTTCTTCGCCCGCGCCGTTCGTGAATTTCCACGAAATGACGGTGGCGGGGTTCGTGCCGTCGTTGAGAGTTGCGGAAAAATCGACTCTTTTCGGCGTTTCGCCCGATTGCAACAACTGATATTGATTTTCAACGCCGATTTTTACCGTTGAAACGTCGGCGTAATCGACGTTTACTTTAAGTTCCGCCGTGTCGCCTTTGCCGTTGGTTGCGGTAATCGTGACCGCGGTTTGGGTTTTCCCGACGGCTTTTATGCTTGTCCGCCCGTATATTTCGACCTTTGTTTTGTCCGACGTGGACAAAGTGAACTCGTCGGTGCGCCCGTTACTGAGCGTTACGTCGTACGTTTCGCCGATTTTCAGCGTTATCTCGCTTTCGGACAGCGCAAACTTCCCTTCCGGGTGCAAAATTCCTTGTATAAGACTGCATCCGCAAAGCGCGGCGCAAAGAAGCGCGACAACCGCGGCAATCAGCGTTATTTTCAAAAATCTTTTGTTTTTCATAGTAAATATATTTTATACTAATCTTGTTAAAAGGTCAATACGATTTTTTCTTGTTAAAGCCACTTCGATGTGATATAATCGGTCTTATGCAAGATACCATTCCTTTTCTTACGACGATAATCACAAAAGCCGAAGCGGACGAGATGAATCCGCTTGTTCTCGCTTTCGTCGGCGACTCCGTACAACAACTGTACGTCAGAACGCGGCTTGCCATTTCGTCCGACAAAAAATCGGGCGCGCTCCACAAACTCGCAACCAAGGAAATCAAGGCGGAAGCGCAGGCGGATAAAATCGAAAAACTGCTGCCGTGTCTTTCGGAAGAAGAGGTCGCGGTTTACAAGCGCGCAAGAAACGCGCATTATTCGTCGTCGGCAAAAAACGCAAGTATCGGCGACTACAAAAAAGCAAGCGGTTTCGAGGCTCTTCTCGGATACCTGTATCTCACGGGAAAACACGACCGCCTGAACGAATTTCTTTCAATCGAATAAGGAGAAACTATGTTAATTACGGGAAAAAACGCAGTGTATGAGGCGTTGCGCTCCGACGCAACCGTTGAAAAACTTTACGTGCAAAGAGGCGAAACGACAGGCGTCGTAAAAAACATAATCGCCCTTGCAAAAGAAAAGAAAATCGTCGTGTCCGTCGTCGATAAAACCGCGCTCGACCGCATCACGCAAAACGCAAAACATCAGGGAGTCGCGCTTACTCAGACGGAGTTTGTTTATTCGTCTTTGGACGACATTTTGTCTTTTGCGAAATCGAAAGACGAGCCGCCCTTTATCGTGATTCTGGACGAACTTTCCGACCCCCATAATCTCGGCAGCATTATCCGTACGGCGGAGTGCGCGGGCGTGCACGGAATCGTCATCGGAAAGCACCGCGGCGTTACCGTGAACGACACCGTTTTAAGGTGCTCCGCAGGCGCGGCGGAACACGTGAAAATCGCGAAAGTTACCAACGTCAACGACGCGATAAATTATCTTAAATCACAAAACGTGTATGTTTATTGCGCGGATATGGACGGTGAACCTATGTATCGTGCAAATCTTACCGGAGCAATCGCATTGCTTGTCGGCGGCGAGGACAGCGGCGTAAAACGCCTTTCAAAGGAACTTGCCGACGGCGTAATTTCCATTCCGATGAGCGGAAAAATCAACAGCCTGAACGCCTCGGTTGCCGCCGCCGTCGTGATTTACGAAAAGGTACGACAGGACAGAAAATGACGTACGAAACTTTGCCCGACGAGGAACTTGCAAAACGCGCGCAATCAAACGACTCCGCCGCCGTAAACGAACTGTTGCATCGTCATAAATCGCTGGTCAACAAGGCGGTGCGCCGCTTCTTTTTGCCGTCGGGCGACACCGACGATCTCGTGCAGGAAGGAATGGTCGCGCTGTTCAACGCGATTATGAATTACGACGAAAAAGCCGGCGCGAGTTTCACAACGTTTGCCTACATCTGCGTCAGAAAAAGAATCATCGGTTTAATCAGGAAATCTTCAAGCGGGAAAAATCGCGCGCTTAACGACAGCGTGCCGCTTGACGACGTCGAAATCGCGTCGGGCAATCCCGAAACCGTTTATATCGAAGAGGAGCGGGAAACCCTTTTGATGCGGGAAATCGAAAGCGTTTTGTCGGAAGAAGAACAGCGGATTTTTTACGCTTATCTTGACGGCGACTCGTATCGGGAAATCGCAGCCTCTCTTTCGGTTTCCACAAAAAAAGTCGACAACACCCTGCAAAAAATAAGAAAATCGCTGAAAAAATCGTTAAATCGCTGACTTTTTGACCGATTTTCGCTTTACATAAACGAATAAATTATTTATAATAATTGCACGTTGATATATTATCGACGAATTTCCTTGCCTGTTTAAGCAGGCCACAAAGTCCACAAGGAGGTATAAAAAGATGAACAAGTATGAAATCCTTTACATCATCGACAATGACGTTTCGGAAGAAGACAAGGCTGCTCTCGTCGACAGGTTCTCGGACCTCGTCGTAAAACTCGGCGGCACCGTTGACGGCATTGACAAGTGGGGTACCCGCAAATATGCATATCCCATCAACGATAAGAACGAAGGCTACTACGTCTTGATGAACTTTACGGCAGACGCATCCGCTCCCGCCGAAATCGATCGTCAGATGAAAATCACAGACGCAATCGTACGTCAGATGATTATCCGCAAATAACCGCATAAGGGGTCATTTATGAACAAAGTATTTTTAATCGGTAATTTAACAAAGAATCCCGAACTCACCAACACCGGCTCGGGCATTCCCGTTTGCAGATTCACGCTTGCCGTGTCGCGCAGATTTTCCAACAGCGACGGCGTAAGAGATACCGACTTCCTTCCCGTTGTCGTATGGAGAACGCAGGCGGAACATTGCAACAAATACTTGAAAAAAGGCAGTAAAGCGGCCGTATCCGGATCGGTTCAGACCCGCAGTTACGACGCTCCCGACGGAAGCCGCAGATACGTCACCGAAATCGTTGCCGACGAGGTTCAGTTCCTCAGCACCAAGGCCGAAGACGAATCCTCCTCGAACGACGGCGTGTTCGACGACCTTAAAGCCGTTGACGAGAATCTGCCCTTCTGATTTTCGCCCGTATATAGGGCTCAATAATTAAGAGGTATATTAAAATGAGTGAAGAAGTAAAACGCCCCGTTCAGGGCGGCAAAAGAATTCCCAAAAAGAAAGTCTGCCAATTCTGCGTCGATAAGGCAACCGAAATCGACTACAAAGACGTTGCCAAACTTCGCAAATACATCACCGAAAAAGGCAAGATGATGCCCCGTCGTATGACCGGCGTCTGTGCAAAACATCAACGCTTCTTGTCCGACGCAATCAAACGCGCCCGCGTTATGGCATTGCTTCCCTACAAAGCAGACTAATTATTAAACCAATCAAAAACGCACCGTTTCCACGGTGCGTTTTTTGCTGCGCGGAATAAAAAACCAACAAAAAAGCACCCTCTTGGGTGCTTAAATATTTACTTCTCCCAAAACGGCGAGAATTTGATTAAATAATATCTTTTCCAAAACGGCAGAATTTTGATGAGATTTTGACGTTTCTTGGCAAGTTCTTGCGAGCGCGCGTACTTTGGCGTACGTAACCGAGCAAGGTTTTGCCAAAAACTCAAAAGGTCGCAAAATTATGCCGTTTTAATTGTATTGGTTTTGAAGAAGATCCAGCATCTCCCTGCTCCCGCCGACAAGCAAAGTGTCGCCGTCAAGCAAAGGCTCGTCCGCGGCGAAGTTGACGATGACGTCGTTGTCGCGCTCGACCGCAAGAACGTTGACGTCGTATTTTTTGCGGATATCCAGCGTCACAAGGGAGCTTCCCGCCCAACTTGACGGAAGTTCCATTTCGATAATGCTGTATTTGCTGCTTATGGTCATTATGTCGTGCAGCAAGGGGTTGGCAAGGCGTGCGCCCATTTTTTCGCCCATTTCCATTTCGGGAATGACGACCTCGTCCGCGCCGACGCGTTCCAGAACCATTTTATGTTTAAGGTTTTCGGCCTTTGCGATGACCTTTTTGACGCCGATTTCCTTGCAGGTGAGCGCGCACAAAACGCTTGCTTCCAGGTCGCTTGCAATGCCGATAATGACGACGTCGAAGTTTTCGATGCCGAGCGCGCGCAAGGTGCGTTCGTCGGTAACGTCGGCGACGACGGCGTGCGTGGTGTACTCGTGCGCTTCCGTGATGACCTCTTCTTTTATATCGACGGCAAGGACTTCCTCGCCTTTTTCAAACAAGGTTTTCGCGACGGTCGAGCCGAATCTGCCAAGTCCGATTACCGCAAATTGTTGATTTTTCGATTTTTTGTTTTTCATAAAATAAACCTCCGCTTATCCGATAAGAATTTTGGCATCGGGGTATTTGATATTTGCCGATTGTTTTTTTGTATTCAAAAGCGCGGTGCCGATTGTCAGCGGCCCGAGACGACCGATGAACATCGAAAAACACAGCGTAATGAGCGCGGGTGTATGGAGCGATGTCGTGAGCCCTGCCGATACGCCGACCGTGCCGAACGCGCTGAACGCCTCGTACATGCTGTCGATGACGGACAACCGCACGCCGTACGCCGCCTCCGTCGCCCAGATTATGAGTGCCTGCGCGAAAGAACCCAGGAAATATGCCGTCGTAACGACCGCCGCGCGTTTTATCGTCCTTGTGTTGATTGTTTCCTTGCCGACAACGACTTCGTCGCGGCCACGGAATACGGACGCGAACAACATAATCATAACGAAAATGGTTGTGGTTTTTACGCCGCCGCCCGTCGATGCGGGACACGCGCCGACGAACATAAGCACCATCGTCGCGACTTTTGCGCCGTCCGTGAGATTTGCCTGATCTATCGACGTCCAGCCCGCCGTCCTTGCCGTCGTCGACTGGAAAAACGCGTTAAGGACTTTGTCGCCCCAGTCCATCGGACCGAGCGTGCCGGGATTGTTCCATTCGATACCGAGTATCACCGACGCGCCGACAACAAGCAAAATCGCCGTCATCGAAAGCGAAACGCGCGTGTGAAGCCGAAGCGGTCTGTTTCTCTTTTTCCTTAATATGTCGTTGAAAACCAAAAAGCCGAGCCCGCCCGATATGATAAGCACCATTACGGTGATAAGTACGACGGGATCGTGCGAAAATGCCGAAATGCTGGAAAACGCGCCGTAGTCTTTGCCCATTATGTCGATGCCCGCGTTGCAGAACGACGAAACCGCCGTGAACAACGAAACGTATATGCCGCGCGCGCCGAGCGCGGGGACAAGCCTTGTCATAAGCATAAGCGTGCCGAACCCTTCAAAAATGAACGTGAACGCAATGATTCGTTTTGTCAGTTTCACAACGCCTTTCAGGCTGTCCTGGTCGAGCGACTCCTGAATCGTCATGCGCTCTTTCAGGCTGATTTTCTTGCCGACAAGCATAAACATAAACGTCGTCGTGGTCATGAACCCGAGACCGCCGATTTGTATGAGCAACAAAACGACGATTTGTCCGAAAATCGACAGCTGAGTTGCGGGATCTATGACGGTAAGCCCCGTCACGCACACCGCAGTCGTCGACGTGAACAACGCGGGAACAAAGCCGATTGTCTTTCCGCTTGCCGAAGAAAACGGAAGCACCAGCAAAATCGTCCCGACGGCGATGACGCCCAAAAACCCGAGCACGATATATCGCGCGGGAGTCATAAAATTCTTAATTTTTTTGCCGACAGCCTTGAACAACTGCCCTGTTTTTTCTTTCATCAATCCTTAATTTCCCAGTCGATCGGCGCGATACCGTTCTTTTCCAAAAACTCGTTCGTCCTTGAAAACGGCTTGCTGCCGAAAAACCCGTTGTATGCAGAAAGCGGACTTGGATGTGCGCTTTCGATAACGTAATGTATCGGATTTGTAATATATTGCTTTTTCGAGCGGGCGTTTGCGCCCCACAGAATAAAGACTATCGGGGTGTCCCGCTCGTTAAGTTTTTTGATAATATCGTCGGTAAAAATCTGCCAGCCGCAGTTTTTGTGGCTGTTGGCAAGGTGCGCGCGCACCGTCAATACCGAGTTCAGAAGAAGCACGCCCTGCTTTGCCCAACTTTCAAGACAGCCGTGCGGAGCGGGCGAAATGCCCAAATCGCTTTTCAGCTCCTTGTAAATATTGACAAGCGACGGCGGAATATCCACTCCTTTTTTCACCGAGAAGGAAAGCCCGTGAGCCTGCCCTTCTTCGTGATAAGGATCTTGTCCGATTATCACCGCTTTGACGGCGTAATAATCGGTGTATTTCAGCGCGTTGAATATGTCGTACATCGACGGATAGCAGACGTGATGAGAATATTCGTCTTTCAGAAATTCGCGGATTTTAAGGTAATTTTCGCCCGAAAACTCGTCCTTCAAAATCTCGTCCCAGCTGTTGCCGATGCTCACCATATATTATTTCAGTTCCTCGTATTTTCTTGCCATCATGGCGTCGATATAGGAAAGCGCGTCTTCGTACTTCACCTTTTCCGCCGAAAGCGTCGCGCGGTCGGTAACTTCGATTTCGTCGTTTTGAAGTCCGCGGGGGCTAACCACGACGCGGATAGGCATACCCATAAGGTCGGCGTCGGCGAATTTCACGCCGTTTGAGACGTTTTCGCGGTCGTCAAGCAGCACGTTCACGCCTTTTTTCATAAGCGCGTCGTACAGCGCAAAAGCCTTTTCGCGGACGTTCTGGTCGTCGATACGCAAGGGGCAGATATGAACCTTGTAAGGCGCGACGGTGATTGGCAGAATAAGCCCTGCTTTGTCGTTGCTTTCCTGCGCGATTGCGGCGATTGCACGGCCTACGCCGATACCGTAACAGCCCATAATGGGGTTGACGGCTTCGCCTTTTTCGTTAAGCACGGTCATGCCCATGCTCTTTGTGTATTTCGTGCCGAGCTGGAAAATGTTGCCGATTTCGATGCCGTTTTCAAGGTGCAGCGGTTTTCCGCAAACGGGGCATTTATCGCCTGCTTTCACTTTTGCGATATCGACGAAGCATTTGGGCTTAATATCGCGCGCGACGTTCACTCCTTTCACGTGGTACAGCGGTTTGTTTGCGCCGGCAACCATATTGTGCGCGCCTTCCAAAGACTTATCGAAAACGACGATTCCGTCTTTCAGGTCAAGCCCGATTGGCCCGATATTTCCCGCGACGAGCCCCGATTCTTCGTCGGCTTCCCACGGGACGATGTTTTTCATAATCGCTTTTTTGAGTTTGGCTTCGTTGACTTCCAAATCGCCCCTGATAAACGCGACGACAACCGTCTTTTCGCCCTTCACGGCGTAAACGACCGCCTTTATCGTCTGATAAGGCTGAACTTTCAAAAACTCCGAAACTTCCGCGATGTCTTTTGCGTCGCCGGTGAAAACTTCTTCCTTTTCCGCGTCCGCGCCGAAATCGACCTCGGGACGTACGCCCGTCGCGACTTCAATATTCGACTTGTATCCGCACTCGTCGCAAAGCACGAGCGTGTCTTCGCCGACTTCTGTCAGCAGCATAAATTCGTGAGCGATACTGCCGCCCATCATACCGCTGTCCGACTTGACCGCGATGAATTTTTTCAGCCCGATACGGCGGAATATATTGTTGTATGCGTCGTATTCCTTGTAATAATGCTTTTCAAGGTCCTCCTGCGTCATATGGAACGAGTACGCGTCTTTCATCGTGAATTCCCTGACGCGGATAAGTCCGCCGCGGCAACGAGGCTCGTCGCGGAACTTCGTCTGAATCTGATAAATCATGAACGGAAGCTGATTATAACTCGAAACGGTGTTTTTTGCAAGGTGTACCGCCGCTTCTTCGTGCGTCATTCCGAGAAGCATATCTTTGCCGCTTCTGTCCTTAAAACGCACCATCTCGCTGCCGATGCTTGAATATCTTCCCGACTGCTCCCAGAGTTCCCTGGGCATAACGACGGGGAATTTCACTTCCTGTCCGTCGATTTTGTTCATTTCGTCGCGGATAATGTCTTCGATATTCTTCGCCATAAGCTGGGCGGGAGAAGTAAGCGAGAAAATGCCGTTTGCAACCAGCTTGATATACCCCGCGCGGGCAAGCAGCGCGTGGCTTAAAATGGTAACGTCCGCAGGGGCTTCCTTAACGCGTTCCCCCACAAGTTTCGATAAAAGCATAATGCCTCCGATAAAAAGTCGTAAATATTAAAGATATACAAAGTATATACTTATTTTATAATTTAGGCAAGGATTTGACGAAAATATAAACTTTGCGGGATTTTTCAAACTTTTTCGGAAAAATAAAAAGACGTGCCGTCGCACGTCTTTTATCGTTGATTTTCTTATAGCGTAATATCTACACGTCAAGTTTCATCCACTCACCCTTTATCCAGCCTTTCTTTTCAAAAAGGATTCTGAACAGCAGCGACACGACTGCGGGAATTACGAACATCAAAAACACGATGCCAAGCGCGATATTCGCGTCCGAAACAACGCCTTTCGACGCCTCGACCGCGCCGAACACGCCGACGAGTCCGCTTGTGCCCATACCGCCGCCGCCCGCGGTACAACGAAGTTTGAACACGCACGTCGCAATGGGACCGACGATTGCGGAAGCGATAATCGGCGGCACGAAAATGAGCGGGTGTTTCATAATGTTTGGGATCTGCAACATACTGGTGCCGATACCTTGCGAGATAAGTCCGCCGACGCCGTTTTCTTTGAAAGTCATCACGGCAAAGCCGACCATCTGCGCCGCGCACCCGACGACAGCCGCGCCGCCCGCAAGCATCATCGCGTCCGACGTACTTCCCGACGCAATCGCAATCCATATCGCCGCAGAAGACGTGGGCATCGTCAAAAGTATGCCCATCACGACGGATATCACAACGCCCATAATAAAGGGTTGCGCCGTCACCGAAATTTCAATGAATTTTTGAATTACTTTTATGAACCAGATTGCGGGATATGCGACAAACATTGAGATTATCGTCACAAACATAACCGTTAAAGGTACGATTAAGATATCAAGTTTGGTTTTGCCCTGCACAAGCAACACTATTTCAAGCGCGATAAGAGTCGACACGTACGAGCCGATGGGGTTGCCGGGCGCGCCCACTTTGAACGCCGTTATCGAGCCCGCCACCGCTTTCAACGAAAAACTTCCGTCGGACAAAAGATTGTAAACTTTGTCGGGCAAAAACGCCCCCAAAAATCCCGCGACCGCACACGCAAAAACCACAAGGTCAGGCGCTTTCAGTTTCTTGGCGATACCGACGCCGATGCCCGCTCCCATAAGCGTGCAGGCGATGTTTCCGATGAGAATAAGCAGTGCGCCGAATCCCGAATTCGCGCCGCACCAACTGCCGATCTGCTTAAATATCGTCCCTGCGATAAGCGTGACGAACAGTCCTTGCGCCATTCCCGAAAACGCGTCGATGAAGTAACGATTCGCATACTTTTTGACGACGGTTTTCCACTTCTTTTCGGGTTCTTTCTGCTGAAATACGACGGGGTTTGTTTCGATTTCGGGAATAACGTTCACGGGTTCGGATTTCATTTATCTTTCTCCTTTATGCAGACTTTGCGTTGCGCCTTTTGTCCGCGACCTTATCAAGTTAATAAGATTTTAATGAATTATCTTATAAAAGTCAAACCTTATTCCCCCTTTCGGCGTTTTTCCGCCGTATCTTTCGTCGTTTTTTGTTTTTTAATAAAAAATCCCGCAATCTCGTTGCGGGAATTTCGTTTTGTTTTGAAAAATTAGAGGGCGGTTCACATTATCGTCTTTTCGCCGCGGAAAAGTTGCTGGCGTTCCTGCATATACCGCATCGTATCGACCGTCACGTTAAGCGCGCTTTTGAAAGCTTTGTCGTATGCCGACGAAAGTTCGTTGTCGCCTTTTTTGAGTTCGATCGTAGTCGTGGGGATTTTGCGCCGAGCAAACGGCGTGCTGTCGGTGAAAAGCGTTTCGCTGTATCTGAACGCCACGTCGTCGCACACTTCCTTGATCGCCTTGAACGCCACGTTGTTGATTTTCAGGTCGTAAATGTTTTTGTACTGTCTGTCGCCCTGTATCACGACGTTGTCGCAATCGCCTACTTTTGAAAAGTTTATCACGACGGGGTTTATCAGTGATTCGTCCCTGCCGTAGTGTTGCAATATGAGTTGTTCCGCGCCCTTTGCGCCGCATTCTTTCGCGCCGAAGCACGCAAGCACGACTTTCGTATTGTCGGGGATAAGTTCGGGATGCAGCCTTAAATAGTCCGCAACCGCAAGGGATACCCCCGCCGCCTGCAATCCTTCGTGTCCGATGTTGCTGTTGCGCTTTTTGTATGAAAACATCGTGACAAGATAAAATATCGCAAGTCCGCAGAATATCGTCGGGAATAAAAACATCACCGCTTTGTCGCCGACGTTTAAGTGCGGCAGACATATCGCGATAATTTCAAACACGAGAAGCACGGGTATGCTGATGATCGACAACGCCTTGAACGCGCGTGAAATCCATTTCGGCAGGTTTTTATCTTTCAGGAACATTACGGCGTCCGACCTGTCCATATCGCTGTCGTAGTGGCTGCCGATGACAAGCGTATTTTCGGCAGGGGCTTTCGCCTCGATCGACGACAATACATTGTACGACGTGCGCTTCGGGAAAAGCGCGTTGAACGTGTTTTTGTTTGTCAGAACCTGTACGAAAAGCATTGCGCCGACAAAAACGGTGACAAGCATTGACAGCGCAAGAAAACCGTATGCGACGGCTTTGTCGTCGATAAGCACGCCCACGATATAAAACGCAAGCGCGATCGCGAAAATCACCCCGTAAACGGGTATGCCGAATCGTCCCGCAAGCGGCGCGACGGTGGTGGGTTCCGTCCTTGCCGGAAGCCCCAGAATCTTTTCGTAAAGCTCACGGATTTTTACCGCGCCTTTCTTCTCGTCAACGCTTGTCGCAATCCTGACGGGCGCGGCGGTTTCAACCTTTTCCACAAAAGTGTCGGCGATGATGTTCGCCCTTTTAAGGTCGACTTCCGACGGCGTTATGTTGCCGTTTTCGGGCTTTATATTGTCGTTTTCAACGTTTAACATCGTTTTTTACTCATAGAACAGAATGTCGCCGTAAGACGGGAACGGCCATTCTTTCTTCTCGGTGATAAGTTCGAGCTTGTCCACGCTTTCACGCAGTCTGTTCATTGCGACAAGGACTTTGTCGCGATAACACTCTGCCTGTTTTTCAAAATCTTCAATCGACTTTGCCTTTGCAAGAGCGTGTTCAAGGTCGGTCGTGCGACGATCGGTTTCGTCGATAAGTTTATCGGTTTCGGCAAGCAGTCTTTCGTCCGCCGCCCCGAATTTCTGATTTATTTCCCTTACGTCTTTCAGGTATGCCGCAAGTTTTCCTTCCGTCCGCATGACCGCGGGCAGAATTTGTTTCCTTGCGATATTTCGCATTGCAAGAGCCTCGATGTTGACGGTCTTTGCGTAATTTTCGACAAAGATTTCATAGCGGCTCGTAAGTTCTTTTTCGCTTAAAACGCCGTTCCTTTCATAAAGATTGACAATATCCTTGTCCAGCATACATCTGAACGCGTCAAGGCTGTTGGACGTCATATGAAGACCGCGGCGTTTCGCTTCTTCCACCCATTCCTTGCTGTAATTGTTGCCGTTATAGATAATGCGGCCGTGCGCGCGGATATAAGACACGATGATTTCAGACAATGCGTGGTCAAGGTCTTCGCCCGATTTTGTCTTTTCTTCGATTTCATCGGCGATACGGCGCACCATTTCGGCGGTTATCGTGTCAAGGACGATTATGGACGTCGCAAGCGACGCGCTGCTTCCGACCATGCGGAATTCAAACTTGTTCCCCGTGAACGCAAACGGCGAGGTGCGGTTTCTGTCGGTGTTGTCCTTTTTGAGTTTCGGGAAAGACGGCAGCCCCATTTTGATGTACTCTTTGACTTTCGTAACGGCGGTTTTGCCTTCTTTCAGCGTTTCAAACGCCGAGTAAAGGTCGTTGCCGACGAAAACCGAAATTATCGACGGGGGCGCTTCGTTTCCGCCCAGACGGTTGTCGTTTCCCGCGCTTGCCGCGCTCATTCTGACAAGGTCGGCATATTCGTCCACGCCCGCGATGACCGCAAGTATCATAAGCATGAATATGCGGTTTTCGGCGGGATTGCTGCCGGGCTCCAAAAGGTTCACGCCCGTGTCAGTCATTATCGACCAGTTGTTGTGTTTGCCGCTGCCGTTGACGCCGTTGAAAGGCTTTTCGTGCAGAAGACACGCAAGGTCGTGCTTTTCCGCAACCTTTTTCATCGTTTCCATAATAAGTTGGTTCTGGTCGGTCGCGATGTTTGCGGACGTGAAAATCGGCGCAAGCTCGTGCTGAGCGGGCGCGACTTCGTTATGCTCCGTCTTTGCGGCGATGCCGAGTTTCCAGAGTTCGCGATTCAGATCTTCCATGAAAAAGGCGACGCGGTCACGGATTGTCGCGTAATACTGGTCGGACTTTTCCTGTCCTTTTGCGGGGGGCGCGCCAAACAAAGTACGTCCTGCGTACTTCAAGTCTTCGCGCTGCATATAGTGGTTTTTGTCGATCAAAAAATATTCCTGCTCGCCGCCGACGACGGGAGTAACTTTTTTGGTTTCGTTATCTCCGAGAATCCTTAAAAGCCTTAAAACCTCGCGGTTTAAAACGTTCATACTGCGAAGGAGCGGGGTTTTTTTGTCAAGCGCCTCACCGGTGTAGGCGCAAAACGCCGTCGGTATGCACAGTACGCCAGCGCCGCCCTTTGAACGCTTGATAAACGCCGGGGAACTGCAATCCCACACGGTGTAGCCGCGCGCCTCGAACGTGGCGCGGATTCCGCCCGACGGGAAACTCGACGCGTCCGCTTCTCCCTTTGAAAGACTTTTGCCCGAAAATTCCAGCAGTACCTTTCCGTCTTTGTCGACGGAAATGAAACTGTCGTGCTTTTCCGCCGTGTATTCCGTCATCGGCTGGAACCAGTGCGTGAAATGCGTCGCACCCTTTTCGACAGCCCACGTCTTCATTGCCGCGGCAACTTCGTCGGCAAGACTCCTCGGAAGTTCGTCGCCGCGCGCGATAACGTCTTTCAGCGCGCGATACGCGTCTTCCGACATATATCGCTGCATCACTTCGTCGGTGAACACTTCTTCCTGAAAAATATCTTTGATGTTCAGTCTTTCGTAATAAGCCATAAAAAATCCTTTTTCGATTTAATTACTATATTATAGCCTTAATAAGTTAATATAGTCAATGATTTTTCCTTAATAAAAACGGGCGCGGTTTTCGCGCCCGACCTTTTTCGTTATGCCTTTTTTATCGTGAATCCGTCTTTCGTGTCGACAAGAATAAATCCTTTGTCCGCGATTTCTTTCCTGATTTCGTCGGCAAGAGCGTAGTTCTTTTCGGCTTTCGCCGCCTTTCTCTTTTCCGCAAGCGCGAAAATTTCTTCGGGGACGGACACGTTGTCTTCGGCGTCGGCTTTGTCGTATTTTTTCAAAAATTCTTTTGCGTCCGCGCGGAACAATCCAAGGATATCGTAGTTTTCACGGATTGCGTTGATATCTTCGATTGCGGTTACGTCGCCGTCTTTCAACTTCTTTCTGACGGTTTTGAAATATCCGAAAAGATTGCTTATCGCAAGCGCGGTGTTGAAGTCATCGTCCATGCAATTTACAAAGTCTTCTCCGATTTTTTCGGTCTTTTTGCTGCTTTCAAGCCCGGATTTTTCGGCTTCTTCCAAAACTCTGTAAAAGTCGACAAGGTGTTTTTCGGCGGTGGGGAACAAATCGTCCGTAACGTTAATGTCGGCGCGATAGTTCGTCTGCAACAGCGCGAATTTTATCGTTTCCGCCGAATACTTTTTCAACAAGTCTTCAAGGAGCAAACTGTTGCCCAAAGACTTGCTCATTTTTTGTCCGTTGACCTTGATAAGCCCGTTGTGAATCCAGTATTTCACGAATTTTTTGCCGGTAAGCGCCTCGGACTGCGCGATTTCGTTTTCGTGATGCGGGAAAATAAGGTCGCGGCCGCCGCCGTGTATGTCAATCTGATCGCCGAACGCCGCGCGGTTCATTGCCGAACATTCGATATGCCAGCCGGGACGTCCTTTGCCCCACGGGCTGTCCCACGAGATTTCGCCTTCTTTTGCGGACTTCCAAAGCGCAAAGTCCAGCGCGCTTTTCTTGTTGTCTTCGTTTTCGATGCGGACGCCGGAAAACGCTTCCTCGGTTTTTCTGTTGCTGAGCGCGCCGTAGGACGGGAATTTTTCGACGGAGAAATACACGTCGCCTTCGGGCGTTGCGTAGGCGTACCCTTTTTCTTCCAGCCCCTTTATGAAGTCAATGATGTTGTCGATATTGCACGTCGCTTTCAGCCAGATGTCGGGATCGTCCACGTCGAACTCGCGCATAACTTTGTCGATGCGTTTTATCATCATTGCCGCGTACTTGTCGGCAGGGATTCCCGTTTCTTTCGATTTTGCGATAATCTTATCGTCGACGTCGGTGTAATTCCTCGCATACGTTACGTCAAAGCCCCTTTTTACAAGGTACTTTCTGATGATGTCGTAAATGAGCGCCTGATATGCGTGACCGATGTGAGCGTCGCCCGAAACGGTGATGCCGCACGCGTACATATTTATTTTGTTGCCCGAAAGCGGAATAAGTTCTTCCTTTCTTCTTGTCAGCGTATTGTATACTTTAACCATACTTTTTCTCCTTTAATCTGTCGTTTCAGTTGATTTGGTATTTTCTTCGTTTGCAATCGAATAGCGCGAACAATTGATGCCCGAAAGGTTTTCGATTTGCGTTAGCCTTGCGTTTATGCGGCGAAGTTCTTCCAGCACGGGGTCGGGAAGTTCCACCTGGTTTAAGCTGTCCACGCGCTTTCCGTCCTGCTTTACGATGTGCCCGGGAACGCCCACGACGGTGCAGTTTTCGGGCACAGGTTTCAGCACCACACTGCCCGCGCCGATCTTACTTCCCTTGCCGACGGTGAAAGGCCCAAGAACTTTTGCGCCCGCCGCAATCACGACGTTGTCCTCGATCGTGGGGTGTCGTTTACCCGCGTCTTTTCCCGTGCCGCCAAGCGTTACGCCCTGATAAAGCGTAACGTTGTTGCCGACTTCCGCCGTTTCGCCGATGACGACTCCCGCGCCGTGGTCGATGAACACTCCCTTGCCGATTGTCGCGCCCGGGTGAATTTCGATGCCCGTCCGGAACCGCACGTGTTGCGAAATTACCCGCGCAAGGAATTTCATTTTGTGCCTGTAACACCAGTTTGCGGGACGATGCCACATAAGCGCCTTTACCCCGGGATAGGTAAACAGCACCATAATTTTGCTTGTCGCGGCAGGATCTTTTTCCATTGCCGCCGCCACGTAACTTTTGAGATATCCCGACATTTTTACCTTCCTTTAATAAAAAATCCGTCCGAAAAGTTTCCTTTAAGGACGGGCTGAAATTAACTCCGTTGTTCCACCTCAATCAAGGATAGCGCAATAACGTTTGTGCGCACGCACGGGCATTTCCTCCCGTAAGGCTCAAAACCGCACTTCCCGCATTTATCCAAAAAACCTTGCAGCCAAAGGGTTTTCTCTCTTGATGGCGTCCTGCGCTACTCTTGTTTCTCATCGCCTGTGAGTTTAGTATATTATATTTATTATTATGCGCGTTGTCAACTAGTCGCACACACGTCGTATGCTTCGTTTTTGACCAGTCAATCGTCGCAAGCGATAACGCTCACTCTTTTGCTCGTGTGCTCC
>ULPT01004356.1_pt1 | contig 27669 bp, 9 predicted proteins | sample 1953751 | NCBI WGS metagenome assembly ULPT01 (sample SAMEA4835636, study PRJEB28245) | human gut metagenome | biome: gut microbiome; material: fecal sample | place: Denmark | collected 2008 | reverse complement strand
TTTTCTTCAATTTTTGTATAATTGAAATAGATTTAGGAGTCTACCTAAATCAAGGAGAAAGAGATGAAAAGGAAATTGCTGGCTTTACTCATTTTTATATTTGGAATTTGTGGAACTTTAGGCTATTTCAATTTGCAAACTGGAAATGCTTCCGCAATAAGTTTGGACACTAGTGTTTGGGACGGTAGGACTGTTACAAATGCAAATGATCTCACTAGTGCGGATTTTTATGATGACAATGCGACAGAGTATTATATTCGCAGTGCCAAGGGTTTTTCTTATTTTGCTTATCTCGTAAACAATGGACAAACTTTTAAAAGTGAAACTGGATTCAGCAAAATTATTCATCTTGAAACAGACCTAGATTTTGATGGTCATGTGTGGACTCCGATTGGTAACAGTGTGAATGTTTTTCAAGGAAGATTTAATGGAGAGGGACATTCAATCTATAATATGAAACTTTCAACGACTCAAAAATATACTGGACTTTTTGGTTATGTTGGAGAATATGGAAGAATTGAAGGTGTTCATTTAAAAAATTGTGAAGTTGAAGTTAAGACATCTTCTTCATTGACAGATTATTATGTTGGTGCTCTTGTTGGACAAATTAAAGTTTCAAATAGTGCACAAAACGAAACTAGTTATGGAAATACATATATACAAAATTGTTCTGCGATTGGGACAATGTCAGTTGATCTTGCACTGTCGGCAAACGCAACAGCATATATTGGAGGGACGGTTGGTCAAAGCTCAAATGGAAAACTTGTAAATATCAAATCTTCTCTTGACGTTGATGGCAAAATTGATTCTTCAAGCACATCAAGCACTTTCTCTTTTGGAAGTGTTTTGGGGGCTGGAACTCATGCTAGTCTTTACGGATGTTATTCAGAAAGTGAAGTGAATGTAAAAGTTGGCATTGCTGGTGACATTGGTGGTCTTGTTGGTTCTGCTTCAGCAATGGATACGACTCACTATACAGCTATTTACAATTCTTACAATTTTGGTGAAATAAATGTTGCTGGAATAAATGACAGTGTTACTCAAAACATTGCTGTAAGAACAGGTGGCTTGGTAGGTAGAGTTTTGCCTTATCAAGGTTCAAGTATGGCTGCTGCATATTTTGCAATTAAAAACTGCTACAATGCTTCTGATATAAATTACATATTAAACACTAGAAATGGATCAGTAGGAGGACTTGTTGGATTTGTTCCAAACACAGTAGTTAAAAATTCGGTTAGTCTTTTGGATTCTTTTAATTTTGGTGCTGTTAATGCCGAAAAATTGAAGGATTATCAAAAAAATGCTGTGACAACAGTTTTCTATACACCAACTCAAAATAAATCGAGCATGACACTTAAAGGCTTGTATTCTACGAATGCTGCGGAGTGTTATTTGAGAAATGGGAAGCTTATTGATGAAAAATCTGCAACAGCTGCCCTTGGTGCTGATTTTGGTGGACAACTTAATCAGTTGGCACGAACTGCAGGCTTTTATAATAATATTCGTTATTGGACGCAAACAAGAGATGATGGGTCAGGGGAAGAAGATTCTTGGGATTTTAATTTAGTATGGAGAATTACTGCTGGCATCAATACTGGCTTGCCATATATTCGTGATTCTTATAATGCAGGAAATCCAAATAATGATGATAAATATAGCACAGCAAATCCATTGAAAGGTTCAGGAACAGCAGAATCTCCATATTTGATTGAAACAGCGGCTGACCTTGGTTGGGTTTCTTTCAATTATGCAAGTGGAAAATATTACGCATTGCAAAATGATATTGATTTGTCAGGTAAAACTTGGCAACCAATCGGAAGCATTACAACTCCATTTAGTGCAGTGTTTGATGGAAACAACCATTCTATTTATGGATTGACATGTTCTTTGCAAGAAACATTTAGTTATCATGGACTTTTTGGTGTGACAGAAAATGCTGTTATCAAAAATTTGCAACTTAGACAAGTGGATTATATCAGAACAACACTTATCAATCCAGGGAGTCAAGGACAAGTTGGATCTTTTATTGGTTTGGTAAAAGGCAATACATATATTGTCAATTGTATTGATACATCAAATGCTGAATATACTTTGGGAGACGAGACGGTTTCTGTAAATCCAGTTGGAAAAGTTTCGGATAGCGCCACATTGTATGTTTTTTATGGAAAAAACAATACAAGTCTGATAGGAAATATTGTAAAAGCGAATTTTGACCTTTCGAAAACTGAAAAAGGAGCAAATGCAAACATTTATTATGGATATGATATTGCTATTGATGGAGTGGGCGGAAACTTTTATAAAATGAATCAAGAAGTTGACCAAAGTGGGAAAGTAACTAAAACAACAAAAATTTTGTATAGAGCAAATTATCATCTTTTGGTGCTTCCGCAAGACAGCAAATATAAGAATATGGTTTGGGAAAACGGAAATTCTGAATGGGGAAACGAAGATGTAAAAGTAGATGTCATTACTCAAAAAATTGACAGCACATTTGGTGCAAGTTTGCCACAACTTTCTACAACTGCAGGTGATGTAGTTATCAAAAAAGGTTTCAAGGCAAAGAGTTATGTTTACACAGCAAGCAATGAAGTTCAAAGTTTGATGATTTCAACAAAAGGCAAAAAAGTATCAGAACTGACATTAAACTTTACAATAGGAAATTCTGTTACAAGTGGTTTGAGTGTAACTTGGGAAAATAATGGTTTTGATCCAGATAATCCCGGGAAAGTTAATCCTGGCACTGCTATTCAAGTAAAAGTTGTTTACAATGCATATGAACTTGGGGCTTTTGCACCTAAAGATGAACCATGGCAAGCATATAATTATCATGCAAATTCTTTGGTTAAGGTTGACACGACTGGAAATGTTACAGGAATAAAAAATGCTGTTTATAAGATTTTTTATGCAGAGTATGATTCAAATTTCAGTGATTATGAAAATGAAGATATTCGAAATATTCCTCAATATATAGATGCAAATGGACAGACAAAGACATTAAGGAATGGAGATTTTACTTTTACAAAAGGTGCAAATGGAAAAACAAATCTTTATGAAAACTATTCTTCATCAAATTTTGGCGATTTGATTGAAGATGAAACTGTTGAAGATATTATCAATGAAAACAAGATTGTCTTTGTGGATTGGCAAGGAACAAGTGAAGAAGACAAGCAATTTGTTGTAAAGTTTGAAAAAATAGTAAGCAGTGATGTTGACAAAAAATTTGCAGGCGATTTTGATTTAAATGAAGCTATCGATTCTATTGAGTTTATCTCAAGCGATGAAGAGAAATCTGTTTCAGCATCAAATGTTTCACTTGAAAACAATCAAATGAGTTTTTCATTCAACACTCTTTATAGTGCAAAATCTGGTGATTGGCTTAAATTGAAGGTAAAACTTAACGAAGGATACAGTTTCGCTGCGAATACTACAGCTGGGGTTTATAGAGACAATGTAGTATATGACAAAAATTTTGGGACTTTGTTATTCGATAGCGATGGCGGAGAAGTTTATTTTTACAATTTGATTGGTGATTATATTATAAATTTCTCGATTGGCAGAATTCTTCACACAAATTCTGTAACGATTGGTGCTGGAGTTTATTTGGGTTTTTCTCCAATGGTTTCAAATTGGAAGAATGTGGCTATAAAAAGCAAAACTGGTGTTTATCATGAAATGGGTGCTGTGGCTGGCACAAACCAAAGTTTTAATTCAACTTTCAACACTGACGCAGGAAACAAATATGTTGGAGTTGATTTCAAAAACAAGAGAATCATGACATCTTTTGGAGCTTATGATTCTGTTGATATTACTGATTACTGCATTGATGATTGTGTGATGATGAGATATACATTGAATACTGATGCTTCGTCAGGTGTAGAAGAGAGATATTTTGCATACAAATATATTACATATAGAACTAATGATGCTGAGCATCAATTTGTTTATTTGTATGAAGTGGATGTAAATGGAGTTGAGCTTAAAGAAATTGCAAGGCTTATGTATAATAATGATTTGCAATACACGCTTGAATATTATACAAAATCTACATTTGCAATGATTTTCACAACTGAAGGCGATTCAACAGAGTTTAATAACATTTCAACTTTTAATCCTACAGATTCAAAACCAAATGGCAGTGCAAAAACAACAGTAAAGAAACGTAATGGAAATGGAGCGGAGACAAAGTTTGTTATTGCTTTTGAGGATGTTATTGAATTGACTAAACCTATTGTTGCATCTACAATATATACACAAGCATATTTCACATTTAATGTAAAATACCTTAATGCGGAAGGAGAGATTGTTGATTTTGGAAGTGAAGGTGCACCTGCGAAAAGTGTTGTTCCTAAAATAATCGCAAAAAACAGCCTTTATTCTACAACTGCAGACGAAAAACTGATTGAATTTTCTGTGGTGTCAACAAACTATTATAGATTTTTTGCAGAAAGAAGTGGTGATGTAGGTGCCACGCTTTATAATTCTGGTAGCATTCCAGGTGTTGTAGAAAAAACGACAAGTACATATAATTTGAGAATAAATGTTTCTTACACAAATCCAGAAGATGATCCACAAGGTAAATTTATAAAAGATTTTAACGAATATAACGGAAAATATTTAAAAGTGTCAAAAGCACAACAATTTGGATTGTTTTCTGGAGATGGTTATACCTTAATAGGAGACAATCAATATGAATATTCATATGACACATTTAATTTTGGATTTGTATATGGACAATCCGAGACAGGTTATGACCTTGTGGCTGGGCATTATGATGTTGAGATTTTGTGCACAGATGTTTTGTATGAACTTTCTAGTGAAACGAGATTTATAAAACTTGATGATACTCTTGTTGATGCAAATGGAAATGTTGATACAGAAAAGTTGACAAAAGATGCAACATCAAAAATTGTTACTGCAGCAAACAAAACTGAAAACATCAAATATGATGATGCTATTGAACTTAACACATACATGGATAATACAAATGTTGGTTATTCATTCTATGGTTGGTATATCAATGGTGCAAACTATGAAAGAGTTATCCAAAAAGATGTTGGGGTTTCAAATACACCGCTTGCAACAAATAAAGCAACAATTGGATTTGCTTATAGTCAAAATTATTTGAGAGGTTTTGCTCGTGACAATAAAAACAGCAAATACAAAATTGTAATCTATGCAATTTATCAAAGAAAGGAGATGTCAATTACTCTTTCTGAAAGTGTTGTAATTTATGAAGAAAATGGGACAACCACAAGCCCTATTAGATATGCTGGGAATCTGGGATTGTCAGGGATTGGATTTAGATGGAACGGATATATTTATGACACTTTGAAGTATACATATTTTTCTGGAGATGAGTCAGCATCTGCAAATTATACTCAATTTTCAAACGCATCGCTTGTCAAGAATGGCGATGGACGAAATTTGGGGTATTATTATGTAGGATTTAGACTTTATGGAATTGATGGAGAAATTGTTAAAGATGCAAATGGAGACAAAATTGAAGTTGTCGATTGGACAGAAAACAATGTTGATGTTTATTCAATTTTGAAACAAAAAATAGAGAAAGGGCAAACAGCAAATTCTCAAAATTATATTCTTATGCCAATTTTAAGACAAAAGACTGCAATCATTGATTTCAATTCTGGGACAGGAAACACTGCTTATGGAGACAAGAAGGCAAACGGAATTGTCAAAGGTGACACAAACGATGAAAGTGATGTTGTTACCACTGAAAAAGTTTTCAAATTAAACAAAGTTTATTTTGGAACAAGTCTTTATCTCAATTTTGGACTTGACGGAATTTTGGACAATGAAGGTGTAAGCGGACTTGTTGTTGACGATTTGTTTAAGGATAGAATTGGTTATACCACATCTGGAAACAACTTCTGGGCTTGGACAAATGTAAACGGAACAAGCGGAGATACAATTGAAACTGGAAACAGAATTGATTTGCTAGAAAATTATTTCTCAGGTGATTCAAATGAAGTTACTTTGCATTTCTATAGACTTTGGACACCAAACACATATTATGTTACATTCTATCCAAATGGTGGAAACTTTAAAAATGTTGACACGGTGAGCGTTGAAGTCGAATATGACACAAATGTTTATAAATATAAGGCCGGAACTTATTCGCTTGCTACACTTGGCTCAATTCAAGACCTTTCATCTGTTGCAAGAATTGGTTATAGAGTGGATAGTTGGTCTCTCAAACAAGATGGAACAGACATTGTTTTGGATAGAGAGTTTTCTATAGTGAATATCTTTGATGTCTTTGATAGTGATGGAAAGTTTGTCAAAGGTGACAATATCATTTTGTATGCGAATTGGGTAGAAAAACCATACAAAATTCAAATTGCTTTAAACAGTGCAAATTCTTATTCAGTCAAGGGTGGAGAACAAATTGACATAGAAGAGAAGCAACAACAAACTTTTGTGCTTGACCTTTATTTGGACTATGACTCAACTTTTGAAAGTTTGAGTCTTGATGATGAAAAACTCAACATTCTCAAACTCAGTGAATTGTTGCCAAAAAGAGAAGGTTTTGTATTTGACGGAATTTATGCAGTTAGTGGAAGATTGAGTGAAGAAATCACAGATGAAACAATCTTCAATAATCAAATTTTGTCTTGTGACAAAGATATGGCAAAAGATGTCGTTTTGACACTCTATGCAAGATGGATTTTTGATGAAAACTATCTTGACTTAACCTTAAATTCAACTACATTACCTGCTCTTACATATACCGGAAGTTCTCAAATAGTCTATTTGGTAGAATATTTTAATTTGGGATATAACGAAGATACAAAATACATCATTTCAACAAACGAAAATAATCTTTCTATAACATTGTCAGACAACATTCATGCAAAAATTGAAACTGTGTTGTCATCAAATAATGCGACAGTTTCATCTGCTAGTGACATGAATTTCAAAGTTAAGAATGCAGGCTGGTATTGGGCAAACTTCACAATTGAAGTTGTGGACAAGGCGCTTTATTTGAATGGTGGAAATGTTTTCTCAACAAACTTTGAACTTTATATTACAGTAAACAAAGCAAATCTTTCTTTTGAAATTTCAGACAAAGTTTATCTTGAAAATGCAAAGAGAATGATGAGTGGATTTGTTTCAGCAACAATGAAATCTCAACTTGATGCCTGCACAACTTTGGAAGGTTTTGCAAGCCTTATGAAAGCAAATGATGAAACTATTTCAAATGATGTTGAGGCAACTGATATTTATAATTATGTGATGGCAAAATATTATTATATGTCAGCTACAAATGATGGTAGTGAATATAGGACTTATAAAGAATGGAATTATGCGTCATATATTGACTATTTGACCGAAAATGCAGATAGCGTAACTCAACTTTTGGAACAACTCAAGTTTTTTGCTTATTACGACCACAGTCTTGCAGATACACAAATGACAGTTGATGGTTATGATGAAATGCAACTTGTTTCAGATACTGTTGAGAGCATAAAATCAGAACTTTTGGTAAATTCGGCAATTATGTCTTCTGGAACAATTTCGACAATGAAAGCAAGAAATTCTTATGACTTTAGAATTTATTTGCAAAACAATGATGCTATCACAAATTATCTTGCAAACTATGAAGTTCTTTATGATAATGACGACAATGCTTACTTATATGTTGGAAGAGCATATTTGATGCCAGAGCAAATTGTTCTTCAAAATCTTGAACAAGTTAAGAATGCTTACTTTGAAGCAGGAATTGAAAACAAGCAAGTTGACTGGCAAGGCAAGCGTGATGTTTTGGCTTATGATGATGAAACTTATTATTCTTTGGTAGATGATTTGTATATCAAGGCGAGCGTTTATACATCTGCACCAGGTAACAAAAATAATGACACAAAATTCTCATTTACAAATGATGAAAATTATTTGTATATCACAGGTGTGACAATTTTGCAAAGAGTGATAAGCGAAGGTGCAACCACATACCAAAATGTTTCTTCATATTTTGATATGATTATGGATGAGAGCGATGTCTTTACAATCTTGAATACAAAAGGTGTCGCAAATTTGACATTTGATGCAAAATATTTGACAAATGACAATGGCTCTATCGAATTTGAAACAATTCAAGATGCCATGGCAAGTGGACTTTTGAGAATTACAAGAGTCAACTACACATTGAGAGGGGTAAGCAAAAATGTTTATTCGTCAAATGGTCTTGATGAAGGTTCTTATTCTGACAATGGAGTTTTGATTTATCAAATTGCAAAAAACAATGCGAACACTGTTAGTGTTTTCATAAATCAAACGGTAACAAGTGTAGTTGTTTCAACAATTTCAAAAGATATAAACGACTATATTGGTTTATATAAATGGATAGACAATCCTATCTACAACATTGATGGGACAATGGAAAATCAAACAACTTATGTTGTAAACAAGACCGACATTACTCTTTCACAAGATGGTTTAACATCAAAGCAATATTATGCAGTTTACACTGATTTGGTTTTGGTGAAATACAATCTCAATTTCCCTGCAAACTACACTCCATCAACAGCGACATCATCAGTGTTGAGACTTGGGTACTCTACTGTTTCTGATTTGAATATGCCACAAGAAAAAGGCTTTTCACTCGCAAGTTTGAAAGCAAAAACTCCAACGGGAGAGACAGTTGATTACAGAAATATTTTTACTGGTATTGACAGCGGAAATGGAAGTGTCTTTGAAGGAATCACCCCAGACACAAGACACGCAATAGTAAACTTGGAAGCAAAATGGTTTGCAGAAGAGATGCAATATGAACAACTTCTTGAAAACTATGTTACGGCGGTAAAATCATTTGATAGTTTGTCCGTATCAGAAGTCGTTAGAATAACAAACCAAAACACAGACATTTATGATTATACATACGAGTGGTATTTCGGAGATACAAAGATTTCAAATGAAGAAATTTTGAAGCTGAAAGAACAAGGAAGTTCTGCAGAAAGTGGAATATATAAACTTGTTGTCGTTGCCACAATGAATGCTCAATTTGCTGTATGTTTGGAAGATTCTGCAAACACATCTTCAAGAATTGAAGTTGAGTTCTCTTTGAAATTTAAGAAACATATCATTGACAAGATTGTTCTGCCTGAAGAAAAATCTGTGACAATCACTTATGATGCTCTTGACCATATGAATGATTGGGAAGTGGAAGTTGATTATTTCTTGTATGACAGAATTTATGAAAAATACAGCGAAAATGCAACAGTTCAACAACTTCACTATGTGACAACGGGTTCGATTTATTTCAAAGCATTCTTCAATGGTGGAGAGGTGTCGACACTCAAAAACGCGGGCACTTATCGAATTATGATATGTTTTGATGAAGATATTTTTGATTTGACTGGAGTTGAAGAAAGTCAAAAACAATTTATCTTCACAATCAATCCAAGCACAGTAGATTTGGCAGCATACGACTTCTCGACATCTAAAAACTTCAACGGCAAAGAAAAAGAAATGACAAAAGAAATTTCGTTGAAAAACGAAGTTGTCGAATTGAAATTGTCAAGAACTGCTGGCGAAGATGTTGGAAAATATGACATTTTCTTGCAAGACATTATACAAGATTATAAGAAAAACTATATCTTCAAACTTGGCGATGTAACATTATTTGAAGATGGTGTGTTGACTGCCGATGGACAGACAACACCTATTGGGAAATTTGAAATTAAATCAAGCGGAATTTTGAGATTGGCATATGAAGTGACCGCTCAAAATCCAATGCACACAGAAGTGGCTTACAGTGCAGAAGGTTATACAATAAATCTCACAAATGATTTCAAACTTCAAATCTTCAATGGCACAAACATGATAAAAGAATTTACTTTGACACTCTTTGATGTTTCTACTGGTGAATATGTTGAAAATGAAACAATCTTAAATCTCTTGAAGGCTAAAGCACAACATATTTCTGCAAAATTCTTCAATAACGAATACTTCGACAAGGTTGTGGACAGCAATGTTTACACTTATGCTTTTGTGCTTGATGAAGAAATGCAAAAATATTATAGTTATGTTGAATTTGCACAAGGATATCAATTTACAAATGGAAAAATTGTTATTGATGTATCAAAAATCAATTTGCAAAAAGTTTATGACGGACAAAATGTTGGATATTTTGATTTGTCTTTGAATGCGATAGATTTAAATGACTTTGAAAGTGGTATATATATAGTTGTAAATTATGCAACAGCACATGTTGGCACAAACATCAAAGTAGGTTTGGAACTTTTGCAGAAAAACTCTACCGAAAACTTGTCAAACTATGCTCTTTCTTCAAGCACAGCACTTGGAGAAATAACAAAACTTAAAGCAACGCTGGCAGTAGAATTGACAAACAATTCTTACACTTATGGCCAAGTTTCTCTTGGAAATGTTGCACAACTCGTGAAATCATTTACGGTGGTTGATGATGGCGGAAAAGATGTGACAAGTTTGCTTGCAAGTGGATATTATATGATTTCTTACAAATTGCCAAATTCTATTTCAACAAATGAAAGAGGCTTTGTATATAAAGGAAATTATCAGTTGCAGGTTGAAGGTGAATTTAAAGACTTTGACATGACAACAACAAATCCAAGTTTTGAAATTGTGGCTTTGAATGTTACAAAGGCGATATCATCAAGTTATATTCAAATTTCAGTGCTCGACAAAGTTAAAGATTTCTATGAAGAAGATATGAAGATAACAGAAACTGGCGACACAATCAATTTGAAATTGAAACCAAATGGTTTGACGGCTGGCTCTTATGCAACAACTGGACTTTATGATTTGGCTCTTGTGGAAACAACTTTTGCAAGCGGAAGCATCGAAGTTTCTATTACGGCAAACAATCAAGGTTTTGAAGTTTTGCCAGAAAGTGTGACATTGTATGCAAAAATTGACGATACAACAATTTTCAACAAACAATACAATGGACAAAATTATGTTTTGAGTGTAGATAAATCAAATCTCAAAATTGGCATAACAAATGGCAGTGATGTTTTTGAAAGCACATTGTCATTCTACACAAAATCACAAAATGAAAGTGGCGAAGAAGTAGAAAATTCAGTTGAAGGTTCTGGACTTACATTCTCTGTTTTGTCAATTTTCACAGCAGGAAATTTAACAACAATGAAGAATGCAGGGAACTACAAACTTTACATCTCTGCTTCTTGCGACCAATATCCAAATGTTGTGTTTGCGAACGAATACACATTTGCGATTTCAAAGAAAACAATAGATATTTCACAATTTGATTTTGTTATGACTTACAATAATGAGACATCTTATATAATTGAAGACTTCAACGAGAAAGTGACAAGTGATAACGCAACAATTTTGGTTAAGTTTGAAGATTCTTCTGCTGAGGCAAACAAAAATGTTTCACTCTATTTGAATGGACAAGATGTAGAAAACTATGTTTTGTCTGCACAAACATCAATAGGTGAAATTTTGAAGGCTCAAGCGGTTGCGCGTCTTACAGAGACAAGTGTTGTTTATGGTTCTTGGACAAAGTTGAATGCAATAGGTTATTCTATCTCATCAAATGGAAGAGAATTGATGCCTTCTGAATATACAGTTGATTTTGAAATTCAAAATCCAAATTATTCAGGCATGGATTATTTGCAGGTTGGCACTTACAGTGTTGTTATGAAAAACTACACATCTGCAAACTATGAAATCGCTTTTGAATCTGCATCACTTACTGTTACTGTTTTGAGTTTTGATATTAGACTTGAAACAAGCGGTCAATTTGTTTACTATTATGGTTCTACAGAAAGTTTGACAGACGAATTTGTTTATGAATATACAACTTCACTCTATGAAACAGTTTCAATCACTTACACAAGAAAATCAGGAACAAATCTTGGTTATTACAAAGTGCTTGGTGGAACAGTAAATGATAATGCAAACTATCGTTTAAACAAGGTCGATGATGCAAGCCCACTTGGTGCTTTTAGAATCATCTATGCAAAAGAAAAATTATATATGCTTATTGGTGAAGATGATGAAGTGACCGATGGTGGAACGGTTGCACAAATTGACTATGACGGAAATCTTTACGATTCTATCAGAGTGGCAGAAAGGGAAACAGCAGGAACATATAAACTTGTTATTTCAAATTCTGCAAACGCTTCAATAAACAAAGAATTCAATTTGAGTTTCTATGTTTATGATTCAACAACAAAAATATATTCAAAAGTAAATGCACAAGCATTGGGACTTTCAACAAACATTGAGTTTATGCGTCCATCAATGGTGAAGACGGTTGGCTCTTATGATATTTATGCAAGCGGAACAACATCTTCAACATATGAAGTTAAACTTGGAAAAGAATCTACAATTTATTGCTATAGTTTGAAAATTGAAAAGAGACAACTCTACTTCAAACAAGACACACTTTCAAAAGTGTTTGACAATCAAGATGCAACATTTGAATATGATGATGCAAAAGAAATTTTGACAGGCATTGTTTCAAGCGAAAATATGAGTTTGTCAATCAAATTTACAAAAGATGGCAAGGTCGCAAGATATGCGGGGGTTGGCTACACTGTTGAAGCGACAATCTATGGTGACACCATCACCAATTATCAAATCAATTATTCTACAGAAGACAATGTTTTGGTTTTGGGACAAATTATTCGTGCTGATATGTGGATTGTTATTGACAATCAAACTTATGTTTATGGCGACAATTACACATTGAGATACAAACTCAAAACTGATGTCGATTTGACAGATTATGATATGTCAAGAATTTCATTTTCTTTGAGAGTGCCTGGTAGCACAGCAGTTTCTACAAGCGGAGTATTGAAAGTTGGCGAATATAGTTTGAATGCAATATTCCATGCGGAAGATTTCTCTAATGCAGGATATATTGTTGACAATCGCGAACAAGAAACTTTGACAGCAAAACTTACAATCACTCCAAAACAACTTGAACTCGTCAAGAAGAGCACGGAGTTGAGTGAAATTTTCACGAAGATTTATGATGGCGACAACACTGTTGATATCTTTGATGGCTTGGGAGAACTCTTGTTTGGATTCTCTGGCATTCATTCAAGTGATGATGGAATAAGTGATGTGGTTACAGTTGTTTCTGCAAATTATGCAAGCGAATATGTTGGTCAAGCAATTCAAGTTTCGTTTGCTCTCGGTGGAGAAGACAAAGAAAACTACACATTGTCACCATGGCTTTATGGTGTGATAAGACCAATCATTATCAATTTACAATTCAACTATAATGCTGATGGTCAAGATGTCCATTCAAATGTTGACGACAACAAATTGCCAACACTTTCACAACTTTCATTCCCATTTATGTCAAACTCTTATTTGACTGCAAACTCTGCTGTATCTTCAACAAACAGCATCAAAAACTTCCCTACATCATTGGCAGGAAAGACTGGATATTCATTCTTGTATTGGACAATGGATTTTGAAAATGTTGAAAATGCATCAATAAAACTTTCAGCATTGCAAGATCTCGTGTCAACATATGGACTTGAAGGAATTTTTGATGGAGATAATCAAACATATTCTCTCAAAGTTGACAATGGAGAAAAGACAGTGAGATTTTTGAATGCTCTTATTTTGGACGAAAGAGATTTGTTTGGATTATATTATAAATCAAACACAAATCCAAGCATTACATTCAATGCAAATTGGGGAACAAACAAACTCCGTGTGACAATTTTGATTGCTGATGCAGATGGCAAGGCTGCACAATATGGCACAGTGGAAGTTACTGACAGCACAGGGAAAACGACAGTAAAAACAAATTTTCTTAAACAATATGATTACAACAGCACTTTGACTTTGAAAGCAACAGCAGTAGAACACTGTTACTTTAGTGGTTTCTATAGTGCCGATGGAAATCTTTACACAGGTTCTACCGATGACATCACAATCAATTATGACGAAGGCGGAAAGCCTACACTTACAATTTTAAACATCAAACAAGAATACAATTTTGTTGTAAGATTCAAAACTCAAAACATCAATGTTGTTATGGATTTGTCAGAGTATGACGATGCAACAATTGATTCGACAGATTTCGTTTCTATTGGAAACAACAAATATCAATGGTCAACTGATTATATGACTTTGAAAACAATGTTTGTTTCAAGTTTGCCAGAAGTGACAAGACTTGGTTATGAAGTTACTGGTCTTAAAACAAGAACTGCAACAATCTTGAAAACAAACTATGCAACAGCAAAAATCATTGCATACCTTCCATCATCAACTGATGAGACAATTGAAGTTTCATTCAAACCAATTTATGAAGCAGTTGGAGTTGTGGTGACTTTGGATTATGCATACGATTCAAAAACTGTTTCTTTGACAGTGCCATATGGCAAAGCTTACAAAGAAGCAACAAATTGGGAAGAAACTCCAACAAGAGATGGCTACGAGTTCTTGGGTTGGTTTGATGATGACGGGAATAAAATTGTCGGCAATGATATTTTGGCAACAACTCTTGCTCATACTCTTACAGCAAGATGGAATTTGTTACATTTTGACATCAAGTTTATTTCACCAAACGCAACGATTGAAAGCAATGTAATTTCATTCACAAAAGAAGGCGACAATTACACAGCGACAGGAATTGATTTTGGTGCCACAATTGAATTTGTGGTTACTCCAAATGCCGGATATGAAATTTCAGCAGCATGGGCAAGTGAATATTCTGTTGTTATAAATGAAGACGGCAGTGCAAACATCACACTTGTTATGCCTTCAAGAAACATTGAATACATTTTGCCAGTTGTTCCTATCACAAATCATATTTCTGTTGTAGCGACAAACCTTTTGTCAATGCAAGTGTTTGATGTTACAGACGAACAAGAAACACAAATCACTCTTGCAGAAAATATGTTTGACATTGAAACAGGCAGAAAAGTTAAGTTTGTTTTGACGCCAAAGCAAGGCTATGCTTTGAGTGAAGATGTTTTGGCAAGCGACAATACTGGACTTGTCATCACTCCAACTTTAAGTGAAGACGGAGTGCTTACTGTTGTTGTTGAAGGAATCAACAAGAGCATAACAATCACATTTACAACTGTCGAGCTTAAAAATAAAATCACATTGTCATTTGATGATGTTGAAGTTGTGGACAGAGTTGAAGTTGAAGGAAAGTCTTATACGGACATTGCAAATTTGACTTACTTTGAAGCAAAGACTGATTCGATATTTGTATTCTTTGCAAGATATAAACATGGTTACGGTTTGGATTCTTGCCAAAGCAATCAATTTACAGTAACAAGCGAACTCGTAACAACAGGAGTTTATACTGATTATTACAGAATTGAAGTTACAGAAATTTCAACTGATGGCAGAGTTTCGTTGACATCGACATTGTTTAAATTTACTCTTTCTGTTGAATCTATCTCATATGATGAAAACAAAAATAGAGTTGATATTGCGGGAAATATTGCCCTCGTAAATGGAGAATCTTCAGTTTCAGTAGATTACAAAGAGACCGTGACACTTTCATATCAAGTTGCAAATCTTTATAGTTTTGCAGGCTGGAGCGAGGACGGCATAAGCATCTTCAGCGCAGATGAAAATCTCGAATATGAAGTCACACAAAACGAAACAATTTATGCAATTTTCTCAACCCTTAAATTCCATATTGAATTCTCGACTTACAATTATTATACAATCTACAACGAATATAACGATGCAAGCAAAGTTGAGACTGTTTATTCAGAAATTTATGGAAGCAAGTTTATTGATGCGGACACAAATCAAAAGATTGACCCGGCACTCGAACTTTACTATGGCGCAAGCAAAGACATAAAAGTTGAGATACCAAACGGATACACTTATTATGGTTATGGTTACAGAAAAGATGGAAACTTCATCTATCTTGGCTATGACGATAGTGGCAGTGAAGATATTGTCTTTAACATTTCAACACTTGCTCTTGACGAAGATATGGTTCAACTTCGAATTTATGTTGTAGTCAGAGCTGAAAGTGCTTCAATCAAAGTTAAGACAAACATCACAATTGACGGAACAAGGGAAGAAGATATAGATGTTGGCTCGATTGCAATTCAAGACAAACTTAAAAACGATGTAAACAGATATGGATATTTGGACGGAACAAGAATCCACTATACAGCAGCGTCATTTGAAAATGGCGAACTCGTTTCAAACAAAAACTTTGAAGTAGTGGCATATACAGGCGATATATTCTATATCAAGGCAAGAATTTTGAAGAAAGGATACAAGTTTGCACAGGTTGTTACAAACAGGTCAGATATTCAGGTTTTGAAAACAATTGAAGATGATGAATACATTATGTTTGAAGTGAGAGATTTTGTTGGAGGAACAGCAGATTTTGAAATTGAAATTTTGTTTAAACCAACAATAAACATCATCAATTTGTCATTTAAAAACAACAACAAAAAAGTGTCTGGTGGTGCATTTACTTTGAAGGTTGAAGATAATACAACCAAAAAGGTTTGGACATCTGGGCAAGATTATACAACAATGACAATTTCTGCATATACGGACAGTTCGTTTGAAGTTTCTGTTTATATTCGTGCCGGATATTATGTTGATAAAAACAATGTTCAAATAACTGATGCCAGTGGAATTATTGTTTCAAACAGCATCATATTTGAAGAACTTTCTGTTACAGACACTGGCTACACCAGCAAGATAATGTTTAGAGTGGCTGATTATCTTGGAACACACGAGATTTCGGTTGCTGTTACACCTTTGACTTACACAATTTTGTTGAAAGAAGACAGCATGACATTGGCAAAAATTAAGCATGTCAAGTTTGACTCTCTTCTTGACTTAAACGAATCAAATGCAGAAAATGTTGAAATTATTGACACAACACGCATTTTCTATTTAAATGGAAGACTCAAACTCAACTTCGTTAAAGAAAGACACAATTTTGAAGGTTTCTTTACTTATCAAAATGGTGCTGGTGTGAGATACATAAATTCTGACGGAAATGCAGAAAACGAATGGGAAGAAAGCGGTTATGTTTTGAATCCACTTACTTCAAAATATCAACATAGCGCAAATGTTCTTCGTGACGAATTTGGAAATGTTGTGTTTGACAGTGAAACGGGCGAACTTACACTCAATTTGTATCTTTATATGTCATACTTGAAGACAAGAATCAGTTTTGAGTTTGTTCCAAACATTTCAACAACGCACACTGCACAAGATATGGTAAGTGGAGTTGATTACACAAATTCTTGGTTCTATAGCACTGCTCCACTTTATATTGAAGTTTCATTCAACACAGACATTCATATCAAAGCACCACAAATCAGTGGCTACAAATTCTATAAGTTTATCATCAGCCAAAAGAATGCTGACGGAACTTGGCTTACTGATGTAAATGCTTATCTTGATGATATTCCTTGGTCAACAAATGAATATGACAAGATTGTTGAATGCAAAGTGAAAGTGGTTTATTTTGCTCAAGTTGATGTCAAGATATTTGGAGGAGAAGGAATATACACAATCCGCCAAGATTCAACTGATACACAAGCAAAAGCTTTGTTGCAAGAAGGTTATATTGATACATCAAAACCATTTATTGTTGAAGCAAAAGCAAATTTTGGTTATGAATTTATGCAATGGACAAATGCCACAATAGGACAAATCTCATTTGACGAAACTATCACAGTATCATCTCAAAGGAAAGTTGATTTAATTATGAGACTTAGAGGAAAAACTGCAACACTCAACTTTGAAGATTATGACACGACATTTGGACAAATCATGAATTTGAAAATGGAGTCTTTGGACAACAGTATAAAAAATGTTAGATTGGGCGGATTCAGTGGAACTCAATTCATTAAACTTTTGACAGAAGCAGAAGTGAGAGTTGGTGACAAAGTGACATTTATGCTCAATGTGGATTATGGATTCAGCATAATTTGGGATAGTGCACTCAATATGTCATTTGTAGAATATTCTGGAAACACTTATTACTTTGCAATGACCATTACAGCAGAAATGGCAGGACAAACACTCAACATTATTCCACAATTCAAAGATGAAATTTTGTCAGTTTATATTTCAAGCAGTTTTGCAGAAAACACTTCTGGCAAAGAACCTGTCGATTTTGATTTGGTAAGCATGGCAGGTTATGTGACATACAATGGAAAAAAAGTTTCAAACTTCACTGCTCCACATGACCAAAACATAAGAATTGTTACAGTCACAAACATCAGATACAAAATCAGCAGAGTTATCATCAAAAATTATGACCGAATTTTTGACGACATGACTGGGTTCTTCAATGCAAACGAAGAGATTATTCTTACGACTGCTTATATGCAAGAAAAAGGAATTGTTGGAAATGTTCAGGTTGAAATTGAATATAAGCGTGTGCTTTGGAAAGATGATTTGATTGAAGTTGACGAGTTTGAAGGAAGCGGAACTTCAAAGAGTCCATATCAAATCAAGACTGTTCAAGATTTGATTTTGATGCAAACTCTTGTAAACAGCGGTGCAAGAGATGCTCGTGGAATTGAATATAGGCATTGTCATTTTATCTTGATGAATGATTTGGACTTGACAGAAAAATTCTGGACACCAATTGGAACAGAAAGTTATTCATTCGATGCTGTGTTCAATTTCAACAACCACAAGATTACGGGAATCAATTTGGCATATTATTATTCTCCAATTTATTACAATGGTTTGTTTGGATATTTGGGTAGCAATGCTCGAATTATTGCAGGCGAAACATCTTATTGGTATGTTTATTTGATTGTTGCGATTGTTCTCTTGATTGCAATTTTGCTTGTGATTTTGATTTTACTTAATCGCAAGAAGAAAAAGCGTAGAGAAGAATTGTCGACAAAATAGGCATAAGAATTGGTGGAAATTTGTCCAAATAATTTTTGTTGATAATAAATATAATAAAGCAAGGAGGCTTTGATGTCTTATTTCCTTGCTTTATTTTTTTTGGGACTCATTCAAGGACTGACAGAATTTTTGCCAGTCTCTTCATCTGGACATTTGGTGCTTTTTAGCAAAATTTTTGGCATTGAAGAGAGCCTTTTTATAAGCATATTGCTACATGTAGCAACGCTTCTTTCAATTTTGGTGGTTTTCCGCAAAGACATTTGGCAGATGATACGACATCCATTTTCTCAACGAACCATGATTTTGGTGATTGCAACAATTCCAACCTGTTTGATTGTGTTGGTGCTTATGCCACTTGTAAAACAATCTTTTGCCGGTGGATTTTTGCCTATAAGTTTTTTTGTTTCGGCAATTTTGTTGTTTGTGTCGGAGATCGTTTCAAAAAAGAAAAACTCAAAACCGATAGATTTCAAAAGTGCATTTATTATGGGAGCGGCACAAGGATTTGCAGTGTTTCCGGGGATATCTCGTTCTGGAGCAACAATCAGTGCAGGACTTTTGAATGGAAATGACAAAAAAGAAACAGCGGAATTTTCATTTTTGATGAGCGTGCCAATTGTCATTTTGTCGCTTTTGATGGAGATTTATGAAATTGCAAGTGGAGCGGAAAAGGTTAATATACAAATCTTGCCTACAATCGTATCGTTTGTGGTGGCATTTGTTGTTGGAATATTTGCCATAAAAGTTATGATAAAACTCACAGAAAAATCAAATTTGAAATGGTTTGCATTATATTTGCTTGCGATGTCGGTTATGTCAATTTTTGTAATTTAAATTTCTTGAGAGAAAAATGTCGAATAGTTATTTTTGCGTTTGTTCGTTTCGTAATATATCGCAGGAGCAAATGTGGAAAATCAAAATTGTTATAAAAAAAGTATAGATGAATGTTTGAGAAATTTTGACACATCTTTTCAAGGTTTGAGTGAAAGTGTAGCAAAAGAGAGATTGCCAGAATGTCAAAAATTTGCAATTGGGAAAGCGAAAAAACAATCATTTTTATCAAAATTTTTTGCGCAAATCAAAGAACTCATGGTGCTTGTGCTTTTGGTTTCAGGCATCATTTCTATCGTCATTGGAGCAATAGAAAACACAAAAGGCGAAATAATTGATGGTGCAATTATTCTTGGAATCGTTGTTATGAATGCTTTGTTTGGTGTCTTTCAAGAAAGAAAAAGTGAAAAAGCAATAGAAAGTTTAAAAAAGCTTACTCAACCAGAGAGTTTCGTTTTGAGAGATGGAAAAGTTATTAAAATAAAAACTGCAGATTTGGTCTTGGGAGATGTTGTTTGTTTGGACGCTGGAAGCATTGTTCCTGCAGATTTGCGTTTAATTGAATCTTCAAATATAAAAATAAACGAATCATCATTGACGGGAGAGAGTGTTGCTGTTGAAAAAATTGCTGATATCGTTTATGAAAAAGACATGCAAATTGCTGAAAGGAAAAACATGGTTTATGGAGGGAGCGTTGTCGAGAATGGTCATGCAAAAGGCATTGTTGTTGCTATCGGATCTCAAAGCGAAATGGGACAAATTGCAGAGAGTTTGAAGGAAAGCAAGAAAGAACTCACACCACTTCAAAAAAACATTCAAGGTGTGGGAAAAGTTTTGACTTATCTTATTTTGCTTGTGGCAAGCGTAACTTTCATTTTGGAGGCAATCGCGAAACCAAAGCAAATTTTGCAAGCATTTTTGACAGCAGTTGCGATTTCTGTTGCGGCCATTCCGGAGAGTATGCCAGCAGTGATAACAATCATTATGAGCCTTGGCATAGCAAAACTTTCAAAGCAAAAAGGGATTGTCAAGCGTATGCACGCTGTGGAAACTTTGGGTGCTTGCGATGTGATATGCTCGGACAAAACGGGGACTATCACTCAAAACAAAATGAATGTCGAAGACTGGTTTTGTTTTTTTTCTGACAAAAGTGAAAATTTTGAAATTTTCTTAAATTCCATGGTGCTTTGCAATGATGCCACGATTGGGAATGTCGGTTATATTGGTGGTTCGACAGAGATTGCGTTGTTGGACTTTGCAAACAAATATGGTTTGCAGAAAAAGCAAGCTGACGAGAAATATCCACGAATAAATGAAATCTCTTTCAACTCTCAACGAAAAATGATGACGACTTTAAATTCTGTCAATGATCAAAAAGTTTGTTTTATGAAAGGTGCGCTTGACAGAGTCCTTGGATGCTGTGATTTTTATATGAAAGATGGACAAGTTTTTCCACTTGATGAGACCACAAAAAAGATTATTTCAAAACGAAACAAATCAATGTGTGAAAATGCTTTGAGAGTGATAAGTTTTGCGTTCAAAAAAAATCAAAATGATGAAATCGTTGAAAGCGGATTCGTGTTTTTGGGACTTTGTGGGTTACAAGATCCGCCGAGAGCCGAAATTTTTGATGCAGTTGAAAAATGCAAAAAAGCAGGCATGAGACCAATCATGATAACGGGAGATTACAAAGATACAGCATTTGCGATTGCAAAAAAAGTTGGAATTGCAAAAGATGTTTCACAAGTTTTGTCTGGTGAAGAAATTGATGGGCTTGCAGATGAAGAATTTTCTAAAGTTATTGAGAAAAAATGTGTTTTTGCAAGAGTTAGCCCTTCGCACAAAGCAAGGATTGTTGAAGTGCTGAAAAAGAACGGGCACATTGTTGCTATGACTGGAGATGGTGTAAATGATGCTCCAAGTTTGAAGAAAGCAGACATTGGTATAGGCATGGGAAAGACTGGCACTGATGTCACAAAAGATGTTGCAGATATTATTATTGCAGACGACAATTTTGCCACTATTATTGTTGCTGTTGAAGAAGGAAGAAAAATTTATAGCAACATTCAAAAGACCATCAAGTATCTTTTTTCTGCAAATATGGCGGAGATTTTGGCACTCTTTTTTATCACAATTTTCTTGCCTGGAATGACATTTCTTTTGCCAGTGCAAATTTTGTTTGTAAATCTGATAACTGACTCTTTACCGGCGATTGCTCTGGGGGTTGAACCTGTTGAAAGAGAAATAATGCATGAAAAACCTAGAAACAAAAAAGACAATCTATTTTCAAACGGAATGGGTTTGAGCATTGTGATTTTGGGAGCAATTCAAACGATTTTGACAATGGGTGCATATTTGTTTGGTCTTTGCATATACAGTGAAGCAGTGGCGATAACAATGGCCTTTTATACACTCAATCTTATTCAACTTTTCTTTATGTTTACGGCGAGAACAAAAGAGTGTTGTTTTAAAACAAATCCATTTAAAAATAAGTTTTTCAATCTGTCACTCATTGTGGGCTTTGGTCTTTTGATGTTGATGGCGTTTACTGGTTTTGGGCAAGTTTTGCAACTTCAAAATTTAAATTTTGCTTGTTGGGCGATTGTCATTTTGTTGTCAGTATCAATAATTTTTATCGGTGAACTTTACAAACTCGTTGAGAGAAAATTTAGGAACAAAAATCAAAAAAGTGAAATTGCATTGAAATAATGCAATTTTATTTTTGTTTATTTTGCATTTTAGCCGAATTTGTGATAAAATCATATTATGAATTTGACAGAAACAATAAAAGAACAAGATTTTTTTCAAAATTTGATAGAAAAAAAGAAGGCAAACACCCTATCAAATTCTATTTTGTTTTTCTGTGAAGACAAATACACTGCACAATCGGTTTTGATTTTGACTGCATTGCTTTTGCAATATCCAACCTTTGACATGTTTAATGAGAAAAGTGCGGAATATATAAGAATTGAAAAAGGTGTTGATTTGGATGTGAAAGTATATCCAAAAAATGCTGAAAAATTGCTTGTGGCCGATTCTAATGAAATCGTGTCAGAAGCATATGTGAAGCCAGTAAATATGCCAAACAAAATTTTTGTTATAAACAATTTTGATGTTTCGACTGAAGAAGCACAAAACAAACTTTTGAAAATTTTGGAAGAGCCACCAAAAAATGTTTATTTCTTGATAAGTGCAAAGAGTGAAGAAAAAGTTTTGCCAACAATCAAAAGCCGTTGTGACAAAATCAAAATTTTGCCACTTGACAGTGAAAAATTAAAAAAACTTTCTGACAACAATTTGGCGAATATTTTGGGGGAAGGTTATATTGGAAAAACTTTAAACTTGGCAAAGAATGAAGATTTGAAAACTGTTGCAAACTTTGCAGTAAGTTTGTTTACAGAACTTAAAGGAAGCAAACAAGTTTTGCGTTTTTCAAAAAAGTTTTTGGAAGAAAAAGATTCAATGGATTTGATTTTGGAAATTATGTCTTTTTGTATTGAGGATATGGTAAAACTCAAATGCGAAAGCGAAAACTTGTGCAAACTCTCACCATATATAAATGATTTGAAAGATGTAGAGCCAGAATTTTCTGTTGAGGCACTTTGCGAAATCTCAAAATTGATTTCAAACTTGAAAGAAAAACTTGAATTTAATGCAAATTTGACTGTTGCGATTGACAATTTTCTGTTGAAAATGTTGGAGGTAAAATATTTATGCAAATAGAAACCGTTGGTGTAAAATTTAAAAACAGCAACCATATATATTCTTTTGAACCAAATGGTCTCACATTGAAAAATGGAGATTATGTTTTGGTTGACACAGAAAAGGGCACAGACCTTGGTGTTATAGTGAAAGAAAAAGAAAATATTGACCCATCTACACTTATGTCACCACTTAAAAAAGTTGTGAAAAAAGCAACAAAAGAAATGGTTGAAAACGCTGAAAAGTATGACAAAGAAGCGGAAAAACAATATGATATAGTAAAGAAAATTGTTAAACAATTTGGTCTTGAAATGAAGATTGTCAAGATTGAAGCCAGTTATGATAACAGCAGATATATCATCAATTTTACAGCAGAAAACAGAGTAGATTTTAGAGAATTAGTAAAAAAACTTGCCGAAGTTTTGAAAAAACGTGTTGAACTTCGTCAAATTGGAAGCAGAGATGAGGTTCGTATGTTGGGTGGTTTTGGACCTTGCGGGAAAGTTTGCTGTTGTGCACAAAACATGGGAGAGTTTGACCATGTGTCAATGAAAATGGCAAAAAATCAAAATCTTTCTTTAAATCCTGCAAGCATAAGTGGACTTTGCGGAAAACTTATGTGTTGCATTGCCTACGAAAACCCTGTTTATCAAGAAGCATTGAAAAAGATGCCAAAAGTTGGATTTCAAGTATCGACAAAAGATGGAAAGGGAACTGTCATTTACAATGACCTTTTGAAAGAAGAAGTAGAAATCAAATTTGTCAATGGTGATGAGTCAGAAATAAAAACTTATCCACTCTCTGAAGTGCATTTTAAAAGGGAAGAAAAGTGATTTTGGGCGAAGGTGAAAGACTTGAAGATTTGCAGTGCAGCGGTTTGAAAATTATTCAAAATAAAAATCTTTACACTTTTACATCTGACAGTGTTATTTTGGCAAATTTTGTCAAGACAAAAGCAAGCGATATTGCTGTTGAAATAGGTGCAGGTTGTGGAGTAATTTCCATCTTGACGCAAGCAAAAAACAAAGTCAAAAAAATTTATGCTTTTGAACTTCAGAAACAAATGCAAGACTTGTGTGAGAAAAACATTGAATTGAATAACTTGACTGACAAAATTATCCTTTGTAAAGATGATATAAAAAACTTTGATAAATTTTTGATGAATGGAAGTGTTGATGTTGTTTTTTCAAATCCACCATATTTCAAAGAGACGGATTTCAAACAATCTCAAGTAAAAAAAATTGCGAAAGAAGAAGTTTGCTTGCCACTTGAAAGTTTGGTAAATGTAGCAAACAAAATTCTCAAGTTTGGTGGAAATTTTTATTGCTGTTATTGCAGTGAAAGAGCCTGCGAACTTGTGGCAAGTTTACAAAAAAATGGGTTTGCGGTAAAGGAAATGTTTTTCACAGAGAATGGAAAAGGTGATGTAAAACTTGTTGTTTTGAGAGCAGTTAAAGGTGGAAAAAGTGGTTGTAAAATTTATCCAAATCTTGTCACAAATGAAGAAGATGGTGGCTATTTGGAGAAGTTGCAAACAAAAAATTTCTTAAATAATCAAACAAATTAAATAAAAAACAAAAAGACCAATTCGGTCTTTTTTTTGTGCAGGGATAGCAAATTTTTGTGCATTTTGCAGAAAAACACAGTCAAATTTTATGTTTATAGAACTTTGCAAATAAGGCATGCAAGAATTGTCCCTACCAACGAGCATACAAGTGCGACAGGAATTGCATAAAAAAGTTTTTTAACTTTTGTTTGTGAAATATAGACAGTGGCGACATAAAAAATTGTTTCGCTGCATCCCATTATTACGCAGGCGCAGCGTGAAATGTAACTGTCAGCACCATAAGTTGTGAAGATATTTTCCAAAATCCCATAACTTCCACTTCCAGTAAATGGGCGAAGTAAAACAAGTTCACACAATTCTGGTGGAATGCCGAGTGCATTGAAAATAGGACTTAAAAATCGTGCGAGCATATCAGTTATTCCACTAACTCGCAAAAGTGCCACAGCAATCAAAATTGATGCAATAAAAGGAAAAATATCCACAACCAATTTTATTGCACCTTTTGCACCTTTTACAAAAGTTTCATAGGTGTTTATACGTTTGTAAAGACAGTAGGCAAGCAAAAGAAGAAACAAAATTGGCAAAATCATGGCATTATATTTCATCTTCTTCTCCTAAATCTTTTTGATAATTTGTCTATTGTATGCACAAGAATGATTCCAAGAAGAGTTGTGCAAAAAGTGACAATCAGCGTTGGTAAAATTATATCTGATGGATTTGTCGAACCTGCACTTGTGCGAAGTCCAATTACTGTGGTTGGCAAAAGTTGAATTGATGTTGCATTTAAAACGATGAGCATGATTATCGCAAAATTTGCTTTTCCGCTTTTGTCGTCAAGCGATTGCATTGCTTTTATACCCATTGGGGTAGCGGCATTTCCAAGACCAAGCATATTTGCGGAAATGTTTAGTGCGATTATTTTTTCTGTTTCTGTGTTGTCTATTTTAAATATTTTTTTGATAAGTGGTCGCAGAAGTTTTGCAAGTTTTTCACCAAGTCCACTTGCATCTACCAATTCCAAAATCCCAAGCCAAACGACATAAACAGCACAGAGCTCGATGCAAAGAGAAAGAGCACTTGCAGATGCTCCAATCATCTCTGACAAAACCGCACTTGGATTTGTTATAAGCAAAACCAAGATGCTTGCAAACATCATAATAAACCAAAATACACTCATATAAAATGTTTATGCGAATTTGCTCGAAAAAAGAATGTATATCAAATTTTTTTAAAGTTTTCTTTTGCCTTGACTAAAATTGTTTATTTTGTTAAACTTTAAGCATGAAATTTGTAGATGCACATGCTCATATCACTGATGAGCGTTTTGAAAATGTTGATGAAATAGTTGAGAATGCAAAGGAAAAAGGAGTTGACAAAATTGTCTGCTCTGCTTTCAATATGCCTTCGTCAGTTGCGGCCTTAAAATTGGCACAAAAATATCAAAATGTTTTTGCAAATGTAGGAATACATCCAGAAAATATTGAGGAATTTGATGACAAAAATTCAATTTCCGACCTTGAAAAGTTGGCACAAGAAAAAAAGGTGATTGCGATTGGGGAAATTGGGTTGGATTATCACTATTTTGAGGGAAAGAGTGAAGACGAAATTTCAAAACTCAAAAACAAGCAAAAAGAGATTTTTGCAGAGCAGATAAATCTTGCAAACAAACTCGGATTGCCTATTGTAGTGCACAGCCGTGACGCCATGGGCGACACTTTGGAAGTCTTGAAGCAAAACCCAGTCAAAAAAGAAGGTTTAATGCATTGCTATGGTGGAAGTGTTGAAAGTGCAAAAATTTTGATGAATATGAACTTTAGTTTTTCATTTGGTGGTGTTGTGACTTTTAATAACGCAAAAAATGTTAGAGAAGTGGTAGAAAAACTTCCAATGGAGAAAATTTTGATTGAAACAGACTGTCCTTATATGACACCGGCGCCATTTAGGGGGCAGAGAAACGAGCCAAAAAATGTTGTATATGTTGCTGACATGATTTCAAGAATCAAAAACATCAGCATTGAAGAAGTCGCAGAAATAACAACAAAAAATGCAGAAAGGGTGTTTGGAATATGAAAGATTTTGTTTTCAAAAAAAAGTTTGGTCAAAACTTTATCAGTGACAATAACTTGTTGAATGCAATAGTGAGTGATGCGGATATTTGCAAAAAAGATGAAGTTTTGGAAATTGGTGCAGGTGCAGGAAGTCTTACTCGAATTTTGAGTGAGAAAGCAAAGCACGTTGTGTCATTTGAAATCGACCGAGATTTGCAAGAACATTTGCTTGGGATTGATTTAAAAAATGTTGACTTTGTTTTTGGTGACTTTATGGATTTCGATATGTCAAAAGTTGAAGGAATGTTTGGCAAAAACTATAAAGTTGTTGCAAATTTGCCTTACTATATCACGACCCCAATTATTTTCAGGATTTTGGAGGAGTCTGAAAAAGTTGAGTCATTGACAATAATGGTGCAAAAGGAAGTTGCAGAGAGAATTTGTGCTGACTTTGGCGGAAAAGATTATGGCATTTTGACAGTTATGACACATTTTTATGGAAATCCAAAAATCACTCGCATAGTTGGCAGACAGATGTTTTATCCGGCGCCAAATGTAGATTCGGCAGTGCTAAATATTCAAATCCAACGAGACAAATATGAAGGCGTGGACAGAGAAAAATTTTTGAAGTTTGTTCAAGCATGCTTTTCAATGAGAAGA
>ULPT01022933.1_pt1 | contig 28060 bp, 22 predicted proteins | sample 1953751 | NCBI WGS metagenome assembly ULPT01 (sample SAMEA4835636, study PRJEB28245) | human gut metagenome | biome: gut microbiome; material: fecal sample | place: Denmark | collected 2008 | reverse complement strand
AATAGATGTCATACAACTTACGGCACCCCGCAAACGCATTGCCACCAATAGAACTCAGCGTACTCGGCAGTTCTATCTTGCCCAATTTCACAAAGCCGTTGAACGCATTGTTGCCGATACCGGTAATACCCCGCTCCAAAATGACGACATCAGTTGTATCGCGGAATAGCAGCCACGGCATATCATTTTCGTTGTAATCATACATATTGCCCGTACCCGAAATAGTGAGCGTATGCCCCTCATACTTCCAATAAAGATTCTCCCCGCATTGCCCCGAGAAGGTTTGTGCAAACTCCGCCGTAAATGTAGTATCACAAGTCAGCACAATCTCACGCGGATTATCCGTATTGCCATCGCTCCATTGGGTGAAATGATAGCCAAAACGGGGATACGCCGATATCTCAATGGGAGTATTGGACTTGAACTGCCCACCGCCATAGACATATCCTCTACTATCGTCTGAAGAAACAAGTGTTAAAATCGGATCATCTGCAAACTCGGCAATAAAGGTTGTATCTTTTGTAACCGTCACCAATCGCGGATTGTCGGTGTTGCCGTCCGACCAACGCACAAAATGGCGATGTTTATCGGGTATAGCAGAGACATTTATTTGTTGTCCCCGATCACACCTAATCATATTGGCACTTTCGCAGCCATCGGAGTAAAGTGTAAGCGTTGTGAAATTATCTTCTGCCGATAATTGAGTCGAAGTTGATAGGCAGACAGGGCGGACAGACTGAACGCTGCTGCGACTGCTGTAGTCCCCGCCCACGTAGCCCGAATAGAAGACGAGGAACCACGCGGCGTCCGGGCCGAACTCGTAGAGCGACGAAGACCAATAGCTGCCGTCTTTGCCGACACTGCCGAGAGACGTGCCGTCGCGAAAGCCCGCAGCGGGAAGAAAAATGGAATTACTGTTCGTTTGGCTTGTTACTCGGTAGCCATTGATGCCGTTTTGCGTGGTCCACGTCCAAGTGCAGTTGTCCTGTAATTCTTGCCATTCGGTATTGGTCGGCATACGCCAACTACCACCCCAATTCACATGAGCGGCATCGTCTTCGGGGTCCAAAGTGGTCTTATTGTCAGTAAAGCCATTGTCGCCGTAACTTGCATTGTTGCAATACTTGGTGAGTTTGTTGTAATTGCCATTGGCGTACTTGTAGGTAGTCCACGAATAGTCCTCTTTGGGTAACACTTCACCCCACGCGTAGTAGTTGCCGTAGTCTTCGGGTTTCTCGGCACCCACATTGCACGATGCCCACTTAATGCCACTTGGCAGACCAAGGTCAACCCATACATACCCATTCTCTATACCAATGTAATACCCATTCTTACTACAATCGTCATAGACATTGTAGTTCCATGCATTATTTGCCCACACTGACACTCCCGCCAGCAGAGCGATACTTAGTAGTACTTTTTTCATAAATTTGTCATTTAAGTTATTAGAATGTATTTATTTGCGAAGCCACTGTATCACTTTGGTGATATTCGTTAGCGTAAAATCCCACAAAATAGCAGACGGACCACCTGTTATTCCCTCTCCTAAACCTTTCGCAAAGGCTTTTACGATTTCCAATACAGCCGTTTGCAAAGTAATACTTTTGTCTTGTTTTTGAAAAGCAGAAAGAATATCCTGCTTCTCTTGTTCGGAAAGCATTGTTTTCGTCAGCAAATAGGTCAGATTGTCAAGACTGATGATCATCATTTCCGAATTAAAGGAACGATCTCCAAAACGACCATCTTTCTTGAGCAAGTTGTCTATATAAAGGTATAATCCTTTATTTTCCATAACAAACTCAACATGTTGCTCATCCTTCATTTGTGGTTTAGCAATCTTCAATAGTTCGCGGAACTGCTCATTATATGAATTCATCTCCGGCTGCAGATACTTAAGGTCTGCTTCATATCTCAACCGTTTAATTTTGGACTGCGGGATTTTTAGTTTTACACTCAGTTCGTAATCATTCAGATTGCGATACTCATCTTTTTGAAGCATACAATACAAGATGTACACCTCAAAATCATTTTTGTTCATGCTTCCCCAACCTCGTTGAAGATACATGTCGAAGAATGAATCTGTCATAGATATTAAATATTTATGCCTACTCTTGAATGGGATTTTCGGCACACTCCCTATTATCGTATTTGTTCACATATAGGCACACAAAAAACGCGGACTTCTGTTAGTAAATCCGCCATTGTGGTCCTGAGAAAACCGTGTCATCGAAAATACATGCAGAAACCCACGCGTGTATATCTATATGCGCATACCTACGACAAGTACACGCAAGTGTGGATACACCCATGAGCATCTACTAATGTCTTGCTATCGAATGACTTGTTGAAATTTCTCAGGTTTCAATGGTCGATTTGCAAGCGTTAGTAAACGCCTTCGCATCGGCAACAAGGTCGCAAAAGGCTGATACCGCTCCGCTAAATCAGCAGGCGACTTGTGCCTCCGCTCTCCCCACAGATTGAAAATCTGCGGGGACCCCGAAAGTTGCCAAACGCATTATTATGTCCACAAAGCCCACCCAACCGCTTTCTCAGGACACCGCTGTGTCCGTCATCGAAAGCCCACCGCGTGAGTCTTTGCATTGTGCCGATAGTTTTGATTGTCCGACGGCACGCAGACAAGTAATTTAGTTTTACGCCGCAAAGATACTAAAAACATTTAATATACACAAGACAATTGTGAGAGGAACATATAATTGACCATGTAATTGAACCATTAACTTTTTTGAACTAAAAGAAACAGCCCGCAACGGATAGTTACGGGCTGTGGACGATATGGATATATTCCTATATTTTACGGTATCAAGATTTTCTGCACCTGTGTGCCATTGAGGAGGATATAAATGCCTGCGGGCAGGTGGTCTTTCTGCGCAGTCAATTCCTCTCCCATAAGGGTAAAGACACGAGTAGCAGCATCCGTAAGCAGAATTCCGGTGGATGCATCTTCCATACCGGACGGCGTTTTGCAAACCGAAGTCAGCCCTGCATTGTCAATCTCCCAATAGTTGGCGGTAGCACCATCAAGCGCAGTGTAGCGGAAAGCAAAACGGAAGTTGGCGGTCAGGTATTCTGCAGGAATGGACAATGTGTTGTTGGTATAACTCCTGACTGTCCAATTGGGGATTTGTATTTGCGTCCAAGCCGTCTCATTAGGGGTCTCGCCATCGGTGTAACTATTGGTGTACCAAAGGGTTTGATACTGCCGGTACGCTCCTTCGGAATTATCAAAATACAGATTATGACGGAAAGTAAGTGTGGCACTCTCAGCATTCGAAAGGTCAAATGCAGGAGAAATCAACCAGTTGTCCATCTCACCGGATTTTTTGTATCCGTTGATTGTTACACCATATTTCTCATTGGATAACCACGAAGCCTCTCCTTTCAGGTTCATCTCGGTAAAATCCCCCAAGCCTGTTTTGAAATCCTGCGAAAAAGCGAGGTTACAGTTATCCGGGTCGGGATTGGGGTTGGGGTCAACGGAGCCATTGCCGAGGTTAAGCGCCACGAGATAGGGGTCGTGGTCGGAATACTTGACGGAATACCCTCCCGTGGTATTCACATTATAGACCCCTGCGCCCGTAATCTGCTCCGCCATAGTGGCATTGGCAAAGACATGGTCGATGAGCGACTTGGTACCGCTATAGATATGCGAATACGCCGAAGAATTGTATTTCAAGATCTGCTCTTCGTATCCGGCATTGAGAAGATAGGTCAGCGGACTTTCAGAGATAGTGCAATTGAGGTCGCCCATCACCAAGATATCGGGGTCGATAGTTACGCGCGACAAGGCATTCACGAGGTCGGTGGCATTGCGCTCGCGCTTGGAATTGCCGGCATCATCAGAAGTGTTGTCTTTTGCCTTGAAGTGGTTGACAGACAGCACAAAACGTTCTCCTGTCCCCAACTCTTCAAACGCCTGTAGACGCATGGTGTTGCTGTAGTATTGTTGGGTGGAAGTGGTGGTGTTACTGCCAATGGGTTTCACCTTGTCGGTACGATACATATAGCCCGACTTGATATAAGTGTCGCCGGCAGAAAGACCATCTTTGATATAGGTATAGACCTGTTTGCCCGCATCTTGGTTCATCGCCACAGACAGATAACCGAGTACAGAGTCGTTTACCTCCAACTCATTAAATACATAAATATCGGCGTCTATATTGCGCAATGCATTGACCATCTTTTGCGTCTTTGCCTGCAACTCCGACAAAGTCTTTGCATCCGAGCGGTCGGCAGTATAATTGACCACAAAATAATTGCGTGCGTTCTGCCCGCAGACCACCAGACGCCCGTCCCCGATGTTTGGGATTGCGGCTAATGTCTCTTGCACCGAGGCAGAAATCATCGGTACTACAAACCATATCAGCAGTCCGATTGTCAAACATTGTAAAAAGTTTCTCTTCATAAATAATTTGTTTTTGCCCCACCATACAATTTGTTGGTGGTTAGTTATATCTTGGTTATAGGTCAGAGTACCTCTTTGAGGATTTCGCTGACCGTGGGGTGCGGGAAGACTACCTGTTGCATCTCGCTGACAGTATAGCCCATGCGGACTGCAAATGAAGCAGAAGAGATGAACTCTGAGCAAGGATTGCCAATCAGGTGAACACCCAAAACGGTTTGGTTGCGCTTATCGACAATCATCTTGCAAAGTCCAGTCTCGCCCTCGTTCTCAGCCACGAAACGTCCCGAATAGGTCATAGGCAACTTGTGTACTTCGTACATATCTTGTACTTCCTCGGCGGACTTGCCCTCCATGTCCTGATAGAACTGACTTACCTCACGCTCTGTCATACCTACCGATGCAATCTCCGGATTGGTATATACTACGCTGGGAATGGCGTTGTAAGCAATGCGTTGTACAGGAATCTGCTTGAGCATACGTCCGACAGCCACCTCGGCTTGACGACTTGCAACGTGCGCCAACATAATCTTGCCCGTAACATCGCCTGCGGCATAGACATTGGCGAGATTGGTCTTCATAAAATCGTCCACAACGATACCTCCGCGGTGCATTTCGAGGTCGTTGAGTGCCTCAAGACCTTGCAAGTTAGCACGACGACCAACGGAAACAAGGACATGCTCTGCCTCATATTCGCCGTTGGTGGTCAGCACACGATTGCCTTGCAACTCAAGTACCTTGGTATCGGTAAGTATCTGAATACCGGATTTTTTGTATTTCTCAAGCAGGATAGCCACCACCTCTTGGTCAATGTTGGGGAGGATAGTAGGCATAGCCTCGATAACCGTAACCTGCACGCCGAGTTCGTGGTAGAGAGTAGCGAACTCCATGCCGATGACACCACCTCCGACGATGACCATCGACTGAGGAAGGACCGTGGCAGCCAGTGCGTCGGTGGAATCCCACACCACGGGATTGTCTTTCAATCCGGGGATAGGCGGAACGAAATTGTTGGAGCCTGTACAGATGAGCAGGTTCTCTGCTTCGTAGGTTTCCTCGCCACACACGATGACCACTTTTTTGTCGGTACGGCTGACAACCGACGCTGCGCCATTGACTACGGTGCAATGCTCATTGTTGAGACGTTGCTTGATACCGGCGACCAACTTACGCACGACTTTGGTTTTGCGTTGGGCTATCTTGGTATAGTCGAATGTAATATTTTCGGCCTTGACACCATACTTCGCAGCGTTTTGTGCGTTATAGTATTGTTTTGCACTATAGAGCAAAGTTTTGGTTGGGATACAGCCCACGTTGAGACATGTGCCACCGAGGGCGTTCTGCTCAAAGAGCACTACATCTTTACCAGCCTGCGCGGCTTTTTCCGCAGCGGTGTATCCAGCAGGACCACCACCAATGATTGCAAGGAAATAGTTCATAGTATTTGATTTTATTATATCCGTAAATTTGTCGTTAATTTTCCGTTTGTCAGTCGTGGAGTTTATTGCGGGTGTAGTAGCCGCGGACGTAGGTGAAGTAGAAGATGATACCGACGGCATAGAGGGCTACCCCACTCCAAAAGGCTGCACTGTAACCGAAATGCTCTGCCACCGAACCACCGACCAACATACCGACACCCATACCCAAATCCCACGAAGTGAGCAAAGTAGAGTTAGCCGTACCACGCTGGCTATGCGGTGCCATATTGATGAAAATCATCTGGAACGCAGGCCACAGATGTCCGTTACCCAAGCCGATAATGAACGGGGCGAGGTAATACCCCACCTGATTGGGGACCGCCGCGAAGATGATAAAACCACTGATAGACACCAGAATACCCAAAGAGGCATTGCGCAAAATCTGCCCCTTGCGCAGAGAATGGCTGCCCGTAAGACGAGATATGATCAAGCCTATAGCAAAGAGCGTAAAGAACATACCCGTTCCGCTGGTGATACCCATCATCTCACGACCATAGATTGCCACATAGGTAGTAACCACACTATAGGCAAACGCCAATGTAAAGACCACTAAAAACGGTGCCCAACCTTTGAGCATCAGAAAACGGTCCAACGACAGCGGTTGCTTATCAATCTCGAGAACACGCTCACGCATACGGATAGTGCTGACCACGATGATCCCCAACACAGAGCAACCAAGAGCAATCCAGAAGAGCATTTCATAACTATGGAAACGTCCGAAAAGGAACATCGCTATACCCGGACTGATGGCAGTGGCTATATTGTTGCTAAGTCCATAATAACCAATACCTTCCGCCCTTCTGGAAGAAGGCAAGACATCAATAGCGACCGTAGAGAGAGAAACACCCGTTGCACCGAATGGCGCACCATGGAGCATACGGAACATAGCAAAAGCCGTGAGGCTGCCTGCCATCAGATAGCCGCCAAAGAAGGCTGCCGTGAGAAAATAGAAAATGAGCAGCATCATCTTGCGGGGAAAACTATCCACAAAAAAGCCACTAAACGGCCGAATGAGCAATGCCGCCACAGCATAGCCCGACAACACTATACCAATAACCTGTTTGTCGGCACCATAGGTGTCGGTCAGATAAAGCGGAAGCAGAGGTGTGAGCAACATAAAGGCGAAATACAGCAAGAAATTGCCTATCCAAACCTTGATATAGTTGCTATTCCAAAGTTTCTCTTGGGGGTCTATTGTATCCATATCGTTTTTATTTCTTTGTTGAAGCGGTCTATCCTCTCGGCAACCACTCGGTATCCTCTCGGGAATCACCTACTAATCACCTACTAATCACCTACTCTTTCTATATAGATGTGTCGGGTGTATCCATTGTAGTGAGTGCAATGCGCACGGCTTGTTTCACCAATTCAACGCAAGGGCGTTTGTGGTAATATTCGGGGGTACGCTCGGCGGGCATAGGTTCTTGCGGGCGAGGCGCGATGCCAAGCAGTTCGGCACAAACAAGACTGCCGTTCTCGGCTTTGAACTGCGCTGCGAGGTTCTGCACGAGAGCATAGTTTCGCATTTTGCCCTCTTTATCGCCGGGCATAGCACTACCATTGTACAATCCCGCAAGGAGAAACATTCCGCAGGCAGCACCGCAAGTCATTCGCATACGCCCCATTCCGCCGCCGAAAGAGGCAGAAAGCCGCAAGGCAAGCGACTCATCCGACAAGCCATACACGTCGGCACATGCGGCAAAAACAGACTGCGAGCAGTTGAAGCCCTGCTCAAACAACGCCTGCGCACGGGCGACGCGTTGTTCTATCTCTTGTTCTGTTATTTTCATTATCTTCTGATTTTCTGCACAAAGGTACAGCAAAAATATGATATTTGCAACTTTAACCGCCCCAAGACACATTAATCACCCTCCATTTTCCTGCCGACTGAGCCATAAAAATGCAGGAAAAGTGTTTTTTTTCACAAAGACTGCCGGAATTTGGCATTAAAAGGCTGTAATTTTGCAGCGTGATTGAATGAAAAGAACGTTAATTGGCGTATAATTAGACGTTAATTTTTTGAGAGAACATATAATTATCCATATAATCACTCATACATCAAAAATACAAATACCTAACAATATGAAAAAGAAAAGTATCAAATCGATGAGTATGCTTGAACTTATTCAGGCAGCAGGCGAAGACCTACGCGGGTGCGAAATGAAAGAAGAGAAGATAAAAGCCGTACTACCTACCCTACGGCAATTAGCCAAACAACTGGATATAACCCACGACGAGGCAATGCTTGTTGTCGGACTATTCAACCAAGGCGGGTTCTATCGTATAGATATGGGCGATTTATGCAAATACTACAACTGCCAACCGATACAACTGCTACACTATACCAAGTTGCTCAAATTGCTGGCAAACAAAGAGTTTCTACGTCCGAAAGGAAGCAATACATACGACATAGCCGATATGCTGATTGAGGCAGTGGAGCAGAACAAGAAACCCGAAAAGCGCAATTACAAAGACTTGGATGCGGCACAATGGTTTGAAATGCTGGGCCAGACATTGTCCGATAAAGATGAGGACGACATCACGTATGAACGGATGATACACATTCTGAGAGAGCTATTGGAAGGCAACCATCACCTGAAAATAGTACAGCAACTGCACCAGATTGGCAGCAACATAGAGGAATTGCTATTGTTGCTAATCACAATGAACCTGTTTGTACAGGAGTCGGACGATATGATCGGTGAACACGATATAGAGGATATCTACGAGTGCGAACGATTTGCCAAACGGGAGGCTGTGGATGTACTGCGTGGGAGTCATAAGTTTATAAAAGAGGGTTGGATTGAGCATATCAACGATGACGGACGTGCCAACCCGAACTATTGGAAACTGACAGACAAAGCCAAAAAAGAACTGCTCGGGGAACTGAACCTGCCGCAGCCGACCACCGTAAAGACCGGACTATTGGAAAGCGACAAGATAACCCGTAAATCGCTGTATTTCTGTACGGATGTGCAAAAACAAGTGGATAATATAGTGGCACTATTGCAACCGGATCGTTTCAGCCGTGTACAAGAGCGGTTAGAGAAAAACGGTATGCGCAAGGGGTTTGCGTGTATCTTCTATGGCACTCCCGGAACCGGCAAGACAGAGACCGTGCTACAGTTAGCACGCGAGACAGGACGCGACATCATGCAGGTGGATATTCCCTCCTTGCGTAGCAAATGGGTAGGCGACACAGAGAAGAACATCAAAGGAGTGTTCGACCGCTACCGCGAATACTGCGAGAAATCCACCATTGCCCCTATTCTGCTTTTCAACGAAGCGGACGCCGTACTGAACAAACGCAATGAGGGAGCAACTGACAGCGTGGACAAGATGGAAAACGCCATGCAGAACATCATCCTACAGGAAATGGAGACCCTGGACGGCATTATGATTGCCACCACCAACCTGACCAACAACTTGGACGCAGCGTTTGAACGGCGGTTCCTATACAAAATCGAGTTTCCGAAACCTACGCCAAAAGAAAGCCGGCATATCTGGCAGGCGATGCTCCCTACCCTAACCGACAACGAGGCACTGATGCTCGCAGAGAAATATGCTTTCTCCGGCGGACAGATAGAAAATATCGCACGCAAGCAGTTGGTAAACAGCATACTGAACGACCAAGACGGCACTGACATAACGACTATCCGCGAGGCGTGCGACCACGAACTGCTCTACCGCAAACAGACACAAAAAATAGGTTTCTGCTAAGGAGTATTGCAGGAATGACGAAAAAAGTGTACCTTTGCGAAATAACTCTTTTTTTATTAAGGTTATTAAGGACTTTAAAATAATGCATTGAATTGTATGTCAAAACAAAATTCATCCGTACTATTCAACCGATATATATGGTTGATCGATTTGATTTACTCGGCGGGATATATCACACGCGAGGAGATTGACCGCCGCTGGAGCCGTGCATCGCTCAACTTCGACCACGAGAGTATGATACCCGAACGCACTTTTCACCGATACAAAGATGCGATACAAGAGATGTTCCAGATAGATATCCGCTACAACAAATCACGGGGATACTACATTGAGAACACCGAGGATATCCAACGAGACGAACTGCGCCAATGGCTCATCGGCACATTCGCCGTAGAAAACCTAATCGGCGAAAGCAGCGAACTGAGGAGACGTATTCTATTAGAGGATATACCCTCCGGACAACGGCACCTAACACCTATCATTGAGGCAATGCGCGACGGGGTAAAAATACGTATCATGTACCAGAGTTTTCATAGTGCAGAACCATCAACCTTTATTCTTGCCCCCTATTGCGTGCGGGTGTTCCGCCAACGCTGGTATGTACTTGGTACATCGGAGAAAGGCAAGGAATTGCGCTTGTACGGTCTGGACCGAATACTTAATACAGAACGAACAACAACCCCATTCGTCCTGCCCCAAAACTTTGATGCAGAGGCATTTTTTGCCAACGGATATGGGGTAACAGTGGATGAGCGCAAGCCCGAGATAGTACGCATATCGGTGGACGCTTACCAAGCCAACTACCTGCGTTCGCTACCCATTCACCCATCGCAAGAGGAGACAGAACGAAACAACGATTACTCCGTGTTCCAGTTCTTTATTGTACCCACATACGAATTTATCAAAGAGTTGCTTTCGTATGGCGGGACCCTCGAAGTACTATCGCCCAAGTGGCTACGCAAGGAGATGAAACAAGAAGCCCGGACAATGAATGAGATATACAACAGACAAGAAAATGAATAATTTTGTAGCCATTGATTTTGAGACCGCCAACGGGAGCAGGTCGAGCGTATGCAGCGTAGGCGTAATAGTAGTACAAAACGGCGAAATAACCGACTCGTTCTACTCGCTCATTCACCCTGCGCCCAACTATTACGCATCGTTTTGCCAGGAAGTACACGGATTGGGGTATGATGACACAGACAATGCCCCCGACTTCCCCGATGTGTGGGAGCAGGTGGAGAAAAAAATACACACGGATTTTCCTGATATTCCGATAGACACGATCCCCTTTGTGGCGCACAATGCCTGTTTCGACGAGGGGTGCTTGCGAGCAGTATTTGCCGCATATGAGATTGAATATCCGGAATATCTATTTATGGACACGCTCTGCGCCTCGCGCCGGCATTTCGGGAACAGTCTGCCCAATCACCAATTGCAGACGGTGGCTGCCGCCTGCGGCTACGACCTAAGGCAGCATCACCACGCATTGGCTGATGCCGAAGCCTGCGCACGGATTGCAATGATGATACTATGAGCAATATGATAATGAGGAAATAAGGATTATCAGCCGCCTAACCGATGCTGTCGTTGCCGTAATTTGTCCAATTGGGCTAATTGGATAAATAGGCATGGTTGGAAAATAAGCCCGTAGAGCGTGTTTTATTTTTGCTTGTTTTGTATAGGCTAAACCACGAATCGATTCTGCGGGTGTTTTTGTTCGATTTAAGGGCTTTTCTCAAGAAAAACGGTGTACCCTATTGTGTGCATCGTTTTTTTTATGTACCTTTGCAGAGATTTTGCGGTATGATTACCCACCTGCTGCGGACACAAAAGCGGGGACACAAGAAAACGTTAATTATCGTGTAACTTAGATGTTAATTATTTCCTTGAACATGTAATTGTCCATATAATGGACCATTCATTTTTTATTCACAGAATATGGTCAGATATGAGACAATGGTAAAAGGGAGAAGACGTTAATTAACCATTAATTGCGGGAAAGGCAATAATGACTATACGTAATAAATAATAAGAAAATCAGTATATTCAATACAATGGAAGAACAAGAAAAGTATGATGGTTCAAGCATTCAGGTGCTTGAAGGGTTGGAGGCAGTGCGCAAGCGTCCTGCTATGTATATTGGTGATATTTCGCAGAAAGGTCTGCACCATTTGGTTTATGAGGTGGTAGACAACTCTATTGACGAGGCTTTAGCAGGTTTCTGCAACCATATCGAGGTTACTATCAACGAAGATAATTCGATTACGGTACAAGATAATGGTCGTGGTATTCCCGTGGATATGCACCCCAAAGAGCACAAGAGTGCATTGGAGGTGGTAATGACCGTACTTCACGCCGGTGGTAAATTCAACAAAAACAGTTATAAGGTTTCCGGCGGATTGCATGGTGTGGGCGTAAGTTGTGTGAATGCGCTCTCGACCAGATTGCACGTGGAAGTATTCCGCGAAGGCAAGATCTATATGCAAGAGTACTCCAAAGGCAAACCGCTGTGCGCAGTACAAGAGATTGGTACCTACAACGCAGATGAGCGCGGTACGGGTACATGTGTACAATTCTGGCCGGACGGAAGTATTTTTACCGAAACGGTCTATCAATATGATATTCTGGCAAACCGTATGCGCGAGTTGGCATACCTGAATGCGGGAGTAAAAATCACGCTGACAGACAAACGCCACGAGATAACCATCGCTCCGACCACTAACACGGAGGGCGAGGTAATGGCACCGCAAGGTGTGCTTGCCTCTGACGGCAAACGCTACAAAGGTGAGATATTCTACTCGGAAAAAGGTTTGAGCGAGTTTGTACGCTATATAGACAGCACGCGCCCCCCATTGATTTCGGATGTAATTCACCTAAATACCGATAAATACGGTACGCCTGTAGAGGTAGCGATGATCTACAACACGGATTTCAACGAGAATATCCATTCATACGTAAACAACATCAACACGATAGAAGGCGGTACGCACGTAGCCGGTTTCCGTGCAGCACTGACACGTGTGATGAAAAAATACGCCGAGGAGAGCAAATTGCTGGAGAAAGCGAAACTAAAAGACAAAGACGGCAACTCAACGATTGATCCGAACGATTTCCGCGAGGGACTGACAGCGGTTATCTCCGTAAAGGTAGCAGAACCACAATTCGAGGGACAGACCAAGACAAAACTCGGAAACTCGGAGGTGGCAGGTATGGTTTCGACCGCAGTGGCAGAAGCACTGACCAACTACTTGGAGGAGCACCCCGATGATGCGAAGAAGATAGTGGAAAAGGTTATTCTTGCCGCACAGGCACGTATTGCCGCCCGCAATGCTCGTCAGAGCGTGTTGCGCAAGTCGCCATTGAGCGGAGGCGGACTGCCCGGAAAATTGGCAGATTGTGCCAGCAAAGATCCCGCGGAATGCGAGTTGTTCCTCGTGGAGGGAGACTCGGCAGGCGGTACAGCGAAAAAGGGGCGCGACAGAAGATGTCAAGCTATTTTGCCGTTGCGTGGTAAGATCTTGAATGTGGAGAAAGCCATGGAACACAAAGTATTCGAGAGCGAGGAAGTGCGCAATATATTTACTGCACTCGGTATCACTTTCGGTACGGAAGATGATCCCAAAGCATTGAACCTGAGCAAGATACGCTATCACAAAGTAATCATTATGGCAGATGCCGATGTCGATGGTGCGCATATTGCCACACTGATCCTGACATTATTCTTCCGCCACATGAAAGAGGTAATAGAGCAAGGACACCTATACATCGCTTTGGCACCACTCTATATGTGTTCGAAAGGTAACTATAAGGAGTATTGCTGGACAGACCAACAACGTTTCGATTTCATCAAGAAATACGGAAATGGCGACGAGAAACAGATTAAGACGCAGCGATACAAAGGTTTGGGTGAGATGTCGGATGAACAACTCTGGGAGACGACTATGGATCCAGAGCGTCGCTTGCTGAAAAAAGTAACTATCGAAAACGCTGCCGAAGCCGACCACACCATTGCTATGCTGATGGGTGATGACGTGGCTCCGCGTCGCGAGTTTATCGAAGAAAACGCCACCTACGCCAACATTGACGCTTGATACACAATCTGTAAATTTCCATTCGTCATCAGTATGAACATCGCCGTTTATTGCAGTGCCAAAGACAAAATTGCGGAGGACTATAAGTTGCTCGGCGATCAGTTGGGTGCGTGGATTGCCCGAGAGGGGCACACCTTGATATACGGTGGTGCCACAGGCGGATTGATGACGCGCGTGAGCAATGCAACGAAAATGAATGGCGGAAAAGTGATAGGCGTGGTACCCAAACGCATTATTGCCGCCCATCGTCAGGCTGACAACTGCGATGAACTCTACACGGTAGAGACAATGAACGACCGCAAACAGCAAATGCGAGAGTTGGCAGATTGTTTTGTGTGCCTGCCAGGCAGTTACGGTACATTGGACGAAATGATGGACGTAGTGGCAAGCGGTACGGTTGGAGAACATCGCAAGCCACTATATGTGCTTAATTATCAGGGATTTTATAATGGCCTACGCCTACAGACAGATCATATGCGTGCGCTGGCGTTTATCCCCGAGCAGGAGAGTTATAAGCCTATCTACGTAGATACTTTAGACCAACTTTTTACTACACTTAAATAATACACTTATATGAACCAGCAAACTAATTTAAAGAGCGACACTCTCTCGACTGCCAAGTTTGAGCAGCGTATGGAGCAAATCAAAAACGATATTCAACGCTATCGTCGCGTTGAACAATCGGCGGAACTCAAAGAATTTCAAGACCTTAAAAAAGTAGTAGAGACGAAAGAGTTTCAAGACAACAAGAACTATTTGCTCCACCGCAAATATCGCGACACGGACGAGTACAAAAAAATGTCGCGCTATGGCAGTCTCCGTCGATCGATTGCGGTTCGGGTGTATAGTTGGGCTATGTCGTCAGAGAATTTTCGCCAATATATAGAGTTTGCAAAGAGCGGACAATATGCGCAACTACAAGACAAAGAGGCGGTTGCAGCGTCGAGCGAACTGCAAGGATATAAAGCGATAGATAAATCGCTGAAAGCCAAGTGGTATCACAAGAGTGTACAATCCCCCAAAGTACCCGAGTACCTACATCTGGATGCGAAAATACACACCGAGGAGTTTGAGAAAAGCAATGCTTTTTGGGCAAATCCGAAACGCTGGTACACCACCGACGAGAGCAAACAGGACGCACGATACACAGAACTGAAGAATACGGACAACATCCGCTTCTACTTGTCGCAAGATGCCCGACAGATTGCTGATTGGGAGAGTTATAGAACCCTGTTTGAAGATGAATGTGAGCAAATGAGTGTATGGAAGAGCGGTTTCCACTACACGAATAAAAATCTGAAAACCGACCATTCGTATTACAATGAACAAGCAGCATACAACTATGGAAAAAATGCGTTTGCCGCAGGTAGTATATTGTCGGTAGAAACAAAAAAAGAAAATGTTACCGCATCGGCTTGGCACCCCACGAAGGGTTTTATCACCAAGGACTTTGCATGGACGAGCGATGTGCTGCAAACGGCAGATACGTTCCAAACCACAAAAGGACTTTTCTTGGCGAAAGTGCGTGTGTCCGGCGGAGCCAATGCCGCAATGTATCTCGCAACAGGTGAGCGCCAACCCGTACTGAAAATGATGCAATGGGACGGCAAACAGGTATCGGCAGGCGTACGCACCAACAAAGACAAAGCAAGCATCACAATACAAAATTTGAAAGCCGGACAATGGTATATTTATGGCATACAAATTACTGATAAAGAGGTGGTTTGGTCGGTAAACGGACAAGAAATTCTACGTATTAAAAACAACTTCGGCGATATATCATTTTTCCCTGCGATTACCGAGTTTTTACCCGAAGGTAAAACTGCCGGTGCAGGCAAAATAGAAATAGATTGGATACGTGTGTACGATAAGTAATTGTCGGTTCACCTACACAAAACTATTCACAATTATTTTACATTATGTTTCTGATTGCAGGCCCCTGCGCGATTGAAAACAGAGAGATGGTGCTCGAAACCGCTCACACGCTGAAAGAAGTGTGTGCGGATTTGGGCATACATCTTGTATATAAGTCGTCTTTCGACAAAGCCAACCGCACCTCCGCCAGTTCGCGACGCGGCGTGGGCATGGAGAAAGGATTGGAGATATTGTCGGAAGTAAAAGAGACTCTCGGTTTGCCAATTCTGACCGATGTACACGAGTCGTGGCAATGTGCGCCCGTGGCTGAGGTGGCAGATGTGTTGCAAATACCTGCTTTTCTCAGCAGACAAACCGATTTGCTCTTAGCAGCCGCAGAGACAGGGCGCATCGTAAACGTCAAGAAAGGGCAGTTTATGGCTCCGTGGGATATGCAAGGAGTGGTTAGCAAGATTGCATCCGTACCCTCGGACAAGCCTATCAATCAACGACTTTGGCTCACAGAGCGCGGGTCATCTTTCGGCTATGGAAACATAGTGGTAGATATGACTTCGCTGGTTGAAATGCGCAAGTTCGGTTGTCCCGTGGTATTCGATGCCACCCATTCGGTACAAAAACCGAGCAGCCAAGCAGGTATTACCGGCGGAAACAGAGAGATGGTACCCTACCTAATGCGTGCCGCTTTGGCTGTAGGTGTTGACGGGCTGTTTCTTGAGGTACATCCCGATCCCGACAAAGCCATATCGGATGCGGCTAATCAATTGAGATTGAGCAATATACGCACAATACTAACACAAGCATTGGCTATTGATAACCTGGTTAAGACACTACAATGACCTGTTCAGAAAGAGCAAAAAATATATTCTCCGAAGAGATTGCCGAGTTGAAAAAACTCAGTACTTCGATAGACAAAAACTTTGACAAAGCAGTAGAACTCATCTATGCCTGCGAGGGAAAACTCGTCGTGATGGGCATAGGCAAGACGGGTATTATCGGTCATAAGATTGCATCTTCGTTGGCTTCAACAGGCACTTCGGCCATATTCGTTAATGCCGCAGAAGCGGTGCATGGCGACTTAGGTATGGTGTGTGGCAAAGATGTGGTGCTACTCGTGAGCAACAGCGGTTCGACCAATGAGATACTGAATGTCATTGCTCCGCTGCGCAACCTCGGTTGCACCATCATCGCTATGACGGGAAACCCTGATTCTCAGTTAGCACAAGAGAGCGATGTAGTTATCTCGGTGCATGTTGACAGGGAAGCCTGCCCTCTCGGTTTGGCGCCGACGACCTCCACCACCGCCACCACCCTAATGGGGGATGCGCTGATAGTTTGTCTGATGGAGAAACGCCATTTCAAGGCTGAAAATTTTGCTCTCTACCACCCTGGCGGAGCACTCGGACGACAACTGCTCGCACGCGTAAAAAACCGTATGCAAACCAATGTGCCACGCGTACAAGTAGATACACCATTCCGCAAACTTGTTTGTGAGATGTCGGAGAAGCACCTCGGTATGACAATGGTCTATGATGGTGAACGTTGTATCGGTATCATTACCGACGGCGATTTGCGTCGTGCCATCCAAAAATATGAAGACTTGCATATTGTGGCTCGCGATATGATGACGCCATCATATAAGCGTATTCACAAAGAGGCATTGCTTACAGAGGCTCTGGCGATAATGGACAAGTACAACATTACCACCCTTGCCGTTACAGAAACACCTGATACAGAAGAGATTATAGGTATTATCTCCATCCACCATATTATAGACTTTAACTAATGGAACCGACTATCACCGTCTATTGTAAGAACACGCACTCCTACCATGAAGTGCCGCGCGGTATCTCGCTCATCGAATTGCGGGATATGCTCAACATACGTTTGCAGTATCCTATCATCGCCGCGCATGTCAATTACAAGGAGGAAAACCTGGATTTTCTGCTCTATAAGCCCAAAGATGTCGAGTTTCTCGATGCCAGTTCGGCTAGCGGAATGCGTTGCTATGTGCGTACACTCAGTATGGTGTTGGCATGTGCTATCAACGAACTCTATCCGCGTGCTGACTTACGCATAGAGCATCCTATTTCCAAAGGATACTACTGCACGCTGCAATGGCGCAAACCCAAAGACGGTGAACTGGCGTCCGATACGGTCAATCCCAAACTGACGCCGGAGATGATTGAGTCTATCAAGCGTCGTATGTTGCAGATTATCCAGGAAGACCGAAAGATTTTAGAAGAGGAGAAGCGTACCAAGGATGTTATTCAGATGTTCAGCACCCGCATGGACGGCGAAAGCACTATCTTCGAAACCCTTGGCAACCCCTACTGCCGCTATTTCCGTATGGGGGATTTCATTGATTACTACACCAATACGCTGATGCCGTCGTCCGGCTATATCAATGTATTCGACCTTGAACCCTATTTTGACGGAATGCTACTGCGTATCCCCAATCGCACCAATCCGACCGTACTCGAAGATAAGATTCCGCAAGACAAGATGTTTAGCATCTTCAGCGAATATAATTCGTGGAACAAACTACTGAATATCAATAATGTAAGCGATTTCAACGTGGCATGCAAGGGCAACCGCAGCTTTATGATGATTAAACTTGCCGAAGCGTTGCACGAGAAGAAAATCGCCCAGATGGCGGACGCTATTGCCAATCGCGAGGAGCGTCCGAAATTCATTCTTATCTCAGGACCGTCTTCATCCGGAAAAACTACTTTCTCAAAGCGTCTGCAGATTCAGTTGCTTGTCAACGGGATAAAGCCTGTCATCATCTCGATGGACAACTATTTCGTCAACCGTGTTGATACACCGCGTGATGCCAACGGGGATTGGGACTTTGAGAATATCAATGCCCTCGACCTACCCTATTTCCGCCAGCAGATGAGCGACCTGATGGAGGGTAAGGAAGTGGAACTGCCCACCTACTCTTTTGAGAAAGGCGAGCGTGTGTACGAAGGGCAAAAACTGCGTCTCGAAAAGGACAGCATCATCATTCTCGAGGGATTGCACGCACTCAATCCGTCGCTGTTGCCCAATATCCCGCGCTCGGCTACGTTTAAGATATTCGTCTCTGCGCTCACGACCATCAATATTGACAACCACAACTGGATTCCGACAACCGACATTCGTCTTCTGCGCCGTATTGTCCGCGACTGCAAATACCGCAACTACTCCGCACGCGACACAATCGCCCGTTGTCCGTCCGTCCTCCGAGGCGAACAGACATGGATTTATCCCTATCAAGAGGAAGCGGATATGATGTTCAACTCGGCCCTGCTTTTCGAGTTGGCGGTGCTTAAACGTCACGCGGAACCGATACTCGCCGAGGTCCCCAAGTACTGCGACGAATACACCGAGGCGCACCGCCTGATCAAGTTCTTGCAGTATTTCGAGCCGATTCCAGAGAAGGAGATTCCGCCTACATCACTCTTGCGCGAGTTCGTCGGCGGTAGTTCGTTTCATTATTAAAAAGCAAAGCCTGCAAATCAAGAAATGTTCTATATGCGAACAGCAGGCATTTGTTATAGGATGCTCATAGGATAGGCTTAGGATAGTGAAGGTTTAAGCGTTTGTGGCATTGTTTTTGAAAGAAAAATACAACATTATGAAACAACTGATTTTATCCATATTCTGCCTGTTGGCAGCCTTTTCGGTACGGGCGAACGACTCCATACCGAGCCGCCCGAATATATTTGATGATATGCCCAATGTGCAGTTGCACCAGGATTCCCTTGTCGGTGCCCTGATGGAGCATAAAATCAACGGACAGGGGGAAATTGCCGAAATAAACGGTTATCGTGTACAGATCTTCTCGTCTAATCGGCAGCAAACTGCTAAGTCGGAAGCACTACAATTAGAAAAAGAAATTACCGACAAGGTCTCTATGCCGGTCTATGTCCTCTATATGACACCGTTTTGGAAAGTTCGCTTGGGCAATTTCCGCACCTTTGATGAGGCCAACACATTCAAAAACCAATTCCTCGCACAATTCCCGCAATTGCAGGGCGATACGTATGTTGTGCGCGATAAAATACAAATACTTCAATGAATTTGCAAACATTTACCCCCGATAACGAAAAAACAGAACGCATTGCAAAAGATATAACCTCTGTTCTCACACAGTTGGGCGAGAACCCATACCGACAGGGCTTGGTTCGTACTCCCGAGCGTGTAGGCGAAGCATTGCAGTTTCTAACCAAAGGATATAACGAAGACCCCGAGGCAATACTTCGTTCTGCCCTATTCGAGGAAGACTACCGCCAAATGGTGGTGGTAAAAGACATAGAGTTCTATTCTCTCTGCGAGCATCACATGCTGCCTTTCTTTGGCAAAGCACACGTGGCATATATCCCCAACGGACGGATTACCGGTCTGAGCAAGATTGCCCGCGTAGTGGATGTATATGCCCGCCGCCTGCAAGTACAAGAGCGGTTGACCACACAGATCAAAGACTGCATCCAAAACACACTCAACCCGTTGGGTGTGATGGTAGTTGTAGAGGCGGAACACCTCTGTATGCAGATGCGAGGAGTACAAAAACCGCATAGCACCACTACCACATCTGATTTCACCGGTGCTTTCACCCGTCAGGAGACACGCGATGAATTTCTCCGCCTCATCCGCGGATAATTTCCTGGAGATAATACACATACAAAAAAGAGAGACCGACCATCGTCCCTCTTTTTTGTATATGTGGCTAATCTATCGTTAGTTCATTACCAATATCTTCACTACCGTATGGTTCTTACCCTCTGCATTACACAAGGCGGTATAAACTCCGCTACCGACGCGCTGTCCTCTGAAGTTTTTGCCATCCCATACAGCAGTACCACCATTGCTTTTGGTTTTGCAGACAAGATTACCTCCTGCATCTACAATATTCACGGTCGTATTCTCCATAAGTCCGGTGATGGTAATCATACCCTCATAGTTGGGGCGCACCGGATTCGGGTAGGCATACGCACCACTGAAATCCTCTTGCGGGGCAGAAGCGTCACTCTTGTACGAAGCAATACCTTTTCCTGTACCAACAAAGACCTCTCCCGTATTGGAGTTGATAGCAATAGACAGAATTGAGTTGGACGGCAAAACGGAATTTTCGGTGGTAAAATGTGCGATGGTTGTCAGTCCGTCAGCCGACATCAGGTAGATTCCGGATGTCTCCGTACCTATCCATTTGCGGTTGGCACCATCCACTACAATAGCATTGATCTGCTCCGTACCAAGCAGATAATCTGCCAAGTTGGTGCCGTCATTACGCGGTATCTTGATACGTGTACACTGATTGGAAGTGAAGAAATCTACGGTAGAAGGTATCACAATAATGCCGGAAGGTGTTCCCAACCATATATCACCGTTCATATCCTGCGCCAAGCAATATATAAACTCGGGCATCAGTTGGATATTATCTCCATCTACAAATATATTGCGCTTTAGGCATTTGTCATCATTTCCGGAGGTAGGAGTACCACCATCATCCAAAAGAATGACACCTGTTTGTTTACGCTGATCTATCATCCACTTGCGATGACTATCCCGATTATCCACCGTAATTTCCCATGGTGTCTCAAAGCGTATTGCGTGACCATTGGAATACATATCCAACCCGTACCATTTTCCCTGCGGAGTCATAATATTCACCGGATAAGCATTTTGCCCTGTATTCAGCACCCACAGATTACCCGCTTCGTCTATCATCAGTCCCTCTGTTCGTGTGTAATAATTCGGATTGTTCTCAGCAGCAGCACGAAGCGAACTATTATTAACTCCATAGTGGGCGACAGCGGCATCATTGCGATATTCTATCACCCCCATACCATACAAGGCTACAAAGAAATGCTTGCTGTCATTCGGGTCTGCACAAACAGAAACCAAATCTCTCGGATAACCATACAATCCCAATTGATTTCGGGTAGTACCTGAAGAAATCTTACGCCAATTAGTACCGTTATAGATACTGAAAGTACCATCCTGTTTGCTCTCTACCGCCCATCTGCCACCACCTGCCACAAAGATTTGGTCTCCGGTATATTTTAACCGGTATCCGATATTATTTGCAGGGCCATCAGGCGGGAAAGTCCGCAATTCCTTATTTCCGTTTACGCGTGCAATACCATAATTAGGAGCCGCCATCCAATAGCAGTCGCAAGATGCATCATATTGTATATCCGTGATACCATAACTTCCCAAATTATGTATTTCATCTTTACCAATCTCAATGATGCCCCCTACTCTTTTTTGATTTGCCAGTAGGCGATTTGCATATCCTATAATCCAATTAAGCGACGGGACATTTTCCACACGATTCCAACTACCGTTTTTGCTTATATACAATACGGAGTCTTGCAATGCGTACAAAGCATCGTTGGCTATTTGTATATCGCTCACTATCCTGTTATTAGGGAGACTTTGAGGTTTCCAAAATGAATAATCCACCAAATTATCACCGATAGATGCTGCATACAAAGTCTCCGGCGAAAGAGCATACAATGTATCCCCCAACACCGCCAAACGCTGCACGTTTACCGATTGTGCGCTATCACCAATATAGTATGTGTCAATTACCTCCGCTTTCTTAGTATTGATAGAAACAATACCAAACGGCATTGCCAGATACGTACAGCCATCTGCGACAAAGACGTCATTTACAGTTACGGGTATCGTTGCCGCTTTCTGATACAAGTCCGGCATCTGGGTAACGGAGCCGTCAGCAGACAGCAAATCTATACGTCCGTCGGCATAACAGATGATGAGTTGTTTTGTGGTATTATCGTAGGCAATATGCAGAATATCACTGCTATTAAGCCCTGTCGATTTATTCCAAAGTGAGATGGTTTCATCCTGCTTATTGAGTGAAAACAATGCTCCGTTAGCAAGGCCATACACCTCAGTGGCGCTGTATGCCACTTCTTCCATTTTGGCATAGGAATAATGCAGTTTCCATTGTTGCATACTGCCATAATCGGGTTCAGCAGTATCCGCGGAAATGTCATCTTGCAAATCTGTAGATTGTTCAGAGTAAGAGACTATCCCTTTGCTTGTACCAATATACATCACATCATTCACGTCATCCCAAGCCAACGACATCACATAATTACTCGGCATTGGAGAATTATCCGTGGTGTAGTGTGCTTCTATTGTTTGCCAATCCGCAGAAAGCACATACACTCCCATAGTCGTAGTGCCAATCCAGATACGCCCTTTATCATCATTATCAATGGCATATACTTCGTTTGACAAGAAAGGTTTCTCGCCATTATCTTCTTGAATATCAATACGTAAACACAGATCTGATGCAAAGAAATCCACCGTATTTGGAATAACAATCACTCCATCTCGCGTCCCCAACCATATATTGTTATCATCATCTTGGAAACACTTGTACAATGGCAATGTACTCAGGTCGATCTCTGTACCATCGGCCTTATGCAGCACAGAACGGAATATCGACCGATCATCCGCAGCATCCAGTGTTCCTTTATCGTCCATTAATACCAATCCGGCTCCTTTTCGAGGAAGCAAAAACCACTTATGGTTCTGATTACGGTTGTCGATTATTAAATCTCCTGTAGTATCATAATACGGATCACGATTACTCAATGTAACGGTAACTCCTTTCCAAACACCATTGGTAGAACGGCATTGCAACTGATTGGTGGCCGTATTGCTATTCATCAACCATAAGTTGCCCGCCTTGTCGTACATTCCTCCACTGGTACGTGTATAATTTTTCGGATTGCTCTCCACCGCAGTCATCAGCGAACTATTGTTCGGCAGATACTGCTGTACCAATTCGCTACCACGAAACTCAAAGACACCTGTACCATAACCGGTTACAAAATAATGCATCGCATCTTTCGGATCAACAGCCACATGCATAAAGTCCTTGGCAGGATTACCTGTTTGGGCTTGTATCGAAGCCTGCGAAATGTTTATCCATTGCGTGCCGTCGTACACCATCACATTACCGGGAGTATTATATTGTACCGCCCAACGCCCGCCGGAAACCACATATAAGTGCCCTTGTGTAGCAGTCATATCGTAAGGCGTGTTGGTGAGAGGACCTTGCGGTTTGTAGGCGTTACGGTTGCCTATGGCATCTACACGTACGATACCCTCCGCCCCGCCTGCCATCCATATTTCACCGCTATCATCGGTATATCGGACACCTTTTTGCATATCCCGTGCAATACGTCCGACATTCTCCGTCTGCCAACAGCGATAGTCAGGCAAATTGTCACGCAATGCCGCCTTATACATCGTTTTTCCCACAAAAGCATAGATACTATCATCCTGAAAAACAATATCTTCCACTTTTACTTCCGTGGCATTGGCACCGATATAATACGTATCCACCAACTCACGTTTGTTCAAGCGGAAAGTAACTATACCAAAGTCCATGGCCAAATATGCCCGTCCGTTATAAACCGTGATATTATTGATTGTCTTGGTAGCCAACATATCCTTGGTATATAGCCCCGATACATATTCTATCGTACCATTATGCAACACGTCCAGTTTACCATCTGCGTAAGCTATAAGCAGCATATCATAGACTTTGTCGTAATAGATACGCACTATATTCGACCCGTGTAAACCATTTCCTGCGTTATATGTCTCTATTCTTTCGGTCAGTTTGTCCACTGAGTATAATGCACCGTCCGATATGGCAAAAACCCTATCATTCGTCATTGCAATTTGCTCCACATTATTGTAAGCAAACAGCGTTTTCCAATAGGCCTCTGCCGACAGCGATGCTGTCAGCAAAAGCAATGCCATACAAAAAAATCTGAATCTATTGAATACCATACTTTTGCTTTACAAAATTTTGCATAGTGCCTGCATAGCGCGTGCACGATGACTGATTCCGTTTTTCACCTTGCTCGGTAGTTCGGCAAATGTCTGATCATAACCTTCAGGAATAAACAACGGATCATACCCGAATCCCCCGTCTCCACGTTCTGCCGTGGCAATCTCGCCGCGCACTACACCTTCCACCTGTTCGGTTTTGCCGTTGCGTATCAACGTCACCACTGTCCGAAACTGCGCCTGTCGGTTATTCTCTCCAGCCAACTCAGACAAGGCTTTTTTACGGTTGTTCTCCGGGTTTGAGGGTTCGCCTGCCCAACGTGCGGTATATACACCGGGTTTGCCGCCCAATACCTGTATCTCCAATCCCGTATCATCTGCAAACACACCATCTATCATTGTGCACTGCGAATTGTGCATTACGAATTGATATACTTCTTCCGCTTTGATGCGCGAATTTTCTTCCAAAGTCAGTCCCGTCTCATCAATTTCCTTGTCAAAACCAATCTCATGCAAACTGATTACTTCCACATTTTCAGGAAGTATCTCACGTACTTCTTGCAACTTATGTGCATTATTTGTAGCAAATACCAATTTCATAATTTCACAAATTATACGGCGCAAAGGTACAAAAAAAATCCTACATTACAAAATGCATATTTTCTTTTGGCACAGAATTTGACCATTTGCAGAGTTGTAACTCAAAAATACTTATAATGACTCGTAAAATCTTTTCCGTTCTGTGTGCGATGTGTATCTGCACAGCGGCCGTTTCGCAAGTTCATCAAATTGTCGGCAATTGGAAAACCGTAGATGACAAAACAGGCGAAAACTATTCTATTATCCATATTTTCAAGGCCACAGACGGGCTTTACTATGGGAAGATTGCCAAGATGTTGGTTGGTCCTGCAGGTTTAGTATGTGAGGCTTGCGAGGGGCACGACCATAACAAGCCTTTGGAAGGATTGCTCATCATTCGCGGGATGCACGATGAGAATGGCGAACTCCGCGGCGGGAAAGTATTAGACCCCGAAAGCGGTAAATTTTATTATGGTAAAATTTATTTGAAAGACGGCAAGTTGGTTCTTCGCGGGAGTATTGACAAACGCGGAATTCTCGGACGAAGCCAAACTTGGCTCCGTGCCAATTAATCGGTAAATCGAATCTTTTCTCATAAGGGGCTGTCTAACTAATATAAAGTTGTTAGGCAGCCTGTTTTTGTTTTCTCATTCTTAATTAAATTTGCAAACGTGCAAAAATTGTAGTATCTTTGCGGCGCAAAAGTTTTCGTAGGGGGATAGTGGGGCGGGAGTTGCCTGTTGACAACTATCGCATAATAACGCCCATGCACTAAAGAAACTTTTGCAGACATATTTTGTAAACGGCGTTTATTAGCGCTTGTTTTGGGATTCCAGAATTCTGCAAATTTTCTCGTCCAAAACAAGAAAGCAATAAATGCTCATTGGTGTGTATCCGATACATCGTTCTTCGGTGTATCCATACATATCGGCGTGGGCGTTATTGTTTATTCTTACGAGAAAGGTCTTGCAGAAACCATGGAATCGAGAATAAGCAAAGATAAGGTTCCACGCTTTGTTTTGTTTATGGGAATGGTAGGAGCCGCCAATCCAAGCAAAATTTACATACTATGGCACAATTTGTCATTATCCGAGGTACGGAAAACTCGGGGAAAACCACGACTGCATGGATGGTGTATCAGTATCTGTCGCCGATGACAGACCACGGCAGTTATCACATTTTCAACGTATGGAACGGCGATGTCCGCACACCCGCTCCTATTCCTTATCTCCTCAATGTGCGGGATGTGGACGGATGCCCCGACTTTAAGGCTATTCTGACTATCCTCGGTAAGAAAGTGGGGATTACCAGCGCGGGCGACTGGGCTGAGACCGTGGAACAAGACGTGGACGACTTTCTGCAACGCGGTGTGGATATAATCATCTGCTGCACACGCAGTTACAACCGTGAGAACTCCTCCTATCGCATGATAGAAGAGAAGTATGCCCCCAACTACCCAATACAAGACTTTTGGGTAACACGGGATGCAGACCCCGCCAAGATGTGGGAGGTGAAACAACCTACCGCCTTGCAAGTGGTTGAGTTCGTACTGCGTACTCTCCTTAATCCGCAGTCGCAAACTACAATTCCGTAAATTAAATTCTTCTATTATGAAAGCAAAAGTTTTATCTTTGTGTATCGCCTTGCTGGTGGGAGTGTCGGTATGGGCAGACGATGTATGGAACTACAATGTCTATGACGATTGTAGTAAGAATGGGTATAAAGGAGGCTATATCATACCTGCGGATGTACAAGCCGTTGACTTGGATCTGCCAAGTGGCATTAAGTGGGCGACTTGTAACGTGGGTGCCGAGAAACCTGAAGATTATGGCAACTATTATGCGTGGGGAGAAGTCTTACCCAAAGAGGACTATGCGTGGGGAGAAGTCTTGCCCAAAGAGGACTATTCGTGGGAAACTTACAAGTACGCCAATGGTGATTACAACAAACTCACAAAGTACTGCAACAAAGAAAGTTCCGGCGACAATGGTTTTACCGACAGCAAGACTACTTTGGAACCCGAAGACGATGCCGCTCGTGTGAATTGGGGTGGCAGTTGGCGTATGCCAACTCATAAAGAGTGGATGGAGCTGATAGATAGCTGCAATTGGACGTGGACCACACAAGACGGCATCTATGGCTACCAAATAACCAGCAAAACGAACAGCAACTCCATTTTTCTTCCTTCTGCGGGCTATCGCTACGGCACTTATCTCTACAATGTCGGCCTCTACGGCTTCTATTGGTCTTCGTCACTCCTCGAGAACGGCCCGTACGGCGCGTGGTACATCTACTTCCCTTCGGGCTACTTGGGCAGGAACAACTACAATCGCTTCTTCGGTCTTTCGGTGCGCCCTGTTTGCCCGTAGCAGTAGAACCCTCTCACACCGGCAAAGAACACGCAACACATACAAAAAGTTTCTGTCGGTGGTGCGCCTGCGGAGCAGGCTAACCAGCGCAATCGGCAGAAACTTTTTACGAATATCAAAATAACAAAATACAAATGGAATAAACAATTTTTACAATAAAAACAAAACTATTTTTAAGTGCTATTGCATTATCAATAGTCGGTTGGTGCCATGCCGCCAACTATCTCACACTCACACTTTACGCCGATGGTTGCGAAAGTGCCAATGTGATTAAGTGTAATTCGGGACAACAAATAAATGTCTCTGCCATACCCGAAAACGAACATCGCCATTTTGTGCGTTGGACAGACGGAAACACAGACAATCCGCGATTGGTGACGGTTACAAAGGATATAACCTTTACCGCTGAGTTTGCTCTGATAACTTCCGGGAAATGCGGAGATAATCTCTATTGGCAATATGCAGGGCATACGCTCACTATATCGGGTACGGGGGCAATGTATGACTACAACGAAAGCGATATGCCGTGGTTGTTGTTCCGCGATACGACTGATGTTGTTATTTTGGAGCGGGGTATTACCGGTATCGGAAACAATGCGTTTAACGGCTTTGTGAAACTTGGCAAGATAGAATTGCCGAGTACGCTGACTTCTATTGGTGCCAATGCGTTTGCGGGGTGCCGTAAGTTGTATGACATCTATT
>ULPT01037140.1_pt1 | contig 28421 bp, 21 predicted proteins | sample 1953751 | NCBI WGS metagenome assembly ULPT01 (sample SAMEA4835636, study PRJEB28245) | human gut metagenome | biome: gut microbiome; material: fecal sample | place: Denmark | collected 2008 | reverse complement strand
AGGGTACCTGAGCGTACCTGAGTGCACCTGATGGTGCCTGACCGTACCTGAGTGTGCCGCATTCGTGGAACTGGACCGCTTTTGATAGGCTGGAGTGGCTGGAGCGTCCGGATGTACAACGGCGATGCATGATGGCATGAAAGACCTTTTTTCGATGTTTTCATGTCATTTCGGCCAGGAAGAGGATGCCTAGACAGCCGACTCTTCGCTTCCATGAGGCATTCCCAGACTATCCGGCAGAGGACCATTCCCTAGAAAAAAACGTGAAGAGCCAAGAAAAAGGCACAGGCGATGCTTGATGCACTGCCTGTGCCAAAAAGCGACTCAGAAACAAAAGAGGTCAACAGACGGAAAGACTTCCAATGGCAAGACGCTTGGTGCTCTTTGGATCGAACACGCATATCTCTCTACCAACGATGTCGCAGCGGATTGGCTGGTCAACCTTGAAGTCTATGGCACCAAAGACGACGGAAGAGATGAGCTCTCCGTTGAGGTGGACCTTGACTGTTGTCTCCATACCAGCAGGAAGCGTGGAGTACGCTGTGGCATGGATTCTGCCGTCCTCGCAGATCGTAAAGAACTCAGGGCGTATGCCAAGGATGACATCTGAGCCTTCGAGGGCGAAGGATTCCTTTGATTTGAAGAGAGCCTTCACGCCAAGGAAGTCCATCATGACGCCATCATTCTGAGGGGTTGCCTTCGCCTTGATGAAGTTCATGGTTGGGTTTCCAACGAAGTCTGCGACGAATAGGTTCGCAGGCTTTGCATAGACCGTAAGAGGTGGGTCGTACTGCTGGAGGACACCCTTCTCCATGAGACAAATCTTGGTTGCAAGGGTCATGGCCTCAAGCTGGTCGTGCGTGACGTAGACGAACGTGGAGTTGGAATCAGAATGGAGTCTCTTGAGCTCCGTTCTCATCTCGCTTCTTAGCTTTGCATCAAGGTTCGAGAGCGGCTCGTCCATGAAAAGGACCTGCGGCTTTGGAGCCAAAGTCCTTGCAATGGCGACTCTCTGCTGCTGGCCACCGGAGAGCTCGGCTGGATAGCGAGCGACGAACTCCTCTATCTTGAGCATCCTGAGCATCTCGTCCACACGGGCCTTGATGTCGTCCTTCTTCCATTTGAGGTTCTCAAGACCAAAGGCTATGTTGTCATAGACCGTCATGTGAGGCCACAGGGCGTAGTTCTGGAAAAGAAAGCCTATGTCCCTCTTTGCAGGTGAGATGTTTACACCTGTCTCTGCATCGAATACGACCTTGTCACCAATGGTTATCCTGCCCTCCGTTGGGGTCTCAAGACCTGCAATCATCCTGAGCGTCGTGGTCTTTCCGCAACCGCTTGGACCAAGGAGAGTAATGAAGTCATGCTCGTTGATGTGAAGATTCAGATCATCAACGGCGACGAATTTATCAAAACGTTTTGAAACGTGTTCCAATCTAATCTCTGGCATATCAACCTCCAACGCCCTTGTCTATGCTTGCTCCCGTGAGCTTGTTGACCAAAAGGTTTATCGCAAGAACCGTCACGACTATGAGAAGGTTCAAGGCGTTTGCGCTCTGGTCGCACCAAACCTGCCAATACTCCAGCAATGTCGTCATAAGGTAGATGGAACCCGATGACAGCAGAGTGAACAGCGAAAGCTCCCTCATGCAGGATGTGAATGGAAGCAGGTATCCTGAAATGAAGGTGGATTTCTGTATTGGAAAGATTATCCTAAGCATCCTCTTGTACCAAGGGACGTTCACTATGATTGCAGCTTCCTCTATCTCACCTGACAGCTGAAGCATTGCATTGATTCCGCTACGGGATGCAAACGGCAGGTACTTTATTGAACCCACAAGGACCAGAAGACCCATCGTCTTGCTAAGGCCCATCTTTGCACCTATTGCAAGGAACGCAGCTCCCAATGCCATTGAAGGCATGAGGTACGGAAGGAACGCAAGGTTGTCTGCAAGCTTTGCAAGCTTGGATCCTCGTCTCTTGGAGACTGCGTATCCAATGAGGATTCCCATGGTTCCCGCTATGAACGAGCAGCTTATTGAAAGCACCAGACTGTTCTTGAACGCAGCCCAGACCTGAGGCTCATAGAAAAGACCATGAAGTCCATTGTTCAATGGGAAACCTGGATCTATCCAGTACTTGAGCGTAAGGTTGCTGTAGTCGCCGGGGATGTCCGTACAGGACTCAAGGGCAAAGCTCACAAGAGGCATGAACGAACAGAACACGCAAAGAACCACGAGGATTGCAGCTGCTATGTACTTCCAAACCCCTAGTTTTATATAGGAGATCTGACCGCTCTTTCCAGTGACGGTGGTGAAGTTCTTGCGGCTTCCCGTCACATATTGGTTGATTCCCAGAATTATGAGGCCAAAGAGAATCATGAAGATGGACATGATGTAGCCCTGGCCGTACCATCCGCTGTTGATGAACTGCTTGAGCGTCGTAGTAAGGACGCTGAAACCCCTGGCTCCTCCAAGGAACTGAGGTACTGCGTATGCACTCATGCTGCTTGAGAAGACAAGCAGGAAGGTGGAAAGCAATGCAGGCATCACTATGGGAAGAGTTATCCTTCTAATTATCTTGGCCCTTGAAGCCTTGAGGATAGTTGCAGCCTCCTCCAGGTTCGCATCCATGTTCCTGAGGATGCCTCCAATGAGGATGTACGCAAACGGTGCGTAGTGAAGACCAAGCACTATTGCACATGGAACAAGTCCGTAGACGAACTTCTCAGGGACGCATATCCCGGTAAGCCAATAGAGCATTCCGCTCTGATAGGAACCAATGTACGGATTTTGGAAGAAGTTCTTCCAGAACGTCGCAATGGTCCAGGATGGCATTATGTAAGGGAAGATGAAGACCGTTGAGAAGAACTTCTTGAATTTCATATCCGTTCTCGTGATGAGGAATGCGACTACTCCACCATAAAGGATGGCAATGAAACTTGCCAGGACGGACATGAGCACTGCGTTCTTGAGAGGATTCCAGAAGTACGTACTGCTCATGTTGGAGAACAGCATCCTCTTCCAGTGGAATGTAGTCAAGGAACCAACCTTCTTACCAAAAAGCTCTGGATAGAGAAGGTCTGCAATGTTTACCGTCAAGGTATCCTTAAGAAGCAGAAGCAACGGATAGATTGTAAAGAAACCAAGGACGACCACAGTTATGGAAAGTATGATGTTCTCAGGCTTTGAGACGAAGTCCCTCACCCTGTACTTCAGCTTTCTCTTGTGGACCGCTGTCTTTGTAATTTCATTCATTCACCGATACTCCTTGGATGAAAGGAAAATAAAATTTGGGGCAGGCTTCTACCTGCCCCAAAGCTGAGCAATCAAGCTCACTTCTTTGCAATCTCTGCATTGACGAAGTCTGTGACTGTAGACTTGTTGACCATGATGTAGGAAGCATCCTCTGCTACGAGGCAGTCCTTCCAGAAGTTGATTGGCTGGTCGCCTTCAGCAGCGCCAATCTCTGGGTTTGTGGAGTATGCACCAAGGATGTCGGTACCTGCACCGCCCCATGGAGTGAAACCTTCGCTGCTCATCAGGTAGTTGATGAAGAGCATCGTTGTGTAAGGTCTTGGGCACTTTGCCGTCATCTGGACGTACATTGGATACATGAAGCCAGAGAATGGATTGACCTGCTGCTCCGTGAATGCACCAACCGTGAGGTTTGCCTTGAGGGAGGCATCGAGGTCTCTTGTCTTCGAGAGGACGAAGAGTCCAAGGCATCCTTCGCTGTCAGCCTTAGCCATGGTCTTGCAGATCGTGGAGTCTGAGGAGATGGAGAAGTTCACGTTTGCAATGAACTCTGCAACCCACTTGTATCCTGCGTTCTTGTAGGAACCAAGCTCGATGTCCTTGCCGTAGTAGTCCTTGTATGCCTGAGCGAGCTTAGCTGCCCATGCATCGCTTGTGCACATGATGAGGAAGTTCATGTTGACCTGCTCTGCAGCTGGGTTCTTGAAGAACACCTTGTCCTTGAGAGCTGCCTCTGTGAGCTGCCATACGTTGGTGATCACTGGAGCGTTGTCGCCAATGTTGTTCCAAATGAAGAGCTTGTTGATGTACTGGTGCACAAGTGGAACGAGGTCGTTTGAATCGACCTTGTCAGCAACTGTGGATGGAACGTAGTTGAGCATGATGGAGGAGTTCTGCCTGTAGATGGAAAGCTGTGCACCATCCTGAATCATGACCATTGAAGCGACCTTGTTGGATGCACCTGCGGCTTCCTGGAAGAGGGTTGTGTAGATGTCGGTGTCGTTCATCTTGGTTCCAACAGCGTTGTCCGATGTAAGACCAAGCTCCGCACCATAGACTTTGACGAAGTTCGAAACGGCGCTTGCGATACGGGATGTGTTTCCGTATACATAGAATGCACCTGTCTCCTGCTTTGCAAGCTCAAGAAGCTGGGCATCGGTCATCTTCTGACCAGCCTCGATCTTGGACTCGATGGTATCGGATGCCTTCTCACCCTGGCCTTCTGCGAATGCGAAGCCGGCGACAAGACACACTACGAGTAAAACGCTCAAAAGCTTTTTCATGGTTACTTTTCTCCTTTTACATGCCTTTTACATGCATGTCGTCTGATTGTATGCCAAAAAACACACGCTAATCAATCTAAAATGACAAAACTTCACATTATGTCGCATAAACTTTTGCCATATTCAAACGATTTACCTGAAAAACAATAAGGCTCCGTTCTTCAACGGAGCCTCACATAAGAACACCTTATCGAACTCAATAGAGCTTGCGAAGGTTGTCTGCTGCATCAAGAGCCATGAGAGCCTTTACGGGATCCTTGACCTTTGACATGAAGATCATTGCTGCAATGACGTATGGCTTGTAGGAAGCCTGCTTGTAGAGAGGATCGAGGTAGCGGTCGAACACCGTGTCATCGACCTCGCCTTCCTTGCAGGAAAGGCCTGTGATGTCAGCTGGGAGGCAGTGGAGATAGAGTGCCTTGCCGTCCTTTGTGAGCTTCATCTTCTCTTCCGAGCATGTCCAGTCCTTGTGCTCTGCGTTCTGGGCAAGAAGCTTCTTCTCAAGGGCGTCGATGCCGGCCTTGTCGCCCTTCTGGTAGAGCTTTGTCCTCTCTTCCATTGCTGCGAACGGAGCCCAGCTCTTTGGATAGACGATGTCAGCATCCTTGAACGCCTCGTCCATGCTGTTGCACTGCTTGAACGAACCACCGCTTGCCTTTGCGTTCTTCTGTGCAATGTCTATGCACTCAGGCATGACTTCGTAGCCTTCTGGATGCGCAAGGGTTACGTCCATTCCAAATCTTGTGAACAGTCCAATGACACCCTGTGGGACGCTCAGTGGCTTGCCGTAGGATGGGCTGTATGCCCATGTCATTGCAACCTTCTTTCCCTTGAGGTTCTCAACACCACCAAACTGATGGATGACATGGAGCATGTCAGCCATGCACTGGGTTGGGTGGTCAACGTCGCACTGGAGGTTCACGAGGGTTGGTCTCTGCTCAAGGATGCCGTGGCGGTAGCCGTACTCGCATGCATCGATGAACGTCTTCTGGTACTTGTGGCCTTCGCCAATGAACATGTCGTCGCGGATACCAACGACATCGGCCATGAAGGAGACCATGTTGGCTGTCTCGCGGACGGTCTCGCCGTGTGCGATCTGGCTCACCTTCTCATCAAGGACCTGCTCCTCAAGACCAAGGAGGTTGCAGGCGCTTGCGAACGAGAAGCGTGTGCGTGTGGAGTTGTCTCTGAAGATTGAGATTCCAAGGCCGGAGTCGAAGATGCGTGTGCTCTTGTTGTGCTCCCTCAGGTCTCTGAGTGCATCGGCGACTGTGAAGATTGCGTCAAGCTCCTCGTCGGTCTTGTCCCAAGTCCAATAGAAATCGTTCTTGTACATGTTGTTGATGTGCAAGGTTTCAAGATGTCTTGCAAGTTCAAATGCTTTGCTCATTTTTACTCTCCTAAATCAGCGGATAAATTAGCGGATGTCGTTTCCTGTAAGTTCCTGGCGGAATGACGTTGCGCTTCCCTGCTTGTCCTCTGGCTTGTAGAGCATTGGAACCGCAGCGTAGAGGGCTGCGCAAACCACAAGGTCATGCTTCCATGTAATCTCGTTTGGAGCGTGTGCCTGGGACTCTGCACCAGGTCCAAAGCCCACGCAAGGGATTCCGTAGCGGCCTTGGATGGATACACCGTTGGTGGAGAAGGTCCACTTGTCGCAAAGTGGGCGGCCCTCTCTCTTTTCCTTTGCAACGTCATCGGCCCAAAGCCTTGTATCGCCCCAAAGTGCGTGGTGTGCATCCACAAGTGCCTTGACGTGTGGTGCGCTCTCCTTGTTGATCCATGTTGGGAAGAAGCACTCCGTCTCGTAGACGTGGCCTGTCCATGCCGGTCTGTCGTACATGTACATGGAGACCTTGACGTCCTTTGCGTACTTCTTGCAGGCAGGAAGGTCCTCGATCTCCTTGAGACAGCTCTTGTATGTCTCGCCGGCGGTCATTCTGCGGTCGATGGAGATTGAGCAGCTGTCTGCGACTGCACATCTTGATGGGGATGTGTAGAAGATCTGGGATGTCGTGCATGTTCCCCTTCCAAGGAAGCGTGCATCTTCGTAGTGCTCTGGGTTGTACTTTGGATCGAGCATCTTGGCAAGGCCGTGGATGTGCTCATCGTCGGCTGCGTTCTCGTTGAGATCCCTTACGTTCTCAATTACTTCAGCCATCTTGTGGATTGCGTTGTCTCCTCTCTCTGGAGCGGAACCATGGCAGGATACACCGTGCATGTCAACCCTTATCTCCATTCTTCCACGGTGACCGCGGTAGATTCCGCCGTCCGTAGGCTCTGTGGAGATGACGAACTCGATCTGCTTTGCAGCGTCCTCGGGTCCGTTGAAGTACTCGTTCACGATGGACTGCCAGCACATGCCGTCGCAGTCCTCTTCCTGGACGGATCCAACGACCATGATCTTATAGCCTTCTGGAATGAGGCCCATGTCCTTCATTATCTTTGCACCGTATGTTGCGGAAGCCATTCCACCTTCCTGGTCGGATCCGCCACGGCCGTAGATCTGGGTCTCGCTCTCCCAGCCCTTGTATGGGTCTGCGGTCCAGTTGTTGATGTTTCCAATGCCAACGGTGTCTATATGGGAGTCTATAGCGATGATCTTGTCGCCAGTTCCCATCCAACCAATGATGTTTCCAAGCTTGTCGATCTCAACCTTGTCGTATCCAAGCTTCTCCATCTCTTCCTTGATTCTATAGACAACACCCTTCTCTTCGCAGCTCTCAGATGGAATTGCAATCATGTCTCTGAGAAACTTCGTTATTGAAGGTCCGTATGCCTCGGCGGCCTTCTTGATGGCAGCAAAATCCATAAATATCCTCCATTCCTATATTTGACTGAATTTTTCAAATATCATCGAAACTTTCGTTTGCCTAAAGTCTACACCACTATGCAACAAAACGCAACAAAATTAAACATGAAAAAGGAGAGCCCCGCAAAGTATTGCAAAGGAACTCCCCTTTCATAGGATCCGTTGTCAGACCCATCTCAGAATCATATCTTTCCAAGAGCCTTGAGAATCTTCTCAGGGGTCATGGGCCAGCTTGTAAGCCACACGCCGCAGGCATCGTGGATTGCAATGCCAATGGCGGGGGCCGCACCGTTGCACGCTATCTCCGATATGGACTTTGCACCAAACGGACCGTATGCATCGTTGACGTCTATGAGCACGGACTTGAAGTCCTCCGGAGCCTCCCATATCATAGGCACCCCGTAGTCCGTCATGTTGGCGTTCATGCACACACCGTTCTCGTCAAGCTTCATATCCTCGTACAAGGAATGGCCAATGGACTTCATGACAGCCCCGTACATCTGGCACAGAGCCACTTCCGGGTTGATAGGCGTGCCGGCATCCTGAAGGGCGTAGAACTTCTGGACCTTGATCTCACCTGTACGCACGTTGACCGCAACCTGTGCGAAGTGCGCACCATACGGCACTGACGAAGCGGTCGTGATGTACGTCCCGTGGGCTATCATCTGACCATGGCCGCCACCGCTGCACGCAGTATGGGACAGCTCATAGTAGGAAAGCACCTTGCCCGTCTTCTTGGAATAGACCTCACCAGGGAAGCGAATCTCAAGGTCGCCCTCGTCCTCACCCATCTGATAGGCCGATTCCTTTACGATCATATCCTTGAGCTTCTTGCATGCTTCAAGTGATGCGTTTCCACTGAAGAACGTACCAGATGAAGCGTATGCTCCAGTGTCGAACGCACAGGAGTCGGTATCGCCGGAGACGACCGTTATCCTATCCATTGGGACCTTGAGGACTTCAGCCACTATCTTGGCCGATATCGTATCAAGGCCCGTTCCAAGGTCAGCTCCACCGCTGTTGAGGATGATTGTGCCATCAGTCTCAAGCTTTGCTATGGCCTCTGCGTGGTCAAGGCCAGGAAGGCCTGAACCCTGCATTATCATTGCAAAGCCCTTTCCAATCTTCCAGTCAGGATCGCTTGAGACCTCCTTCTTGCCCCACTCTATCATGTCGCAGCCCTTTCTTATGGCTTCGTCAAGGCCGCAGGAGCCAACTGGAACGACAGCACCTTCCCTTCCTTCCCCAAGACCCTTGAGGATTTCAAGCATGTAGCCTTCCTCTACGTGGTTCTTGAGCACCATGTCCTTGTAGTCTATGCCAAGCTTCTCTGCAAGAAGGGCCATTGCCATCATGAGGCCGTATGTACCCTTTGGAGTGCCATAGCCCTGGTATGCGCCGGCAGGTGGAGTGTTGGTATAGAACACCTTGAGGTCGTATGCCATGTTGTCCACTTTGAAAAGCGGCAGCGTCTTCGAGCAGCTGTTCATTGGAACTGTAAGGCAGTGGTTGCCGTAAGGGCCTGTGTTTGCGCACACCTCCATGAAGATTCCGGTGATCTGACCATCCTTGTTTCCAGACATCTTCACACGGACCCTCATTGGGTGGCGTGTGGAGTTGGCAATGAATTCCTCCTCCCTTGTGTTGTGGCAAAGCACAGGCTTTCCAGTCACGAACGCAGCATAGCCTGTAAGGTCCTCTATGAGGATGTCCTGCTTTGAGCCGTAGCCACCGCCTACACGCGTCTTTATGACGTGGATCCTGTTTTCAGGAAGCCCTGTGACCCACCCCACGATTCTCCTTACATGGTATGGAACCTGGGTCGAGGCATAGACGACGAGCCTCTGGCCCTCCATCTTTGCAAAGCAGATATGCGTCTCAAGAGGCGTATGCTGGATCTGGCTTGTCTGATACGTGCATTCCACAACAGCATCGGACTCATTGAAGGCCTTCTCCACATCACCTATGTGCCCCTTGTTGGATGCAGCCACGTTGTGCCTTATGTCCCCTCCAAGAGGGAACTGGTAGATGACCTTGCCTTCGCGGGGATCCTTTGAGGCCTTGTTATATTCATCAAGGTCAGCAGGTGCGCCGGCTCTGTATTCGACTATGCCGTCATGTACCGCAGGGGCCCCTGGCGCCATCGCCTCCTCTACAGTGAAGACCGCAGGAAGCACTTCGTACTCAACCTTTATGAGCTTGCACGCAGCCTTCGCCTCCTCCAAGGTCTCGGCTATGACTGCAGCCACCCTGTCTCCAACGTGCCTTACCTTGAGGTTGAGGAGCCTTCTGTCGTGTGGGGATGGCTCAGGATTGCCCTGGCCCGCCTGCATGTAATGGGTGTCAGGCGTATTGTATGCGGTGAGGATGGAGATGACACCCTCCACCTTCTCAGCCTCGCTTGTATCTATGGACTTTATGTATGCACTTGCATGTGGGCTTCTAAGGACGACCATGTGGCAGGCATCGGATGGAACGTAGTCCTCAACGAAGGCCTTGTCGCCGGTTACGAGCTGGGCTCCGTCTATCTTGGACATTGGCTTTCCAATGTACTCGCATTCAGGTCTGAACGAAGGGGCTATGGTCGTCGAGTATTTGCCGTCCTTCATCTTCTCCTGTGCAAGCTTGACTGCAAGATAGTAGTGCTCGTAGCCTGCATCCCTTATGAAGATGCCTGAAAGCGCATCCTTTATGTCCTCCTTCGTTGGATTTGGGTTGTTCTCAAGCAGCCATGTAAGAAGGAGGGCCGCAGCCGGTGCGTTGTATGCACTTTGGACGATACCCGCATCTATCATAGCCTGCTGGACTGCTGTAAGATGCCTTGGATCTCCAAGACCGTCAGGTGTCCTTATCTCACAGCCTTGGACCTCTCCCGCAAGGACGAGGTTGGAAAAGACTGGGGTTCCATCAACAAGGACTGTGTCGCTTCCACAGAAACCCTCTGCATCGTCGCTGTCGCGCACAGCCAGGTTGCCATTGAGAAGAAGCATCTCCCTGAGTTTCATGGAAGGTTCTACTTCAAAGCTCCTTCCCCTTCCGTTGATTATGCAATCGACTCTCATCTGCATCCTCCCTGTGAAAGGACCTTCTTTGCAAGGTCGTATGCGGTGATTCCTAAAAGATATCTCTTGTAGGCTTCGCCACCGAACATGTCGGACTTGACCTCCACTCCGCTGTGGTTCTTTGCCGCATCAAGGACTTCGTCCTCCGTTGCGCCATTTGAAATGAGCTCTGAAAGATGAGGCATGAGGAAAACTCCGGTACCCTTGAGGGCGGCTGCAAGCCTAAGCTCCCCGTTGACGAGCCCTGCGCCCATAGTGAGCACTGCATGGCTTTCAGCAGTGTTCGCATAGCGCTTGGATGCCACGATTGCATCCATTGGAACAAGGACAGCGGCTATGAGGCAATCCTTGAACGATTCGTGCTCGTTCATGTACTTTCTGGTGCACCTGAACATGGTGTTGCCCTCTATGTCCACAAGCTCAAGGAGGGAACCTGCGGCAAGAAGGGTTGCATAGAGGTACGAATCGTCCCTCATGAGGGCTACGTTTCCACCAATGGTAGCCATGTTGCGCTTGGTGCGCGATGCCATGAAACGGCTGGCATCCTTGAGCCACTGGGGAGCATCGTTGGATTCAACGATTTCCTGGAACGTGCACATGGAGCCAATCCTAAGGAATCTTGAGGCTGTGGCGCACGAGCCCTTTCGTGGATCGTCAACCACAGACATTCCGTCAAGCTCAGCAATCCTTCCAATGGAAACCAAAGTGGATGCATTCACCGTGCCATTGAGTCTGTTTATCTCCGTCCCTCCTGCAAGGTAGGCGGAATTCTCCTTGTTGGAAGCCCTGCAAGAGACGGCTTGGGCTATGTTCTTGGCTATTATAAGGTTCTCAACCATAGATCCTCCTCTTCTCAAGAAGTCCTGCGCTTATCCTGTTGGCCTTGTCTGCAAGCTCCTGCTCGTCAACGCCAACGACTCTTCTGTCGTCCACCACGACCTGTCCGTTTACTATCGTATACTGCGCCGTATGGTCGCAGCCGCAGAAAAGCAGGGCCGCTATTGGGTCGCTGTGGCTTCCTGCGTATGCAATGCCCGATACATCGAAGCATGCAAGGTCGGCAGCCCAGCCTTCCTCAAGCCTTCCAACGTTGCCAAAGTTGAGCATTCTGGCTCCGTTCTCGCTTCCCATCTTGAATACGTCGCGGGCTGTAAGCGCGGTGCTTCCGTATTTGACCCTGCCAAGAAGAAGAGCGTTGCGCATCTCCGCCAGCATGTCGGAGCTGTCGTTGGAGGCGCTGCCGTCTACGGCTATTCCAACGTTGACGCCAAGGTCCAGCAGCTCTCTGGTACGACATATTCCAGAACCAAGCCTCATGTTGGACGATGGGCAGTGGGCTATGTGGCTTCCTGTCTTTGCAAGCAGCTTGAGTTCGTCGTCGTTGAACCATATTCCATGTGCATAGAACACATCGTTTCCAATGAGCTCGCATTCCTGCATGAGCTCCACAGGCCTTATGCCGTACATTGCTTTGCACTGGTCCTCTTCGTCCATGGTCTCGCAAAGATGGGTGTGAAGACGCACTCCATACTTTCTTGCAAGCCGTGCGCTTTCAAGCATGCAGCGCTTTGTGACGGAGAACGGGGAGCATGGAGCAAGCACGATCTTGTGCATTGCCATTGGGGATGGGTCATGGTAGAGCTTTATGACACGCTCAGAGTCCTCAAGGATCTCATCCTCAGTCTGCACAACCGTGTCAGGGGGAAGACCGCCGTCCTTCTTGGAAAGGCTCATGCTTCCACGTGTCGGGGAGAACCTCATCCCAAGCCTATCGGCTGCCTTGAACTGGGCACCCGTGAGATCCTGACCCTTGCACTGCCTAGGGAACACATAGTGGTGGTCAGTAGAACAGGTGCAACCCGTTTTCAAAAGCTCAGTCATTGCAAGCAAAGATGAGTAGTATATAGCCTCTTCGTCTATGTATTTCCATACTTCATAGAGATATACCAACCAGTCAAAGAGCTTTGCATCCTGCACCGCAGGAAGGTTTCTCGTAAGAGTCTGATAGAAATGGTGGTGTGTGTTCACAAAGCCAGGGACAACGGCCAGTTTTGAGCCGTCTATGACTCTGTAGTCCTGGGGTGCGACAAGGCCTTTTCCTATGGATTTAACCTTGCCATCCTCAATGAGCATGTCCACCCCATACAACGTATCCTTTTCAGGGTTCGTCATAAGTGCGTATATGCCTTTAAGTAGTATTCCTCTTTCGTTCATGTCGTCTCCTTTTCTAAAACCCACGGCCTACAACACTCTTGGCTCAGGCTGTCCTACGACGTAGTATCCATCGTAGGTATCTATGACCTTTCCCTCTGGATGGGTGTCCGCAACGTTAAGGAAACGCCTTATCATCCTACGCGTGGCCTCACGCCTGAACTCAGGCATGGCACGAGGGGAGATCACGTCGTCAAAGCCTTTGATCACGTCCTCTATGAGTTCCGGTGAAAGGCGCTTTCCAATGATGATGGACTCAACATCACGACTGCGGTTGGTCTTTGCACCGGTCGCGGTGGCGGCCACCCTGTAGTCCTTCACAGTACCATCGGCATTGAATTTGATGGCCTGGCTTAGGGTTATCTTGCTTATTGCATTGGCCTTGCGGGTACCAACCTTGTGCCAGAACACGTAGTCGAAGTCGTCCTCTGAAAGCGGCACTATGACCTCTGTTATCATTTCGTCCGGCCTTAGGTCGATGGTTCTGAACTTGACGATGAAATCGCTTACAAGGACCTCTCTGCTACCGAAGACGGAGCTGAGCTTGACCCTTGCATCCAGCATGTACAACGGACCCGGAGTGTCGCCCTTTGGGGATGCGTTTGCAATGTTTCCAGCAATGGTTGCGCTGTTTCTAAGAGCTACGGCTCCCATTCTGGATGCAGCCTGCCTGAGGTGCCATGGACACAGGGTGCTTTCTGCTATCTGTGCGCTCGTGCAGCCTGATCCTATGCAGCACTCGCCCTTGTCGTTGATGTATATGTTCTTGAGTTCAGGAAGGTTCCTGACTATCATCACGGGCTTGTCGAACTTTGGGGTGAGGCCCAATGTCCTCTTGTTGGAGACCATGAGGTCGCTTCCACCTGCAAGGACAATGACATCGTGCTTGGACTTTATATCAAGGGCCTCTTCAAGAGTCTTTGGAATGTAGCACATCATCTCTTCCATATCTCACCTCCCCTTTTGGCGGCAAGCTTTATGCTCTCCACTATGAGGTCGTATCCTGTGCAGCGGCATATATTGCCACTGATTCCAAGCCTTATCTCGTCGTCCGTTGGATTTGGATTGCGGGAAAGGAGATAGTATGCGGCAATGACCATTCCAGGAATGCAGAAACCGCACTGCACGGCTCCGCCGTCGGCGAACGCCTGAACTATGATTGCACCTTTCTCCGTCCCCTTTATGCCTTCTATGGTCATTATGTCCTGACCGTTTGCAGCACCCACCGGGATGAGGCATGGAGTGACTATCCTTCCGTTCATGAGAATGGAGCAGGCTCCGCACTCGCCCTCGCTGCAGCCTTCCTTGACACCAACGCAGCCAAAGTCCTCCCTAAGGACGTCTATGAGACGTCTTAGTGGATCTGTGGTTATGCTCACGGGCTTTCCGTTCAATGTGAACTCTATCTTGTAATCCTTGCATTCCATCAAAGAGCCTCCTTTAGGTCCTTTCCATTAAGCATGTAGCCCATGACGTCCTCAGTTGGAACAGGGATGGCGGTTATGCGCTTTCCAATGGCGCGAGAAAGTGCATCTATGTATGCAGCACCGCTTCCGTTGAACACAAGCTCACCCATGCCCTTAGCTCCAAACGGACCCCACTCATATGGATTATCAACGAATGAGACACTCTGTTTCGGACAGTCCATTGACGTTGGAACTATGTAGTCGCTCATGGATGTCTGCTTGAAGTGCCCGCCTACGTTCTTGAGAACCTCAGTCGATGCCCAACCTATACCTTGCAGGATTCCACCATTGACCTGACCATGGACTATCATCTCATCTATGAGGTGTCCGCAGTCATGGCTTGACCACACGCCCTTGGTCGTCACTTCACCGGTGCAAGGATCGACCTCAACCTCAACGGCGCACACACCCCAGCCATAGCCAAGATATGCATATCCTTGGAACGTTGACTGATCCCAAGGGTATCCATCCGGATGCTCGTACTGGGTCTCGATCTCGAAATCCTCTTCCTTGTCGTAGCGTGGCTTCATGAGGGTTGCGGCCCTTTCTATGAGCTCACCTACGATCATGGTGGAACGTGATGCGGCTGTAGGGCCTGAGTCAGGGACCCTTGATGTGTCAGGGTCCTTGAATATGACCTTCTCTATAGGGATCTCAAGTATATGAGCGGCTATCTTTGGAAGGATAGTATGGAAGCCCTGCCCCATCTCCGTCTGGCTGCAGAGAATCTCCACCGTGCCGTCCTTGAACTTGTGAAGCTTTGCACGGCCCTTGATTATGGCCTGCTCTCCGTTTCCAGTGAATGCGCCGCCGTGGTTGTAGAAGGAGATTCCAATGCCCTTTCCACTGCCCCACTTGTATTCCTTGGCCTTTCGTTCGTAGTCGCTTGCCTTGAGCACCTGATCAAGCATTTCAGGTATCATGACCTTCTCAACGATCTTTCCGTTCGTACTTGTTGTTCCACCCTGCTTTATGAAGTATCTCTTCTTATACTCAAGAGGGTCCAAGCCCTGCATCTCTGCAATGTGACACATGTGGGTCTCCACCGCAAACAGCGTCTGAGGAGCTCCAAAGCCTCTGAAAGCACAGCTTGGATATGTGTTGGTGGCAACGCCAAAGCCCTCTGTCCTCATGTTTGGGAACTCGTAGCAACCCGTTACATGGAAGCATCCTCTCTGGAGGACGACGAACGAAGACGAAAGGTATCCGCCAACGTTGTAGTAGACCTTGCTGTCCATGGCCACAATGTTGCCGTCTTTGTCAAGGCCTGTCCTGAAAACAGTCTTGGAAGGGTGTCTCTTGACGGAGTTCTCTATGTCCTCCTCCCTGTCGAATATCATCTTGACGCCCTTCTTCATCACGTAGGCGGCAAGTAGAAGAGGTCCGCACACGACATCCGGGAAGTGCTCCTTTCCACCAAAGGCCCCACCGGTCGTGGTCTGCTGGACCGATATCTTTGAAGGGTCTATGTTCAAGAGAGGCGCTATCGACTTCCTTATATAGAAAGGACACTGCGCCGATGCATATATCTTGTATCCATCGCCGTCAGGCATGCAGCATGCACCGTTGGTCTCAAGGTAGACATGCTCCTGGAAGCCCGTCTCAATGGTCTCCTCAACGATTCTGTCAGCCTTTCTGAACGCCTCATCTACATTTCCCACCTCAAGCTTGAGATGGCAGTGGATGTTGTCGTCGTTTATGAACGCACCGCCCTTGCAGGCAAGGCCGTCGTCTATGGATACCGCCGGTTCCTGCTCTTCGTATTCTATGACTATCTTTTCCCTAAGGTCCTCTACGATGGTCCTGTCAGGCCCAACGATTATTCCAATGGTCTCGCCAACGTACCTTACATCGTTTTCTGCAAAGCACTTCCAGTCGGTGGCTATCATGTGAAGGTAGTTGTGTCCACCCTCCGGTATGTCCCTGTAGGTTATGAACCTATAGCCATCAGGCATTTCAGGCAGCTTTATGTCTTTGATGATTCCCCTTGGGATGCTTGAACGGACGAGCCGTCCCCAAAGGCAATCCTCGAATCCATAGTCGGCTATGTACTTGACGGACCCTTCGCTCTTGGATACCGCATCAAGCCTTCTCACAGCCTTGGAGATGTCATGTGCAACCATCGTTCCTCCCACCAAAGACACCATTGATTCCTTAAAAATACAATGGTGTTCCAAAAATGAAACGCAAGCCGCAGTATGAATTTACATAGTCACACTGCGGCCTTGCATATGCTAGATAATACAGAAAAAGCGATTATCTGACTATACCGCTAGTTCCATCGGCCTTGAGGGCGTCGGTCCTTTCCCAGACCTTCTTTGCAACCTCTGCAGCCTTTGCGTAGATCTCCTTCTCATCGAAGTCGAACTGTCTGTTCTCCATGACCAGCTTTCCATTGATCATGACGGACTCGACGCAGTTGCTGCTCATGCCCCAGATGAAGTGTCCGGCTGCATTGCCTGCATTAAGCGGCGTTGGGTTCTGGTATGTGATGATGTCCAGGTCAGCCTTGTAGCCAGGCTCTATCCTTCCAAACCTGTCGCCTACGAAATACTTTTCAATGAAGGTGTTGGCTCTAGTGAGGGCCCTCATGTAGTCGCCTGGCCAATACGGACCGTTTGCATCGCGGTTCTTGAAGAACGCGATCTTGCTTTCCTCGAACATGTTGCTCCCGCAGCCATCGGTTCCAAGGATGAGGTTCCTGACCTTTGGAAGGTACTTGCTGTAGCCGACTTCGTTGTTCATGTTGCTTCTTGGATTGTGCGCAAGGTAGCAGCCTCTCTCATTGAGGAGGTCTATCTCATGCTCGTTGAGGTAGATTCCATGCACCAGGAGAGTGTTGTCGGCAAGTAGTCCATGCTTGTCCAGCCTGTCAAGGATGTCCATATTGTAGAAATGGTGCGACCACACCTGATCGTACTCGCCCTCTGCGACATGGATGTGCGCTCCACGTCCGGTCTGGCGTGCGGAGTCTGCAAGCATCTCCATTCCCTCTTCAGGGATGGTGAATGGAGCATGTCCGCCTACCATTGCCTGGCACAAGACGTTCTCGCCGCGCTTCTTCCTGTCATCGACTTCCTTTGCGAACCTTATGCCTTCCTCGACTCCGGTCTTTATCTCCTTCATGCCGTAGTTGCGGTCCGTGATTCCGTATGCAACGATTCCCCTGAGCCCGAACCTCTCCATTCCCTTTGCAATGGTCGAAAGGGAGCCGGAGATGTAGTTAGGACTCTCATGATGGTCTATACAGGTGGTAGTGCCGTTCTTTATTGCATCAAGTGTGCATATCAGGGAACTGTAGTAGAGGGACTCCTCGTCCAAAGCCCTGTCAAGACGCCACCACCATTCCTTTAGGATCTGGATGAGGTCGGTCTGGGGGCCTGCGGAGATCTGCATTCCACGGCTAAGTCCGCTGTAGTAGTGATGGTGCCCGCATATCATGCCTGGTATTACGGTCTTGCCTTCAGCCTCTATGACCTTGTCAGCCTTCACCTGGCTGCCGGCGTTTCTGCCAACAGCCCTTATGAGATCGTCAACGACTACGATGTCTACACCTTCGAGGACCTCCACTGGATCCATGGTCTGTATGACCCTTGCGTTTCTGATAACGGTCGTCATGCCTTACTCCTCAACCCTTGTAAGAAGGTAGTCGTAGCAGATGAATACCTGCTCGATGATGTCACGTACAAGCTCAGGGACGTCTCCAACGAGGTTTCCGTCTCCATCTATGCTGCACTCTATGACCTTTCTTTCAAGTCTGACAAGGACGCTGTCACCTTCTACATAGAAGCCGCTGTTGGTGCTGTCGTCAAAGTCGTCGCGTCTGCTGAATACCGTGAACTTGTCCTTGTACGGTCTTCCATTGTGGTTGCAGAACGTGGCGCAGTTTCCGCATTCGTTGCAGAATGCATCTATATGAAGGATCTGGAACGGGTCTTCCGTTGCATCCGAGAACCTCATGTCAATGGCCACGTTGGCGCGGTTTGGACATACATCGACGCACTTGTTGCAAAGGTATGTGCAGTCCATGCAGCGCTTGGCCTCCTGCTCTGCGAACGCCTTGCCGGCACATGGGGTCTTGCAGTCCGTGCAGATATGGGTCTTTCTATACTGGATGTCCTTGAAGAACTTGTCCTCTGCCTCAAGATAGGCCTCGTCCTCTTCCTCGTCTTCGTCGCAACCGTCATCGCAGCAGTCGTCGCATCCACAGCCGCAGTCGTGGTGGTCATGGCAGCAATCGTCATGGTCGCAGCCGTCATGGCAGTCGTCGTGTCCGCAGCAGCAGTCATCGTGACAGCCATCGTGGTCGCAGCAGTCGCAGTCGTCGTCGCAGCACTCGGCGTCCTTGATCTCGTCAAGGACCTTGTCTATCGTGGCCTCTACGGCCTTGCGTGCCGATGCAATGCATCTTACAACCGTGGAAGGTCCGCTCTGGACATCTCCAATTGCGTATACGCCCTCGACAGGGGTTTCGTTCGTATCTGCATCCACGACAGGCCAGCCCTTCTCGTTCACAGGTACGCCGTACCAAGTGAGGGCTTCGCTGTCTGCATGTTCGCCAATTGCGGTAAGGAGGACGTCGCAAGGGATCTCAATGGTCTCCTCAGTCTCCACCGGTCTGCGTCTGCCGGAGGCATCGGGCTCGCCAAGGGCCATCTTCGTGCATACGAGCCTGCCGTCTCCAATCTTCTTTGGATTTGCAAGGAACACGAACGAGACTCCGTCTTCCTTTGCAAGGAGGTATTCCTCGTGGTCGGCCGGCATCTCCTTTTCAGTCCTTCTGTAGACGACTGTGACGTTCTCCACGCCCTGGGTCCTCTTTGCAGCCCTTGCGCTGTCCATTGCGGTGTTTCCACCACCCGTGACGACGACGTTCCTTCCAAGCACATCAAGGGCTTTGTCGTTCTTGAAGGCTTCAAGGAACTCAAGTGCGCCGACTACGGCCTTCTCGTCTCCCTCTACGGAGATTCTGTTGTCCTTTTCGCTTCCAACGGCGTAGTAGATGAACTCGTACCCTGCATCCTTAAGGGCCTTTATTGTGACATCCTCAAGCTTGACGCCATAGTTGAACTTCACACCATGGGCTGCTACGAAGTCGATGTCAGCCTGAACGGCCTTTGGATCGATCCTGAACGTTGGGATTATGTTCGCAACCACACCGCCTGCGTTCTGCTCGCGCTCGAAGATGGTGGTATCGAAACCTGAACGGGCAAGGAAATATGCAGCGGAAAGACCCGCAGGACCTGCACCTATGACAGCGGCCTTAACATCGGCAGGCTGACCAGGAGCGGACCAAAGCTTCTCCATGTACTCCTCGGTGCCGTTCTCGACGGCGATCTTCTTCATGTCCCTTATTCTTACGGCGCCCTCGTAGTCCATTCTGGCGCAGTGGAACTGGCACTGATGGTCGCATATGTTGCATGTGATGTTTGGAAGCGCATTCTCCTGATAGATGACATCCAAAGCCTCTGCATAGCGTCCCTCGCCAACAAGGCCTACGTAGTCAGGGATGTTCTGATGTATTGGACAGGCCTGCATGCACGGAGAGACATAGCAGTTGAAAAGAGGAAGCGTATCAGAAACCTTGGCCTTCGCATCTCCACGGAAAGCCTTCTGGGAATACTCCACGGTGCGGGCCTTCTCGCAAAGTTCCTGTACTGCCTTTGGATCTATATCCTTGCGATTCCAAGACTTGCTCTCCTTTTCCAAGAGCTCCGCCATCCTCGCCATCCTTGCGTATCCACCTGGCTTGAGCATGTCGGTGGCCAACGTGATGGGCCTTATGCCTGTATCGAATATGTCCTTGACGGAATAGATCGTGCACCCACCGGAATACGAAACCGGAAGCTTGCCGTCGAACTCCGCACTGAGCTTTGCAGCCACCTTGGTGGATATAGGAAGAAGGGCCCTACCGGACATGTACCTTTCGTCACCAGGAAGCACCTTGCCGTCGTTGACGTTGCCAAGGGTGTTCGTAAGCTTGACGCCAAAGCCAAGGCCTTCCTTCTTGGCAAGGTCCACCAAGCGGTGCAGCATTGCAATGGCATCGGTATACTGGAGGTCGTGCTCGAAGCTCTCTCGCTTGAGGACGACATGTCCAAAGCCGATGTCGTCGAGGATGGCCCTTACTTCATCGTATCCAAGAAGCGTTGGGTTGAGCTTGACGAACGTGTTGAGGTGCTTCTCCGTGAGCATGTAGGAACATATGGCCTCGATCTCCTTTGGAGGACAGCCGTGCATGGTGGAGATCGTGACGCCCTTGCAGATGACGGGGCTTATCCTCTCCTCTATGCCTCTAAGTGCCTTGGCATGGCCTTCCAAATCTGAGCCGCAGAGAAGCTCGTCGTCATCCACCATGGCCTTGAGGGCTGCCTTGTACTGTGCAAAGAGAGGGCTGCGCGATGCATCCATCATGTTGTCTATATATGTCTGCATCTTTGGCTGCTTGATTCCTTCAAGGTTGTAGCCAACGCTCATGTTGAATATGAAGTCAGGGTCGGATGCCTTTCCCGAAAGGGCCGCTTGGATAGCGTGAACGGCGAACCAAGCCTTGAGGTACTCGTCGAAAGCCTTCTCAAGGGTGTACTCGGTGGACCACTCTACGTTGTGGCCTTCGTCGCCTGCGTCTATGCAAGGCTTTGCAATCTCCAAGTGGTCCATGATCTGAACCGTCTTGAGCTCCATGAACCTGCCGCCCACGAGGTATGCGCTTACGATGTTCTGTGCAAGCTGCGTATGAGGACCTGCCGCAGGGCCAAGCGGTGTGGCGCACTTCTGGCCAAAGACTTCGATCGAATGCTTTGCGGACGGCTTGTAGAAATCGTCCTTGCTTATTCCAAATATGGTGCCATGGTTCCTGTACTCGGAAAAAATCCTTTCCATCAGTTCCTCAAATGGAACGGGTCTCATTCTGTCTCCCATGAAAAGCTCTCCTATTGATAGTAATCTATAGTCCATTCTACCTCATATAGGGCCAAAGTCAACAAAAAACGCAACAAAATGCAACAGTTATTTCTTTTAGCATGACCTCAAGTTTTTATTGGGTTAATGGATGGATATCTCAATTTGATTTGATTTTTTTGATGTAAAGCTAAATTCTTTCGTTGTAAAATTCGATTTATGTAAGTTTTTCACTTTATGTATTTACACATGGTGAAAGCTGTGCAATAATCGTTTGTATGAAGAAAGCAGCCTTGGGCTGAAAACGGAGGAAATACGATGCTCATCAATCTGAACGTCAACGAAGAAGTGAGAGCAAGGAACGTCAAGCTTTGCAAGGAAAAGGGAATCATCCTTCCAACCTTCAAGCAGATGGTCGATCCATCGACTGTTCCAGCTGAGATAAAGGAAAAGCTCGCAAAGACAGGTCTTTGGGATGTAAACCCTGTCAACCTTTTCAGAATCACATGGAAGAACGAACCTGTCGAACAGGGCGGTGGCTTTGGCAAAGTCAACTACATTGAGGTTCCAAAGCAGCTCACAGGCGTAAAGGCAAGGATCTTCGCACTCGTTGGAAAGTACTTCCCAACCGGAGCTCACAAGGTTGGTGCAACATATTCATGCCTCGCTCCAGCACTCGCAACTGGAAACTTCGATGCCCAGAACCAGCAGGCCGTATGGCCATCCACAGGCAACTACTGCCGCGGCGGTGCATACAACAGCGCACTTCTTGGCTGCAAGTCCATTGCAATCCTCCCTGCTGAGATGTCACAGGAAAGGTTCAACTGGCTCAAGACTGTCGCAGGTGAAGTAATTGCAACACCTGGCTGCGAGTCCAACGTGAAGGAGATCTTCGACAAGTGCCACGAGCTCGATGCAGAGCGCGGCAAGCACATCGTCATCTTCAACCAGTTCGAGCAGTTCGAGAACTATCTCTGGCACTACACCGTAACAGGTGCTGCAATCCTTGAAGTCCTCAAGGACCTTGGCGTCAAGCCTGAGAACGTGCGCGGCTACGCATCATCCACAGGAAGCGGCGGAACGCTCGCAGCAGGCGATCACCTCAAGAAGGAGTATCCACACATCGTCATAGCGGCAGGTGAGGCAAAACAGTGCCCAACCCTCCTCAGAAACGGTTTTGGCGGACACAGGATCGAAGGCATTGGAGACAAGCATGTACCATGGATCCACAACGTAAAGAACACGGACATGATCTGTGCAATAGACGACCAGGATTGTATGGACATCTACAGGCTCTTCAACGAACCTGCTGGCATCAAGTACCTCAAGGAGACAGTTGGACTTAGCGACAAGCAGATTGCAGAGCTCCAGTACTTTGGAATCTCAGGCATTGGCAACACCCTCAGCGCAATCAAGATGGCCAAGTACTACGAGATGGACGAGGATGATGTCATCTTCACGATCTGCACGGACTCCGCAGTCATGTACAAGACAAGGCTTGCAGAGCTTGAGGAGCAGCAGGGCAAGTTCACGGAGATGGAAGCTGCAAGAGTACACAGCGGAGCCCTTCTCCACCAGAGCTACCAGGATGCCTTGGAGCTTGGCTACTACGACAGACTCCGCATCCACAACCTCAAGTACTACACTTGGGTCGAGCAGCAGGGCAAGACATACGAAGAGATCAATGCACAGTGGTACGACAGAAACTACTGGACATCCATCCCTCCAATGGCCGAGCAGATCGACAAGCTTATCGAGGACTTCAACAAGGACGTACTCGCAGACTAAACCATGTAGGTTTGACAGGGACTGCCGCAATGCGGTGGTCCCTTTTTTGTAATGGTCAAAAGGCTTGGCCACATTGTGAGCGGAATTTGGACGAAAGTGCATCCAAGCGATGGCGTCCAACCGCTTTCCAAGACAATTTCCTAGGAGTGAACGATGAAATTCAAATATGTGTGCATAGACTGTGGCAAGGAGTTCGTCACGGACGAAGTCATCTATCAGTGTCCTGAATGCGCTGCAAAATCAAAGGAAGGGGAATTCCCCCGCGGATACCTCAAGGTCATCTACGACAAAGAGGAACTTAGGGAACTTGGAAAGAAGGACCACGTTTCCATCTATGATTTCTTCCCTTATGACGTTCCTAATAAGGAAGTATATCCCATTGGAACAACACCAATCGTCAAGCCAATGCGCCTTAACGCCAAGCTTGGCCTTTCCAATGTCTATTGCAAAATGGATGCATACCTACCATCAGGCTCCTTCAAGGACAGGGCAAGCCAGCTCATTGCAGCACAGGCCATTGCACATGACACAAAGAAGATAGCCCTTGCATCCACTGGAAACGCAGGAGCGGCCATGAGCTGTGCAGGTGCGGCATACGGACTGGACATAATCCTCTTTGTTCCAAAGACGGCTCCAATCAACAAGCTTATGCAGAGTGTCCTCTATGGAGCAACGGTCGTTCCAGTAGACGGAACATACGATGATGCCTTCCTTCTTTCGATCGCCTACACTGAGCACTTTGGAGGCATAAACCGCAACACGGCCTACAATCCAATGACCATAGAAGGAAAGAAGAGCATCTCCATTGAACTCTTCGAGCAGCTTGGACGACGGATTCCAGACGTAGTATACGTCCCGGTTGGTGACGGATGCATCATAAGCGGCGTCTACAAAGGATTCTACGACCTCATGAAGGCAGGCCTCACAGACAGAATCCCCCACATTGTGTGCTCGCAGAGCGAGAAGTCCAATGCCATAAGCCAGGCGTTTGCAACGGGACAGTTCAAGTCAATAGAGGCATCGACCCGTGCGGACTCCATCTCCGTAGACATTCCGGCAAGCGGCAGGATGGCGGTGCAGTATCTCAAGCAGTACGAAGGCTGGTGCACTCAGGTCACGGAGCAGGAGATCCTTGATGCTCAGATGAAGCTCGTCCATGACAGCGGAATCTTCGTTGAGCCTGCAAGCGCAACCGCATGGGCTGCCCTTGAAAAGGACGCCCCTATGCTCAAGAAGCGTTTTGGCTCAAACGTTGATGTATGCGTACTTCTTACAGGAATAGGCTTCAAGGACATGGCCGTCTTCGATGGCAGGGTCTCGATGCCCTCCCCTATTGAGAACAGCGTGGATGCCGTAATCAGGCGCTTCAGCTGAGCTTGGTTGAAAAACGTTCGCCTAGAGGTTATATTTTCCACTGTATCCCAAGCGATGCATTTGATGCATCCGTTTCATCTAAGGTATCGCTTGGAGACGTGAAAGGAGAACGACTATGGATAAGCTTTTGATTGGCCTTGGAATTGGCCTTGTGGTTGCCATCATTGTATACATTTGGCAGTCGATATCCAAGCACGACATAGAAAAGAAGGGAAAGGACGAGGTTGCAAAGCTCAAGGGCCTCCTTGCTGACCGCATGGACATAGAGTCGGCAGGAGTCAACAAGCTCAAGGCTGAGAACGAAGAGCTCAAGAAAGCCAACGAAAACCTTAGAATCACCAATGCAGCCCTTGCCCAAAAACCTGGCCGCGCAGAGGTTCAACGCCTTCAGATCTACCAGAAGGCCGTTGACCGTCTCATCATAAACAGCCCTGGCTTTGGAGCTGCATGGCAGTCTGCCCTCAAGGAAAGCGAAGACGAATTCGAGAAGATCTACTCCGGAACCCAAGCGTTCTGGAAGAAGATCCTCCCCGGTCGCACCAACGCCAAGCTCATAGACAAGGACAACGTCGTAGACGAACAGTAGACATCCTTTGGGATCTTTTGGAGCCAGCTTGCATCATTGCAGGCTGGCTTTTTTGTGGAAACGAAAACTCCCGGATGTTCCGGGAGTTCCAAAGAGCTTTAGCTTTGCACAGAAAAAGGAATTGACCTACAGACGCTACAACTGCTACAGACGCTACAACTGCCACAAACACTACAACCTCTACGGATTGGTTACAGATTCAACCATTGCAACCACGCTCACATCACTCACCATGCTTACAAACCCACCACACGCACCAAGCTCACCATCATTACAATTCGCTCACAATTTTTGAATGCAAATCAAAACAGTGCGTTTTCGTGCGTGATGCACGGATAGTCCGTGATGTGCGAGAAGTCCGTGATGTAAGGGTGGGTGCGATTCTCCCAAACAAATCTAATGCGCCTTGGTGCGTCGTAGTCCGCCGACATATGCCCTAATACGCCCTACACAGACTGCCTATACTCCGATTTCTACCCCTGCTATTGGGGTGCTTCATCTTTCCGTAAGCAGAAACGCCATGTAGTGAGGAATCGTCAACATTGAACCAGTTCTACCAACGTTGTAGTTTCCAATCTTTATTGCATGTTCTACATGGTACTTCTCTGGATGGTTGAGAATTGTCTTTGAACTCTTTGTGTTTCCTGTTGTCGCTTTGACTTCAACCAAAGACAACTCCCCCATGTATCTGATACAGAAATCGATTTCCAAACCAGTATTTTCAAGTGAGTTTTATTTGATTTTAAATATTTTTCAAATGCCTTTTAGCTTGTATAACACTATTTTCATAGCGAGTTTTTACATAAGCACAATATTTTTCAAACGACTTCTAAAGCATTGTCAACTTTTTCAAGTCTAAACTACTCTTAAGCAACGAAACGGCTAGACCACCAGTTTCAACATAAAAGAAAAGAGCCACAATTCGATGTCGGATTGAGGCTCAGGAGCTTACCAAAGACGGGACTCGGACCCGTACGGCCTTGCGGCCAGGGGATTTTAAGTCCCCGGTGTCTACCATTCCACCACTTTGGCACGAATATGATATTAAGGTCAAAACATATGTTAGTCAATTGACCGGTGTCTAAAGTGTCAAGGCAATCTGCACAAAAGGTTTTCTTTGCCATGAAGTTTCTTCAGTAAACGAGAAAAAAAGAATTACTGAAGAAAGTTTTCTTCCTAAATGTTAAATCCAAGTTTATTTGAAAGAAAAATCCAACCTAAAATGAAAGAAACATTGGTTTTGACATGGAAAACACGTTGAATCGACGTTCCATAGCCATTGAAAGAGAACCTACAAGTGTTCAAGTTCAAATCGATTGAAACACAGTTGAACACCGTTTTAAACACCATATTAAGCGTTTTCGAGGGTAATCATTCCATACAAGAATAAATCCAAAGATCCGCCTTGAAGTCTGATTGCGAACAAAAACCGCGAACAAATGCGAACTGAATCGCGAACAAATTCAAACCAACCGGCGACACCCCGTCTTCGTCCATGCAAGCTATTGCTCCAACACGTCTTCGAACGGCAGCTTCGTATATGCCTTGACCTACTGATAGAGTAGCCTAGCACCTGGACGCAGGACGGATTCACAAGGGTACGTTGGCGTTGAATGGATGTTGAACGGGCATGCAACGCATCTTCATGGTGCGCATGCAGGCCCATTCGCCCTGAGAGGTGTTGAAAAACGTTGAACAACGGGGTCTTCCCCAAAAGACGGGAATGTTAGTCCTAGACGAAGAAAGCCCTCTGAGGGGCTTTCTGTGAATCGTTGCGTTTTTTGATGCTGTATGTGGAGCTAGAGGTCTTCGTTGTCCAGTATGGAGTAGCACATGACCCCTATCTCGTTGGCCTTGTAGTCCTCCTGTCCGTCGATCTCTATGACTTCCAGACCGTTCACCATAAGCTCGTCCTCCACCTTGTCTATGGCGCGGTACCAATCGTCATCAGAGAAACGTTCCATGTGCTCGAAATCGAGGTCGGGGCACAGCGAATGGAGGAAGTCCTTCTGCTCCTTGGTGAACTTAGGTATCTTTAGTCGGTCTTTTCCATTTCTCAAATCCTTCCTGTTCGTAGAGTGCGCCGTGACGATGTTGCCATTCGATGGATTCACGGTTACCGTGACGGTCCTCCCCACATAGTTCTTCGACGGCTCCTTGTACGACTCCTTCTTCCTGTCAATATACAGAGGATGCCTGTTCTTTTTTTGGTCGATGCCATCTGCATTGCGGCCTTCTCCTTCATGGCACTTGATTCTATTGCAATACCAACGATTTGGCAATTTTGGTTACAATTTGGTTACAATGACGCTGCATGTTGCAGAAAAAGACATCAAAAAAGGCATCAACCCTTTGCAATTGTCATACATTTGTATTACATTACCCATAAGAGTTACGTAGGAGTTGTATATGGCAAAGGATGCAGTTCTTCAAATAAGAATAGACTCAGAGGTGAAACAAAAAGTCGAAACCCTCTACGAGAGCATGGGGTTCTCATTTGCAGATGCAGTAAGGATGTTTGCTGTTCAGAGCATTGCACACAATGGACTGCCATTCACACCAAGGTCCACTGTTCTTCTGAACAACTACCCAGACTCAGCAGGTGGAATCCTCCACAAATATGCAAACCCTTCCTTGATTGAAAAGGAAAATGATGCTTGGTCCCTTGCTGTGGGAGAGAAGTATGAACTTGATTGATGCCAATGTAATCATCAGATACCTATTAAGAGACATAGAGGACCAGTACCTCAGGGCAAGCCAAGCAATTGATTTGGGGTGCTGTACAACAACAGAAGTACTCGCTGAAGTAGTCTATGTACTTATGAAAGTCTATAAAATTCCAAGACCCGACATCGCAATAGCACTCTTCTCCCTTTTGAAAGAGGTGCAAATAGAAAACGGAATAGCAGTGATATTTGCAATCAACCTGTTCAAGGATTCAAGTTTAGATTTTGTTGATTGCCTCCTAATCTCTTATAACAACGTACTTGGTCAGCACATCATAAGCTTTGACAAGAAACTTGTTTCTAGACTTTTATAGCGTTTCACAAGAAGCACGATGGTTTTAGGAGAAATTCTTTTTTGACATTGGCTTTCTATTGTTTTCAAAAAAACGGCAAAAGAATAGAAAAAGTTCTATCCAAAAAACGAAAAACAAGATTTGAATAGAAAAGCATCTCATTGTGATTGAGCCCTTTGAGCTGTTCTTTCACAAAAGAAAGGAGGGGCTCCAAAAGAGGACTTCTCTAATCTTGCGATTGCAACAAAAAACTCGCTTTTAATGCTTTTTGTTGCATTTTTTCAACAAAACCCCTGTTTTTTGACTTTTTTGTTGAAAACTGAAAACAAGCCCCCTAAGACGTCGATGAATAACAAGGCGCAATACACAGGACAGTACTTTGCGGCCTGTGGATTGCAACGCAGTAGACCACGCGAAAAAATGTTCGACGGAGTTTTTGCAATATCCTAGAAGCGAGGCATGGGACAGTGCTGTCTGCACGGCCCATGCAGAGCGACAACGGAAATTGCACGAAATCATGTTCGCTGTTATTCGTGCGGTATACAAGGCGCAATACACAGGACAGTACTTTATGTACGGCCTGTGGATTGCAACGCAGTAGACCACGCGAAAAAATGTTCGACGGAGTTTTTGCAATATCCTAGAAGCGAGGCATGGGACAGT
>ULPT01051301.1_pt1 | contig 28694 bp, 19 predicted proteins | sample 1953751 | NCBI WGS metagenome assembly ULPT01 (sample SAMEA4835636, study PRJEB28245) | human gut metagenome | biome: gut microbiome; material: fecal sample | place: Denmark | collected 2008 | reverse complement strand
ATCTAGTAGCAACATTTTTCATAAACTTAGCGTAAAAAAATACTTGAATAAGTATATTGAAAGTGCTATCATTTCACATGATGAAAAACGTATGGGATTGTTACTATTGAATTAGGCAAGACCAAAGTAAACCTTCTTTTTTAGAGGGGTACTTTGGTCTTTTTTGTTGGTCCTATATAGAAAAGAAAGGAAAAGGGATAATGAACAAGAAACAAGGTGTTATTGGATTAGTTGCAACTGTCATGATTGCGAATGCTGCATTTGTTGATGTAAGACCAGTCTATGCTGTAGAAAACTTAAATCTTGCTAAAGGATGTACTGTTAATGCAAGTAGTTATGAAGTAAACAGCACATCACCAGACAAAGCAGTAGATGGTGATATTAAGACTCGCTGGGGAACTGCACAGAATAAAGCAAACAATGAATGGATTGAAATTAATCTAGGTGGAGAAAAGACAGTACGTCAGATTAATATCAATTTCGAAAGAACGGATGATGCACAGAATATTCTAGGCTATAAGATTGAACTAGAAGAAAACGGACAATATAAAGAAGTATATAGAAAGACTACTAAGGCAAAACAGAATGAAATCATTCAGTTAGATAAAGATCATCAAGCCACTAAAGTAAAAGTTACTGTACTTTCTGCAGATGGAGGTACAATCAACTGGAAGAATGTCGGAATCAATGAAATTGAAGTCTATAGTAAAATCATTGAAAAAGCAGATGCTACGCCTAATAAGAACCATATGGCAAACGCTACAGTTACTGCATCAAGTAGTGAAGCTAATACACTTAGTCCGGATAAAGTAAAAGATGGAAGCACAGAAAAAGCAAACCGCTGGGCAAGTGATTATGAAACTCCAACAACTAATATCTGGTTAAATACTAAATTTGCTGGATTGACTCTCGTTAAGGAACTTAAGATTCATTTCTTTGAAAGAGATGTTGCACCAATGCCATCTAACGTAAAGAGCTTTGATATTAAATACAAAGATAAAGATGGTGTAGAAAAACTTGCAAAGAGCTTTACTAATACAAATAAGGGTGACGGTTATAATAACGAAGTTGTTGTTAAGTTCAATGAACCTATTGAAGCAAAAGAATTAAAACTTTGTAACTTTGTTGCTGAAGCTACGTCTTGGAATAACGTAAGTATTGCTGAAATGGAGGTTTATTCTAATGAACAAACAGCACAGACTGCTACTCTAAATTCTGTTGTCTCTTCTATTGAATCTCAGAGTAAGACAATTGAAGCAGATGTGAATACATTAGATATGCCAGCTGTACCAGAAGGATTTACTGTAAGAATCAATGGTGCAGACCTTGAACAGATCATTGGTGCTGATGGTAAGATTGTCCATCCGTTAGTTGACAAGAATGTAAAAGTTTCTTATGTAGTTACAGAAACTTCTACAGGAAAAGAAAAGAAGACTGCAGATGTTGACTATGTTGTAAAAGGCATGAATGAACAAGTGACAGGTAAGAATGCGAAACCTACTGTTATTCCAGAAATCCAGGAATGGCATTCAAACTCAACAGAAAAGATTTCTATTAACGCATTAAAGACAGTGACTTATACAGATGATAAGTTAAAAGCTGTTGTAGATGAATTTGTACGTGATTATAAAGATTTCACAGGTATTAACCTCACAGTGAAAAAAGGTGCCTCTCAGGCTAATGCATTCAACTTTGAATTAAAAGCACCAGATACTCTTCTAGGTGATGAAGGATATACAATGGATATCCAGAAAGACCGTATCAATGTTGCTTCTGTTCATACAACAGGTAACATGTATGGTATGCAGACAATCCTTCAGATGTATAAAGAAGACAATGAAGGCTATAAGATTGGTAAAATGCGTGACTATCCTCGTTTCAAGACACGTGGATTCTTATTCGATGTAGCACGTAAACCAGTTTCATTAGATATGATGAAGGAAGTTGCAAGAACAATGCGTTACTATAAGATGAATGACTTACAGACTCATTTATCTGATAACTATATCTTCTTAGAACAGTATGGTAAAGGTGATAATGAAAATGAAGCATTTAAAGCCTATGAAGCATTCCGTCTAGAATCAGGATTATCTAATGCGAAAGGTGAAACACCTACTGCAAAAGACTATTCTATTTCTAAGAAGGACTTCAGAGAATTCATCCAGGGTGAAAGAGCACTTGGTATGAAGGTAGTACCTGAAATTGATGTTCCTGCCCATGCAACTTCATTTACTAAAGTATGGCCAGAATTGATGGTTCAGAACAAGGTATCACCTTTAAATAGAAACAGACCACTTATTGACCATCTTGATGTCTCTAAGAAAGAAACAAAAGATAAGATCAAAGAAATCTTTGATGATTATACAAAAGGTGCTAATCCAGTATTTGATGGAGAAACAACTGTACATATCGGTGCAGATGAATTCTTATCAAACTATACAGCATATCGTGGATTCGTTAATGATTTAGTTCCTCACTTAAAAGAAACAAATACAGTACGTATGTGGGGTGGTTTAACTTGGATCAAAGATAATCCAGTGACTCAGATTAAGAGAGAAGCTATTGATAATGTAGAAATGAACCTTTGGTCAGCTGACTGGGCAGATGGTATTGAAATGTATGATATGGGCTATAAGCTTATTAATACAATTGATGACTTTGGTTATATGGTTCCAAATGGAAACAAAGGACGTGCCAATGCTTATGGTGACTTATTAAACGTAAATAGAATCTTCAATCAGTTTGAAGCAAATAAAGTAAGAGTCAAAGGTGGTTCTTATAAGTATGTTCCTGCTGGTGATGATCAGATGTTAGGTGCTGCATTCGCATTATGGAGTGATAACATTGATAAGAGTGCATCAGGTTTAAGTGAATCTGATCTATACTGGCGTTTCTTTGATGCATTACCATTCTATGCAGAAAAGACATGGGCTGCGACTGGTAAGGAAAAAGGCAGTGCAGATGCGCTCGCAAAACTCGCTCAGGATAAGGGAACAGGACCTAATACAAACCCTTATTACAAAGAAAATAAAAAAGGTGAAAACTATGAAAGCTATGATTTCAATAATGGCTTAAAAGATAGTTCTGAAAACAAACGTGATCTTAAAACAGGTAAGAATGCTGAAGTAAAAGACAAGGCATTAGTACTAGAGGATGGCGTAAGTTATGTCACTTCTCCAATTAAGAAGCTTGGAAATGGAAATAAGTTATCATTTGATATTAAGTTAAAGAAACCTGCTAAACCAGGAGATATCCTATTTGAATCAGATGCTGACTATGGAACACATGATATCAGAATCATGGAAGATGGTAAGTTAGGATTCACAAGAGAACTTTATAACTACTATTTTGATTATGAATTACCTGTAGGTAAGACAGTCAATATCGCAATTACTACAGATCAGCAGAAGACAAGTTTATATGTCAATGGTGAATATGTATGTGATGCAAAAGGTAAATTCATTCATAATGATATTGTAAAGAAAGAAAACATCACACATGCAACTTTCGCATTACCATTAGAAAGAATCGGTTCTAAGACAGAAACAGTTTCTGCAGTTATTGATAACGTAGTAGTCACTGAAAAAGCACCAGAAGTAGATCTTTACAACAAAGCAGCTTGGACAGGAAAAGCAGAATCAGAAACACCAACTTCTCACGGTGGTCAGAATGAAGGTATTATCGGTATGGCATTTGATAATAAAGCTTCTACAATCTGGCATTCAGACTGGTCACAGGCTACAAAAGATAAGGTTCCTACTACATCAGGTGGAGCAGGAAGCGGTAAGGGTGCTGATGGAAGTATCTGGACTGAAATCAAGTTTGATAAAGCATATGAAATCAACCAGGTATCATTTACACCACGTCAGGACTCTAACAGTGGTCAGGTGACTAAAGCATCACTTTATATCCAGACTGAAAAGGACGGAGAATGGGTAGAAGTTGCTAAAGATCAGATATTTGCAGCTAACAAGTCAGAAAAAGTATTTACTTTTGATAAACAGAATGTTTATGGATTCAAGTTTGTTGCAAGTCAGTCAAATGATGGATGGGTTGCTATTTCTGAATTCAATATTGCGAATAAAGAAGTAACTAATAATACTTATACTGTTTATGTAGAAGCAGAAAAAGGTGGAAAAGTAAGTGGTGGTCAGGAAGTTGCAGCAGGTAAATCTGTAACTGTTACTGCAACACCTAATAGAGGATATGTATTTAAGGGATGGTATCGTCCTAACGGTGAAAAAGTATCTGATAAAGCAGAATACACATTCAATGTAAAGGGTAATATATCTTTAATTGCGAAGTTTGAAAGATCTGCAGAAGCAGATGTTAAGATTACAAGTATTCAGAAGTTAGATGATTTGACTGTTCTACAGGGCACTTCATTTGATAAGTTAAATCTACCAGAAAAGATTACTGTTACATTTGGAAACAATGAAACAGAAGAAGTAGATGTTACTTGGAATAAGAATGCTTATAATGCAGATGAATGCAAGACATATGTATTAGAAGGTACATTCACATTACCAGAAGGTTTAGTAAATCCAGATGGATTAAAGGCTACAATCAAGGTCACTGTTGAAAAAGCACCTGCTAAGACATATACAGTTATTGTAGAAACTGATAAGAACATGGGAACTGTTTCTATGGATAAATCAGATGGTACTTATGAAGAAGGTACAAAAGCGACATTAACAGCTTCAGCTCATGAAGGTTATGAATTTGTAAACTGGACAGATACAGATGGAAAAGTAGTAAGTACTTCTAACCCATATACATTTGAAGTAAACGCAAATACTACACTTAAAGCAAACTTTAAGAAAGTAGAAGTAACACCAACAGCACCTTCATCAAAAGATATCTTAGATACAATCATTGCTGGTAATAAAGTACCATCAGTGATTAAGAAGGGCGAAAAAGAACTTGTTCTTCCTAAGGTTCCAGAAGGTTACAACATCAAGATTACTCAGGTAAGTCCTGAAGATATCATCGCATTAGATGGTAAAGTCACTACACCTAAGAAGGATACAGATGTACTTGTTACAATTTCAGTAACAGATGCCGAAGGAAAATCATTCTCAGCAGACTTCATCGTAAAAGTAGAAGGATTAAATGAATCTGATAAGGAAACTCCAAAAGATCCAACTGATGATAAGAAACCTGCTAAGACAGGCGATGCTACATCAATTGCAAGCTGGATTTCTATGATGACAATTGCAGGTGCAATGTTACTTAAGAGAAAAAGAAGATCTTAAAATTCTACCTCTTGAGAGATAGCATGAAAAATGCTATCTCTTTTTTAGTTGTTGCTATTCTTTCTCTTCGTCCTTTACAATATGAACTAAGGAGGTCTTACTATGATTAAAGTAGATACACTCTTAAAACTATCCAAGATGCAGTCGATTCTAATGACTATGATCTTGCAGTATATTTAACTCAACAATTATATGCTTTCTATAAAGAAACCTTAGGAGAAAATCACTCCGATACATTAAGCACATTAGATGATTTATCTGATTATTATGATAAATTAGGGGACTGCAATCAAGCTATACAGTGTGGTCTACAGGTATATGAAATATCAGAACAAGTACTTGGCTTACATCACCAAGACACGTTGGCAAGATTAAACAATCTTGCTGCTTATTATGCTCATGCTGGAGATCATCATCAAGCTATAGAATTATTTCTAAGAGCTTATAATACTGAAAAAGAAATACTCGGAAAATATCATTCATATACTTTACAATAATTTATCTTAACCCCTAATTAAAGGTGTCATAGAAGTCTAACTCAATACATAATAATAAAATATAGAGTATAATAAATGTGAGATGGAGTTTCAGGCTTGCCATATTCTCTTGATTATGAAACGTATTATAAAATACTCTATAAATATTTGAACAACAAGAAGTAGGTGAAACATATGAAGGTTTACGTAAAATGTAAAAAGAATTCTAATTCTGGATTAGTTATTGGGAAAAGTGAAACATTTACAAAAGCGATATATGGCTTTAGTGAATTAGGCTGTGAAATCATACCCTATGAAGTATTAGATGATATATATGATGTCGTTACAAAAGAAGATATAGTAGTTGATTATATTTATCAATGTGAAGAAATATTTAGAAAGTTTGGGTATGATGATGTTCATGTTGATGATTATCCTGAATGCTTAAAGAAGTATTTAGGACGAAAGATTTGGTATGATACGATTGATTCTATTTCTTCTCATGTGGAAAAATGGTCTGCTGGATGGTTTGTTAAACCGGTTAGGTCAAAAGTGTTTACAGGAAAAGTTATAAAGAGTATCAAAGATTTAGTTGGATGTGGTAATTGTGAAGAAAACTATGAAGTCATATGCAGTGAAGCAATAGATATTAGAAGAGAATGGCGATGTTTTATTTATTATGATGAAATTTATGATATAAAGCCATATAAAGGGGATTATCATTATACATATGATCCACATGTCATTGATCAGATTATGAAGGATTTTAGAACATGGGAAGAAAGACCAGCAGCCTGCATTATTGATATTGGTGTGACAAGTGATCATAAAACAATAGTAGTAGAATGCAATGATGCTTATTCATCTGGTGATTATGGACTAGAAGACTTCAAATATGCCAGATTTATATCTGCAAGATGGGCTCAGATTTTTGAACGAGAAGATCCATTCGATTTCAGAAAGTATCAGCCTTGATATTAAGCAATAGATAATAAAAATATAAATAGTGAAAAAACGTTGAATAAATACATCTGCTTATAGAGATACACTTCTATACAATAAAGATTATCATTGGATAAGCTTATTTTAATTACTATAAAGGGGCTGCAACGAATAGACAGTACTTACTACTACCTTGAGCGTTACAGCTCTTTTTTTTATATTTGATCTAAGAAGGCTATCTACTATTTAATGTGAGATCCCATCTCAAGGACATTAAATAATAAGGCGCTTAAAACTGATTAGATATAAAGATCTCAATATGATTTAATCGATATTTTCAGCTACACCATATAATTTGGCGCCTAAAAAATAGGCTGTAGCAAACCTCGTTGCTACAGCCTATTCTTCTAATAACCAATCAACTATATTGATCACTTTGATACCTTCATAGTTTCCTAACGTATATCTATCTAAAGTAAGGATGATTTTTTCATAATTATCCTCAATTTGTTGCAAAGGACGAATTTCTCTATTGAATGTATTTTCGTCTACAAGTGATGCAGTGACTTGTATATAAGTATATACATCATTTCTTTTTGCGATAAAATCGACTTCTGTACGACCATTTCGTCCGATATTCACATTATATCTTCTTCTCAGTAGTTCTAGATAAACGATATTTTCAATTGTGAATCCTAAATCATAGAATTGCTTTGGAAGAATATAATTACGAATTCCTGGATCTACAATATAATATTTCTTATTTGACTTTAAGACTTCTTTACCTGAAACATCCATGACTTCTACTGGGTAATAAAGATAAGATTCACATAATGCTTCAACATAATTACTGATAGTATTAGGAGAAGTCGTTCTTTCGTTAGATTTGAAATAATTAGTAATACTACGTATAGAAACAGGACTTCCAACAACACTTGACAAGTATTTGGATATAGCCTTAAGTAATGCAATATCAGTTACATTCTTTGAATTCTTTCTATTAATTCTTTCTTCAATATCCTTTACAATCACAGTATTGTAGATTCCTTCTAGATACATATCAATTTGTTCATTTAGTAATTGTATTTGATTGATATAAGGAAAACCACCTGTTTTCATATACTTTTGAAAAGCTTCTTCTTTATCTGTTTGTGGATTATAAACTTCTTTAAATGATAAAGGGAGAATAGGTATTTCAATATATCGACCACTTAAATAAGTAGCTAACTGGCCAGAAAATATATATGAATTAGAACCTGTAATGTAGATATCTATATTCTCTTTTACGTGAAGGCTATCTACAACCTTTTCATAAGAAGGAACGTTTTGTATTTCATCTAGAAAAATATACATCATCTTATTCTCTACTAATCTATCTTTAATGTATTGGTAGAGTTTTTTATAATCCTGTAGATCTTCATACTCAAGTTCTTCAAAGTTAATAGAAATAATTTGTGATGGATCAATCCCATTATTTAACAAATATTCTTGATATAATTTTAAAATTGTACTTTTTCCACAACGTCTAATTCCGGTAAGTACTTTTATAATACTTTGATCTTTCCAGGATAATAACTGCTTTAAGTATTCTTTTCTTTCAATCATGTTGTTCACCTCTATTCTGATTAGATTATATCATATTATCTTAATTAATTCAATTTATGTTCAAATTTGAGAACATTCGAGTAAAAATATGCAATAGTGTTCAAAATTGAGAACACTGATGCAAGAATACGTAATTGTGTTCTCATTTGAGAACACAATAAAAGGGCAGCTGCCTGCCCTTAGTTATTCTGGATATCGATTGTTATCTTAACATTCTTATGAATATTCTCTACCATATAAGAATATCTATTTGTTTGTGTATCAAAATCAATATATTCTACAACCAATTCTTTATCATTCACTCTCACAATAATGTTAAGTTCTTCTGGAGATAAGATATTCAATGCATTCATTTCAGGATAATACTCTAAATAAATAGTATGATCATCTGTATCATTACTTCCTCTAGATCCACAAAGCGACAATTGATTTAACTGTAGTGAAGCATCCATATTATTCTTGATATCTTTAATGTTGTTTAATCCATCAATCACAAAAGAACCAATCATTTCTGTAAGTGATTCAACAATCTCAATACCCTTGAATTGTTCTTTCTTCTTATAATACTCTTCATTATAATTGTTCTTTCTAATAGACTCATTCACCAAAGCATGATAATAATCATTCTCTAGAATATCCTTCTTATGTTTCTCTAGAAACTCTCTTTCTTCAGGTGTTGGACAAAAAGATTTTAAGTACTTAATATATGTTTTAACAATCTCTAAATCAGCGCTCATATGACTCATCACCTTTCTCATTAAGAATCTTATCCGCATTTCTATTTAATTGAATTTGGAATTCTCTCATCCAGTCTTTTTCTTTATAGTCATAGTTGGTTGTTCCATTCTTTGATAGTTTGATTGTATTAAAAGGATTCTCATTCATAGAATCACAAATCAAATAAAGCTTCTCACATAAATCAAAATAGGACTCTAATATGCTGTGTAGAGAAGGTATTTCAAAGAATGATCCAATCAAATCCTTATGTTCTTCTGTATAGTCCTTATAGAAGCCCATAATCAACAGATACCACTTCTTTGGTTCATCATATTCTATGTTGAAGTTGATATATTCTAGAAAGTTAGTAAAACCAATATCGTATTCTCTATAATTCTTACTATCTATAAAACGGAAGAAAGTAAAATAAATATAACCTAATCTGATCAACTGCTTTCTTAACTGTTTTACAATCGTTTTTAATTGTTTCATATTTCTTGTTGTCATTCTTTGAGATTCTGATATTGAAGCAGTCAGTTCCTCAGTTTCCAAATCATTGAGTTCATCATTATAACTATTAATAATAGGAATCGTATACAACATTGAAAACTTTATAATCAAATCAGTTCTATTTAATTCATGGTTCGTTTCAAAATATTCTGCAAGGTCACGGATAAACTCACAATTATACTTATCATACATCTTAGAACCAGGATCTAATCTCTTTAACTCAGGAGATTTGGTCTTAGAAGGTTCTTGGCTATGTTTTTGTTTCATTGCTTTATTCTCTTCTTGAGTTTTTTTATTTATTTTACATGCAAGCATATAAGAACGAAGGAATGCATTCAAAATATCCACCTTCTTAGGCTTATTCTCAATATCCTTGAATTCATCCCAATCATACATAGTAGTAAAATAGTTGAACTTCTTAAAGAACTCAACAGAAATATTTTCTTCATCCACAATTGTATCATCATTATAAAGTAAACTTTCACTTAACTTATAAGTATACAGGACACCCTTTAAGATATGATCGATTTCAGAACAGATATCATAGAATAAAGAAGCCTTATCCTTAGCAGTCATCTTATCATTACTTTTAAATACAACATAACCATTATATTGTTTCTTACGTAATAAAGAGTCTTGATCAAGGATATACTTGTCATCCTTCTGCTGATCTAACATATCATTGATTCTATTATGATATTCATTGAATACACTATAATATCCTGATGTTTTGTGCTTTCTACGGAACATATTGGATACATCAATATCATAAAAGTAAGGACAATCAGCAAACATGTCATTATCTTTTTTTTAACTTAACATACGATCAAGAGGCACTCTATTTAATTTATAGATAATATTTTTTCTTAAGAACTCTTGATAACTGAATTCATCGACTCGATTATTCATATCAATAGGAGAATAAACTTTATCTGGATCTAATATTACATCTACTTCCTTTTCGTAGTCACGTTGTCTTTCAATAGACTTCTCTTCATCAAAAACTTTTATACGAGTAGTAAGTTTACGTTTCTTATTGAAGAAAATATAATCAGTACGATCATTTATTTCTTTTAAAAAATCTCTATTAGAACTCACTTTAGAAAAACAATCTTCAGAGATTACTTCTACTTTATAATTCTTATATAACTTGTCTAACTCTGATTTAGTACATTTCACAAACTTTGGTGATATGCTATTTCTTAAATAAATAAGATTGGTGAGTAATTCTATCACTTTTACTTCCTCTTCACCTTCGATTTTGTCAGATAAAAAAAGAAGACTATTCTTGATATCTTCCAAAGCCGTCTTTATATCTTTACCATCTAAACAATAAGGCTTGATATCATTTTCTATAGGTCCATCATTTCTTAGTAGTATTGGATTCATATACGTCACCCCCTGTTAATATTATAGTACAAATAAAGGGAAAATAAGAGAGGTAAGTAGATATGAATCTATTGATTTAGTCATTAAAAAATACCATAGAATCAAAAGAGAAAGTTTACAGTATGAATGTCCTGATGATGAAGATGAAGGTATACCATTTCCATAGTTTTTCTTTTCAAGCGTTAGTTCCTTGAAATTCAAGTATATCCTTAATAGAATGAAATAAGAATATACATAAAGGAGCTAATAAAGATGCTAAGAAAAGATTTCTTATGGGGTGGTGCTGTCACTGCACATCAAAGTGAAGGTGGATATACTGAAGGAGGAAAAGTTCCTGCAGTATGTGACTTAACAGTCACAGGTAAGTTCTCAGACTTTAAGAATGGTATTGATGCATATCATAGATACAAGGAAGACTTTGACTTATATAAAGAGTTAGGCTTTAACGCATACCGTTTCTCTTTAGACTGGTCTAGACTTATGAGTGATGAAAATACGTATAATGAAGAAGGTTTTGCCTTCTATGATGAATTCATAGATGAATTACTAAGGAGAGATATAGAACCTATTCCTACGCTTTATCACTTTGAAATGCCTGTGTTCTTATATGAGAAATACAATGGTTTTGAAAGTAGAAAGGTTGTTGATCTATTTGTAGAATTATGCAAGAAAATCGTAGATCGTTATTGCCATAAAGTTAAATATTGGATTATCTTTAATGAACAGAATGGAATACTACAGAAAGGACCAAAGATGTTCTTTGGTGCTGTATGTCCTGAAGGAGAAAACCCTATTACTCTAGATCATCAAATTATGCATAATACATTAATCGCACATAGTTTGATTAACGAATACATTCATCAAAAAGGAGGATATGTTTTAGGTATGGCGACTATTGTACAAAGCTATCCTGAAACATGTCATCCATTAGATACATTAGAATCTATGAAAGCCCAGAGCGAAGCATTTGTATTCCTAGATGTCTTTGCGAGAGGACATTATAACAGCTACTTCTTAGCAAATATGAAAAAAGAAGGGACTATGCCAGTTATAGAAGAAGGGGACTTTGAAATACTTGAAAAGGGTAAAACAGATGCTCTTGCAATAAGTTATTATATGTCTACTATTAGTCATTATGGTGAAGATAGTTTGACTAATGTGGAAGATGTAGTCATTAAGAAGAACCCTTACTTAGAAATGTCTGAATTTGGCTGGACAATAGATCCTATTGGATTACGTATCACTCTAAGACAACTCTATGATAGATATGAAATGCCTATCTATATTGTAGAAAATGGTTATGGCTATGATGATCAATTAGTAGATGGTGTTATTAATGACGATTATCGTATTGATTATATGAGAAAACATATTGAAGAGATGAAGAAAGCTGTAGAAGAAGGGGTAGATTGTAGAGGATACTTATCTTGGGGTCCTATTGATATATTAAGCAGTCGTGCACAGATGAAGAAGAGATATGGTTTTGTTTATGTGAATAGAGATAATGATGATTTAAAGGATATGAAAAGAATTAAGAAGAAGTCATTTGAATGGTATAAGAATGTAATAAGTAGTAATGGGGAAGTGTTGTAAGGAGGAGTGATCCTCCTTTTTTTGATAATTATTTTCAGCATTATTACTTAAATAATTATGTAGTTGTAAGCTTTTTTCTATTGAATTGGAATCGCATACATTTCGTTGACTTGACACGTAGTGTACACTAAGATGGAACTGTCTTCTAGATAAGGAGATAGTTGTTATGGATCTTTTAACCGGTGAAAAGAGGAATAATAATGATATAAAAGCATTGGATCATTTAACGATTCAAGAGAAATATCTAGTGGATTATATATTAGATAATCCAGATGATATTTTACAAAAGAATATTAATGAATTAGCACAATTAAGCTATACAAGTACAGCAACAGTATCACGATTATGTAAGAAGTTAGGTTTTAAAGGCTATAAAGACTTTAAGTATCAATATGCTGCTGAATATTCTCATTTACTTGAATTAAAGAGTGATTTAGAAATTGAACCATTTTCTAGTGATAGTTCAATTAAAGATGCTTTAAATAAAATTGAAATTCTACACAGAAGATCAATTGAATATACAAAAAGTTTATTAGACAAACAAACGTTGGAAAGAATTTATCAACTTATTCAAAACTGCAAATATATTGAGATATATGGAACAGGTATTAATTTTGCATTAGCACAGGTCTATAGTCTGAACTTTGAAGAGGTAGGGATTATATCAAAGGCTTATGACAGTTTAAACCCAATGCATGTTCAATACTTGAAACAAAGAAATCCAGATGACACACTCTGCATATTCTTGACTCATACAGGACAGAATAAAGAGATGTTGAAGATGGCTGAAGATATCAGTAAATCACATGCTAGATCTATTGTAATATGTGATCATAAGAAAAGAGATATATGTAAGTATTGTGATGAAACAATAGTAATAATGGCAACACGAAATACTATTGAGTTATCTAATGCGGTTTATATTTCTTCTTTACAGTATATATTTGACATTTTTGCTTCATTGAAGCTTATAAGTAATTATTCTTATCTAGAGGGGACAACAAAGACAGTTGATAAATTAAAACTGGGAGAATAATTATGAACAAAGACTTTCTATGGGGTGGCGCAGTGGCTGCCAATCAGTATGAAGGTGGTTATAACGAAGGAAACAAAGGTTTAAGTGTGACTGACGTCATGTCTTCTGGAGATGTAAATCACCCTCGAAAAATTTCGTTTGAAATAAAGAAGGATAACTATTATCCAAACCATTTTGGTATTGATTTTTATCATCATTATAAGGAGGATATTAAACTATTTGCAGAAATGGGCTTTAAATGTTTTCGTTTAAGTATTGCATGGTCTCGTATTTATCCTCATGGTGATGAGTTAGAACCTAATGAAGAAGGTTTAAAGTATTATGACGATGTATTTGACGAATGTTTAAAGTATGGTATTGAACCTGTAGTTACTTTATCACACTTCGAAATGCCTCTCTATCTTGCGAAAGAATATGATGGATGGCGTAATAGAAAGCTTATTGAGTTCTTTGAGAGATATGCAATTACTTGCTTTGAAAGATATAAGAATAAAGTGAAATACTGGATGACTTTTAATGAAATCAATAACCTTATTGATACTGATAATCCTTTTAATGCGTGGACTGGTGCTGGTGTACTATATAGAGAAGATGAAGATGTAGAAAAGACAATGTATCAAATCTCTCATTATCAGTTTGTTGCAAGTGCAAAAGCAGTACAAAGAGCAAAAGAAATCAATCCAGAAATGCAGGTAGGATGTATGCTTCATTTTGGTCCTATTTATCCTGCATCATGTGATCCAAAAGATATCTTTGCGGGTATTAAAGCAATGGATAAACGCTACTTCTTTAGTGATGTTCATGTAAGAGGCTATTATCCTGCTTATACATTAAAACATTGGGAAAGAAATCATATTCATTTAGATATCACTGATGAAGATCTTGTTAACCTAAAGAAAGGTAAAGTAGACTATATTGGATTTAGTTATTATAAATCAACAATTGCGCAATATGATGCTGAAAACAACTTTGTAGAAGTACAGAATCCTTTATTAAAGAAGAGTGATTGGGGATGGGCTATAGATCCAACAGGATTAAGAAATATCTTAAACGAAGTATATGAAAGATACCAGAAACCAATGTTTATTGTAGAAAATGGTTTTGGTGCTTATGATAAATTGGAAAATGGAATGATCAATGATGATTACCGTATTGATTATCTAAGAAATCATATTAGTGAAATGAAAAAAGCAATAGATCTTGACGGTGTAGAAGTTTTGGGTTATACACCATGGGCCGCTATTGATATCGTAAGTGCCTCAACAGGAGAACTTGCGAAAAGATATGGTTTCATTTACGTAGACTTAGACGACCACGCAAAGGGTACTGGAAACAGATATAAGAAAGCATCCTTTGAATGGTATAAACAAGTTATTTCATCTAATGGTGAGAAGTTATAGGAGATAATTATATGGAAAAATTCATAAACGAGAAAGTCGTAGTATATATTTCAAAATTCACAAATACAAAAGTTATTAAAGCATTAAAAGATGGCATGATGTTCTCATTACCATTCTTGATGATTGGTTCTTTATTCTTATTAATTGCGAATCTACCAATCAAATCATTAAATACATTAGTTGCAGAATGTGGTTTGGCAGATATATGTTCACAGGTTTATTCATCTACATTCTCATTAATGGCTTTGTTTACAGTAGTAGGTATCACTTATTCATATCTTAAGAATGATAAAATCTCTACTGCAGTCAATGGTGCTTTAACTGGTTTAGCTGCATTTGTATTACTTACACCTTCTTCTAAAGTGTTAGAAAACGGTGAAGCAGTAACTGGTGTTATCTCTAAGGACTGGACAGCAGGACAGGGAATGATCTGTGCTATCTTAATCGGATTCTTAGTGGGTTATATCTATTCATTATGTATTAGAAAGGATATCCGTGTAAAAATGCCTGAAGGTGTTCCTCTAGGAGTCGCAGATTCTTTCTCATCATTATTACCAACAGGTATTATTACTATTATTTGTGCTATTATCTATGCAGTATGTCATTTTGTATTTAAGACTACATTTGCTGAATTGATCTATTCAGCTATTCAGATTCCTTTACAGGGTGTGACTGATTCATTTGCTGGTGTAGTAATTATGACAGTAATGATGTCATTATTATGGTGGACTGGTGTTCATGGTGGTTCTATCTGTGGTGGTATTCTTTCACCAATCCTACAGGCTAACATGGCAGCTAACCAGAAGATTCTAGATTCTGGTGTAGCCTTAACTGTTCAGAATGGTGGTCATATCTTTACTCAGCAGTTCTGGGATAACTTCTTATGTATGTCTGGTGCTGGTATTGTGATTGGATTAGTCATTTATATTACATTCTTCGCAAAATCAGAATCACTACGTAGCTTAGGTAAATTATCAATTGTCCCTAACATCTTTAATATCAATGAACCAATTATCTTTGGTACACCAATTGTATTAAATATTTACTTACTTGTACCATTTGTTCTTGTTCCATTGATTATTGGTATCAGTAGTTATCTACTTATGTATTTTGGCATTCTACCTTTATTTAGTGGTGTTATGGTTCCTTGGACAACTCCACCAATTATCTCAGGTTTCTTAATTGGAGGATGGAAAGTTGCGTTATGGCAGTTAGTGATGATTATCATTTCATTCGTTGTTTATTTCCCATTTATTAAGAAGATAGATACATTAAGTTCTAAAAACGAAAATAAATAGTATAGAGAAGATGGTTGCAGACTTGCACCATCTTTTTTTAAAAACAGAAAATACGTTAATAAATTGAGTTGAATGGTTATAGAAAAGCAAATTTCCAAGATAAAAACGAAAAATCTGTTTTTATCTTGGAAAATGCTGAGAATAACAAGGAGAAGCTCTTTTATTTTGAAAAATAACTATTAAAAATACTGTTGACTATTTATATGAAAAAAAACTATAATGACTTCGGTGGACAAAAACATTTATGTTTTATGTGATGCGACGCCTGCGTTGCGTCACTTTTTTTATGCCAAAAGCTAGGCTTGTTCTTTTTTGGGGAATAATATCAATACTTACATTATAGGTGAAGGAGAAAACATTATACCATCAAAGGAGGACAAAAAATATGAGTAACCTATATCAGTCACTGGCTTATCACGAATATGTAAATAACTATTCTTTTGAACCATATCTTATTTTAGATCTAGATCATTGTTCCTATGGAATTTGTAAATGTGGGGGTAATTATTGTGATCTATTATATACAAATAGCATGAATCTGGACTTATGTACAATGTATCATACGTTACTAGAGAAATATGCAAAGGATATCTATGCGAGTGTAGAACAGCAGGTTGATTCTTCTAATCAAGCAATTAAGAAGGCTATAGAAGAGAATAACTTTCAACAAGTTGTATATCGTTTTGAGAATAAGGATATAACTTACTCTGATTTAGATATGATTCTTACACCATTGAAATATAAATTAAAAGATTTATTCGAAGATGCTTGTCATCATATTGAAGACCCTCAGCATGTTAATATAATTGTCTTGGGGATATTTATTGCTCATATATAATCGAACGATATTGTAAAGAATACTTCACTAACCCACCTTTCAAATCTGATCAAAGTATTATTCCTTCAAGTTATTTGTTTGTGATTCTAGGTGATATGCTATTAAGAGAAGATTTCGGGGAATAATACTCCTATTCTTCATGAGTGTATGATAGATATAGAAGGGATTGTCTTATGTTTAAATGAAGGAAAATTTGAATAATAGTGATTAAATTTGTTATTGACTATTTATACGAAAGAAACGTATAATACATTCAGGAACAAAAACATTTATGTTTTATGTAATGCGACGCCTGCGTTGCATTACTTTTTTTATTTTAGTTGATCTCATAGTACATAAACTATGAGATTTTTATTTATACCTCAAACTTGGCATGTGGATTGCAATATATATAAGTGAATAAAGAATGGAGGTATTCTATGTACGATGTAACAGCAACAGGTGAACTATTAATAGACTTCACTAGAAATGGTTTAAGTGAACAGAATAACCGTATCTATGAAGCCAATCCAGGAGGTGCACCATGTAATGTACTTGCTATGCTTGGAGAATTAGGTTATAAAACTGCTTTTATTGGTAAAGTAGGAGATGATGAGTTTGGTAAACTATTAAAGAATACAATCTCAGAACAGAAGATTGATGCAGCTGGACTTATTCTTGATCCTAATGCTAAGACAACGCTTGCTTTTGTAGATAATGATGAAACAGGTGACCGCAGCTTTTCTTTCTATAGAAAGCCAGGAGCAGATATGATGCTTAGGGAAGACGAAGTGAATTATGAATTAATTGATAACTGTCGTATCTTCCACTTTGGTTCTCTGTCTATGACGGACGAGCCAGTAAGATCTGCTACTTATGCAATGATTGATTATGCGAAAAAGAAAAACAAGATTATTTCTTTTGACCCTAACTTAAGACCACCTTTATGGGAAAGTGAAGATCTTGCAGCTAAACAGATCTGGTATGGTATTGAACAATGCGATATCTTAAAGATTGCGGATAATGAGATTGAATGGCTTACAGGTACTGATGATTATGATAAGGGAATTGAAATCATTAGACAAAGAACACATGCAAAACTCATCAATGTCACACTTGGTCCAAACGGTAGTATTGCTTACTATGGTGATCATAAAGTATTTATGGAACCTTATTTAAATAAGGACACTATAGAAACAACAGGTGCAGGTGATACTTTTGGTGCCTGTGCACTTCATGCAGTACTTAAAAATGGATTAGACAATATGACTGAAGAAGATTTAAAAGAAATGCTACAGTTTGCGAATGCAGCGGCTTCTTTAATTACAACTAAGAAGGGTGCATTAAGAGTAATGCCAGAAGAAAAAGAAATAAAAGAATTAATAAATACATACTAAAAGTTGGCACGTCAATTGCAGTATATATAAGTGAAAAGAAAAAGAAAGGAGAAAATATAAAACAGAAAACTTAAAAGTTGGCACGACAATTGCAACTTATATAGTCGTAAGGGGGATATCAAAATGAGACACATTTTAATCGCAACACATGGGTTACTTGCTTCAGGTGCAAGATCAACAATGGAATTCTTAATCGGTAATGTAGATAACGTAGACTATATTACAGCTTATGTAGATGGACAGAAACCTATCAATGAGCAGATTGAAGAATATTTCGCAAAGATTCCACAGGAAGATGAAGTAGTCATCTTCACTGATATTAAGGGTGGAAGTGTAAATCAGAAGATGATTCCATATTGTGTAAGGGAAAACACTTTCTTGGTATCAGGATTCAATTTAGCTGTTCTTATTGAAGTCACTATGACTCCAGAAAAACTTACTAATGAGTTCTTAAAGGCTAAGATCGAAGAAGCTAGAGAACAGTTATGCTTAGTAGAAATTGAAAAAAACAATATAGAAGAAAACGATGACGATTTTCTTCTATAAGAAAGAGAGGAAAAGAAAATGATTGTTTGTTTAAGAGTAGACGAAAGATTAATTCATGGACAGGTTGCTATGACTTGGACAAAGGAATTAAAGCTTCAAGGTTTAGTTGTTGCAAGTGATGAAGCAGCATCAAACGAATTACAGAAGATGTCATTAAAGATGGCAGTGCCAGAAGGTATTAAATGTATTATTAAATCAGTAGAAGGCGTTTCATCAATCTTAGATGATCCTAGATCAGAAAAGATGCGCTTGATGGTTCTTGTACCTACAGTACGTGATGCTGTTACTTTATGTAAGAAATACAAGAATATTCAAATGGTTAACTTAGGTAACGCTGGAAAGATGACTTCAGGAGAAAAGATTACTTTAACTAAAGAAGTTATGTTGACTCAAGAAGAATTAGACGCATTAAAAGAATTAATTAAGTTATATCCAAATACATTCTTCCAGGGTACACCTTCAATGGAAAAGAAGCTTGCTACAAACGTATTAAAAAATTTATAAGAGATAGGAGAGAGTTATTATGTTAAACGCATTTTTCGTCGCATTGGCAGTATTCGTAGGCGTTGGAGGACACGAATTATTCGGTATGGTCATGTTAAGTAGACCAATCGTTGTTGCACCTCTTACTGGTTTATTGCTAGGAGATGTTCAGACAGGTTTATTAGTTGGAGCATCTTTAGAATCAATCTTTATGGGAGTTGTCAATGTAGGTATTTCAAGTACTGCTGAGCCAGCTCTAGCTGCAGGTCTTGCTACAGCCTTCACAATTCAGATGGGTGGAAATGTTGGTACTATTATTCCAATCGTATTCCCACTTGCTGTATTAGGTCTTCAGTTCATGAACTTTATTTTCTCATTCGTTATTGGTCCATTCGCACCAAAATTTGAACAGCTAGCTTTAGAAGGTAAAGATAAATCAATCACAGCCCTTCACTTTGGTTTATGGGTATTACACTATGGTTTATATGCTTTAATTCCATTCTTTGCTGTATGGTTAGGATCTGATGTAGTGCAGACAATCTTACAGTCAATTCCTAAGGTAATCATGAATGGTTTAACAGTTGCTGGTAACATGCTTCCTGCTGTAGGTATGGCTATGTTAATGCAGATGTTATGGGATAAGAAAACTGGTATTTACTATATTCTTGGATTTGTTGCAGTGGCTTATTTAAAATTACCACTCATCGCTATCGCAGTATTAGGTGTTGTTATCGCATTAGTAACAGCACAGCGTGATATGCAGTTAAAAGATATGATGGCTAAACCAGCTGTTGCAAGTGCATCAGCTAATGACAGTGAAGAGGAGGACTTTTTCGCATGAAACTAATGAATAACATTGATAAAGAAGAAAAGAAATTAATCAGAAAGATGTTCTGGAGATCAGGTGCTATGTATGCATCTGTTAACCCAGTTACTATGGGTGGTGCAGGTTTCTGTTATGCTATGATTCCATTCATCAACTATTTCTATAAGAATGATGAAAAGAAAAGACGTGAAGCTCTTGCAAGACATGTCTCTTACTTCAGTACAACAGTACCTCTTGCATCATTTGTTATGGGTATTGCTGGTTCAATGGAAAAAGAAAACAGTGAAAAACCAGACTTTGATGCCAATGCAATTGGCTCTATTAAAACAAGTTTAATGGGTCCTTTAGCTGGTATTGGTGACTCATTATTCTGGGGTGTATGGAGAGTAGTTTGTGCAGGTCTTGCTATTGGTTTTGCTAATGCAGGTAACATCCTTGCTCCAATTATCTTCTTAGTATTATTCAACGTACCAAACTTCCTATGCAGATACTATGGTGCATGTTTAGGATATTCTTTAGGTGCTAAGTATATTGAGAAATTATATGCAAACGGCATGATTGAAATCCTTACAAAAGCAGCTGGAATTGTTGGTTTGATTATGGTTGGCGCTATGACTAGCCAAACAGTCGTATTTAAGACAATTCTTGAATTCAAGATGAAGGGACAGTCATTAATGAATGTTCAGTCAGCTCTTGATAGTATCTTTAAAGGTATCGTTCCATTATTAATGACATTTGGCTGCTATAAGCTATTAAATAAGAAAGTCAACGTTATCGCTATTATCTTTGGTATCGTTGCATTAGGAATCGTTTTATCACTATTAGGTATTTGTTAATAAATATCGCAGGAGGTCGCTTTGAATACAATGAAATGCAATCCATTCTATATGCTCAAGATCAAGAATGGAATCTATAGTACAGACAACACAATCAGTTATTATCGCAATAAGCTTCCAGATGATACATTTTCATTTGATTCGTCTAATCAAAAAGTTCAAGCCAACCTTGATGAATTTGGCACAATTACTCATCTTACCTTCTTTCATCACAATTACTACATGGAAAGCAAACCAGGTGTCTGGGTAGGAAAAGACTTTGTTCAAGAACATGATCTTTCTGTCTCTATTACCTGGAACGGTAATAAAACTGAACTGAAATCTGATAACTTAGATGTTGTATCTGATCTTGCAGACAATCTTTTTCCAAGAAGTATTCATCATTTTAACTATGGAACAGTAAGTTTGATAGCTGCTGCGCCTATTACTCATGATGGAGAAAGATTAAGCAGTTTGATGTATGGTATTATCGTTGAGAATCAAAGCGATACTCAAGGAGAAGGAGTCTTAGAACTTCCTTCTCTCTATAAAAAGAAATACTCTGATACAAGAAATGTATTAATAGAATGCCGTGAGACACAATCTCACAACTGTATTTCATTTACTTTACCACCTCATTCTCAAAAAGAATTCATGATTGCTTTCACTGATCCTAATGCGTATCAGGATACACAGAAACTGTTTAGCAGAAGTATTGATGAATGGTTAGAAGAAACACGTCAGTATTATAAACAATGCATAGGTAAAGTCCATTTTGATAATGATCCAATGGCAGGGTACTTAATTGAAAGAGCCTATCAGCAGGCGTCCGGTGCTTTTGCCATGAATAGTTATGATCAAATACTGGGCTCAAACTGGGGCACATACCCCGTTACTCCTCATATATGGAATAAAGATATGTATTATTCTAGCTTACCTTATACAATGACCGAACCTGACCTATGTAAACAAACTATAAAATGGTTTGCTCAATATGGTATTAAATACCCTGGAACCAAATTTAAAGGCGGTATCTTCCATTCATTAAGCAATTCATTATCAGTCATTCTACTTTCTGGTGCGTATTATGATTATTTTGGTGATCATCATTTCTTTCTAGATAATGAAGATTTATATAAACAGATGAAGGAAATCCTTAACGAAGTCATTACTTCTAGAAATCCAGATGAACCACATCTATACCACAGTATATGGATTTCAGATGCCTACTCCCTTGGCACATATCATACAGGATCTAACATTTGTGTATATCGTGCATGTCGTTCCCTATCAAGACTTGCACTTGAAATCTTTGACGAGAAGGAATATGCGATTGAACTAGAAAATGAAGCCCAGGCAATCAAGAATGATATAGAGAAATATATGACTGTAGAAACGAATGGTCATCGTATTTTTCTAGAAGGTATTGCATCACTTGATCCAGATACAAAAGAACATATGTCAGATGAGTGTTATCGTAAAGAGATGCTTGATCAAGGACTTCAGTTCTTAACTGACGTGGATCATGACGGTACTATCATATTAAGAATGCATGATGGTGAAGAATCAGACACTACATTATTGAAATATTATGGCTATGAGGCAGGAGACAGGACAACTCACTATGGACAATTCAGTTCAAGTGATGAGAATCCTACTTATAGTAAGCTGAGCAGAGGGATTAAATGGGGTAACCAGTCAGGTGCAACATTCCCAGGATATATTTCAATATTGAATGGTGCAGATAATGTAGAAAACTGGAGTGGAGAAAACGGCAGATTTAAAGAATTAGAAAGACTGGCTGATTTAGATGGCAGCTGGTGGTGGTGGCCTTATAAAGTAGGGGCACCTACTGGAGATGTCACACGAATGAACAGTTGTGGTAAATGCGGATGGGCATCAGGTATCTTCTATGTTTTATTCATTACTGAATTCTTAGGAATCAACTATGATGCACCAAACAAACACTTAACGATTCATCCGAAGGAATTTATTGGAAACTTCTTCTGGGAGGATTTCCATATCGGTGAATCAAGATTTGATATCAAGGTAACTGATCAGCACATTCACATTACCAATAAAAATAATTATTCAATTACTGTCAATCAACATGCAGTAAAGGAAGGAGAAGATTATGAATTTACTAAGTAATATCATGACTTATAAAGGAGAACGTTCTAGAGCTGTATCACCAGAAAACCCAACTGGTGAAAAAGGCAAAGCGTGTATGGAAGCAAGTGCTTTAGGTCCATCAAGAAAAGGCCGTGGAAGCATTAAATTACCTATGGGTGAAGAAACAGTGATTGCGGATATTAAAGGTCCAGGTATTATTAGACATATGTGGATGACAATCCGTGAAAATACTGAAAAAGGCAGCTTTGTCATGAGAGATGTTGTCTTAAGAATCTATTGGGATGGTAGTGATACACCTGCAGTAGAAGCTCCTATTGGTGATTTCTTCTGTAATGGTTTTGGTGAAAGATGTGATGTTGCTTCTTTACCAATCGTTGTGAATCCTACTGGAGGAATGAACAGCTATTTTGAAATGCCATTCGCAAAAAGAGCAGTCATCACAATGACAAATGAACATCCAAAAGATATTACATCATTCTTCTATACAATTAATTATGCTGAAGTTGATGCTTTACCTGAAAATTGTTTATATTTCCATGCTTATTGGCGCAGAGAACGTCAGACTGAACTTGCGAAAGACTATGTCATTCTAGATGATGTTAAAGGTAAAGGCTACTATGTAGGTACTTACCTTGGTTTAACTGCATTAGAAAGATATTGGTGGGGTGAAGGAGAATTCAAGTTCTACCTAGATGGTGATGAAGATTATCCAACAGTTTCATCAACCGGTTCAGAAGATTATTTCGGTGGTGCCTGGGCATTCCATCAGAAAGATGAACTAGGAAGACCTTCAGTGAAACCATATTCTAACTTATTTTTAGGGTATCCATTCTATTCAACAAAGGATAAGACAAGAGAAAGATTTGAAACAGGTAAGTTGAATGCTGTTCATGCTTTTGGTAATGACAGCCTTCCTCGCCATGGCTTATACAGATTCCATATCTTAGACCCAATTGCGTTTGATGAAGACATCAAAGTCACATTACAGCAGATTGGTAACGATGATCTTGCATTATATGAAAGACAGGATGATGTTTGTACAGTTGCTTATTGGTATTGTGATCATAAGGAAGGATTCGATAAAGAATTCCCAAATAGAAGAGCAAGACTCCCAAGATAGTCAGACAGGAAGATATCCCTATATCTTCCTTTTCATGCGTGTTGGCGTTAAATTGTTTTCTAACAGTTTTCAAGTTATAATTAATTAAGAGCAAGGAGGTATCATGATGGATGTAAAAGATAAGGTTTATATATCACTTCAAGAATGCTTAAATGAGTCTGAAAAGATCCCTACATCTCAGATTGCTGACAATCTACATTTAAGCAGACAGATTGTGACACATTATTTAAATCAACTTTTTGATGAGGGAAAAGTAAAGAAAACAGATACAAGACCGACTTATTGGTATATTGAAAAAGAAGAACAGAGTCCATCTGTTGAAGAAGAGTTAGATTCAGAAGTATTTGATTCTATGATTGGCGCAACAGGAAGTCATAAGAAAATAGTAGAAATGTGTAAAGCATCTGTTTCTTATCCACCTCATGGTCTTCCTATTCTTATTATTGGTGAAAGTGGTGTAGGTAAAAGCTATATCGCAAAGCTCATCTATAAGCATGCATTACAGACAGGGAGTATTGATAAAAAAGCACCTTTTGTTGTATTGAACTGTGCAGATTATGCAAATAACCCTGAACTTCTTTCAGCTACATTACTTGGTTATAAGAAAGGAAGCTTTACAGGGGCTGATTCTGATAAGACAGGATTACTTCAGGAAGCAGATGGTGGTTATCTTTTCTTAGATGAAGTACATCGTTTATCATTTGAAAACCAGGAAAAGTTATTTGTATTTATGGATACAGGCAAGTATCGTCCTCTTGGTGATTCTAAATGGAGAAACTCAAACGTACGATTCATATTTGCGACAACAGAAAACCCCCAGGAAGTCTTATTAGAAACATTCAGAAGAAGAATCACATTACAGATTACTATTCCTAATATTACAGAACGCCCTTTACAGGAACGCATAGAACTCATAGAAACATTCTATAAAGAAGAAGCAGAAAAGATTAAAAAGAACCTCACTATTTCTAGTGGTGCTGTTAAAATGCTTTGTTTCTCTAAGTTTCCTGGTAATATTGGTCGATTAAGAAATTTAATTCAAGTTAGCTGTGCAGAAGCTTATTTCAAACACGGTAAAGAAGACAATCTTCTTATTTCTGAAGCAGAGCTTATTCATGCAGGAGGAGATATACCTGTCAATACAACAGGATTTCAGACTGAACGTAATATGGAAATATCCATTATGTGGAATCAGCCTAAAGAGTATATCCATCAGGAGTATTATGATGAATATCATATTGAAATCATCAATCTCCTTCATAAGATAGAGACTGCATCATGGGGCCAGATTGACCAGCTCTATTTGAATTTTCGCGCAATTATAAGAAAGATTAATCCTACACATAACAACTTAACAGAACAGCGTTTCTTTACGCAGATTTGTAAAGATATATTGATTCGATATGGTGTAAAGATGAATGATTCTTGTGGGAAAGAATTGTATATTCTCTATACAATATTCAATCAAATGTGTATTGATAAGGAACAGGAATGGAAACTTAAAGCATATTTTGAACAATCATGTCCTAGAGCTTTCTATGTTGCAAATCGCATCATTCTTGAATTAAAGAAGTATGAATTACAATTAGAAGATAATCTTGCTTTCTTATTTGCGTTAGCTATTCATGAATATATCAGTGAGTCTCTTGAATTAAATGGGCTCATCGCAGCTCATGGTGATACAACAGCATCGAGTATTGCGAAGGTTGTCAATCAGGCGTGTGGTACCTTTATTATGGAAGGTATTGATATGCCTATGGATACAACACTTGATCAGACTGTAGAAAAAGTACAGAACTATCTTCTGCATTCTGCTAAGGGTAAAGGATTAATTTTACTTGTAGATACAGGATCATTAAGCAGTATGTATTCAAAGATAAAGAATAACTTATCTGGTGATTTATTAATTATTAATAATGTTTCTACGGCTATTGCATTAGATGTTGGTTTAAAGATGCTAGGTCATGGCTCTTTTGAACAAATTGTAGAAAGCACAAAAAAGATTAACAGTTTTGATGTTCAGTTCTTTGAAGGATTATCTAAGAATAAGAATATTCTTATTTCATGTATGTCCGGTGTAGGTATTGCAGAAAAGATACAGGAAATCATGAAGAGGACATTAGGTGACTGTGGTCTTGATTTCGTGACAATGGAATATAAGAAACTTTTAGATTTACTCAATGAAGATGAATCTAAGAATTTTGATCAGACTCTTATGATTTTGACAACATCTCCTCTTCATGATGGTATTTCAACACCTTGGCTGAGTGTTTATGATATATTAGATGGCCATGGTGAAGAAAACCTATGGAATGCATTAAGAAGTGTAGTTACACCAGAACAATTTGAAGCATTGAAGAATGAATTTGTAAGATTCTTTACAATTGAAGGTATTGTCAGCAGATTACAGTTCCTCAATCCTACAGTTGTTATTCAGGATGTAGAAATGATTCTTCATCGTTATCAGGATTATTATAAGATGGAGATGTCAGGTCATATAAGATTGAATCTTTATATGCATATCGCATTTATGTTTGAACGCTTAATGACTGCAGATGATACGGATGATGAAGAAGAACCTACAGATTTAGCACAGAAAGAGTTTTATCGTATATCAAAAATTGTTTTCCAGGATGTAGAAAAGAAATATCGTATTCATATAGATAATTATGAATTATCTATATTGTATGAATTATTGAACAAAGTTATTAAGGAGCCAATAGGCTTAGATGAAGCTTGAACTTAAACAAGGTCAAAAACATCAAATATATCAGAAACAGATTGAAAAGAATCAGATCTTACAGATGGACGTCCAACAACTTCTTGCCCACATAGAGAAGATTTCTTTTGAAAATCCATTAATAGATACTGATGATATGATAGAAAGTACTTCTGATATAGGAAAAGAATTTGATATCGATAGTCTTTCAAGAAAATCAGAACAGAGTTTAAAGGAAAACATTCACTGGCAATTAATAAACAAGGATATAGACAATAAAGAATTAGTAGAATCTCTTGTAGAGTTATTAGATGATAATGGATATCTACGTCTCTCAACTCAAGATATTTGTACTTGTCTAAAATGTGATGAGAAAGAGTATATAGAAGCTAAAAATGCATTATCTAAGCTAGAACCTCCTGGACTTGGTGCAGCCACTTTAAAGGAATGTCTTCTTCTTCAATTGGAGCGCCTCGAAGAAACAGAAGATATTTACAAGACAAAACAACTTATTGAAGAATGCTTAGAAGATCTTTCAAAGAGTCATTATCATGCTGTTTCTAAGAAACTCGGCATATCCCAAAACAAAGTAAGAGAACTACTACAAATCATACTGACATTAAATCCTCGTCCAGCCAGCAGTTTTAGTTCCTCTATTGAAGTCAATTATCCTGTACCAGATATAATAATCAAGGATAATGCTGTACAATTAAATCCAGTGATCTATAAGGATATAAACATCAATACAGGTTACTTGTCTCTTGAATCAGAAAGTAAAGAAACTAAGAAATATATAGAATCTAAACTAAAACAAGTCTCCTGGATACAACAATGTCTCACCCAAAGAAAGAATCTAATATATGATATTGCGGTCTTCTTACTAGATTATCAACAAGATTTCTTTATGAATGGAGGGGCTTGCCATCCACTCCTACAAAAAGATTTAGCTATGTTACTTGGAGTACATGAATCTACAATCAGTAGAGCCATTAAGGATAAATATATATATTGTGATAAGGGCTTTATTCTTCTAAGTGATCTCATTCCAAAGGGAACAGAAGATAACTCTGTTGATTCTATCAAAGAAAAAATCAAAGAAGTTATAGATAATGAAGATAAGAAAAAGCCTTTAAGTGATCAGAAAATCACCACTCTCTTAAAAGATAACGGTATTGAAATATCTAGAAGAACAGTTGCAAAATACCGTTCAGAATTAAATATTCCAGATGCATCTGGTAGAAAGCATGTAAAAAAGTAGAACCGCGTTCTACTTTTTTGCATACTTTATTTTTTCTTTTTTGCAGCATTTACATCACTGATTTTGTATATTTCTTTGTGTCACCAAAGTAATTCTCATCCGCTCTAGAATAATAAGCCACTCATTTCTTCATATCAAAATTCTCCTATGGTTATCATAACGGTAGATAGTTACTCTTGGTCAATGTAATAATATTTTTAAATTGCATTGACTAAATATGATATTGTATCGTATAATAATGATACGAAATAAAGAAAAACGTATCCTTAAAAAGGAGAGGTGATATTGTTGGAATTAACACGAATCGAAGTAGAAAAATATTTGAATAGAGTGAAAGTGGCTGTTGAAAAAGATAAGTA
>ULPT01048935.1_pt1 | contig 28820 bp, 18 predicted proteins | sample 1953751 | NCBI WGS metagenome assembly ULPT01 (sample SAMEA4835636, study PRJEB28245) | human gut metagenome | biome: gut microbiome; material: fecal sample | place: Denmark | collected 2008 | reverse complement strand
CTTCACACCATCCACGTTCCTGCCTCTATCAATTTGGCACAAACAACACCAAATAATCCAAAAAACAAAGCTTTACAGCACTTGAAAAATATTCCTATCAATATATTTTGTTTTCAAAATGATAGTCCGTATCTTTGACGGCAGAAAATTAAAACTTAAAACGAATATTTATGAACACAGAAGAAACACGCGTAGAAAGCGACTTGTTAGGCTCACGCGAAATACCAGCAAAAGCACTATATGGTGTACAAACACTTAGAGGCCTTGAGAACTTCCCAATCAGCAAGTTCCACTTGAATGAATATCCTCTATTCATCAACGGTCTTGCCATTACTAAGATGGCTGCTGCCCAAGCCAACCATGAATTGGGCTTGTTGACAGACGAACAAACAAACGGTATCATCGTTGCGTGCCAAGAAATCTTAGACGGGAAACACCATGAACACTTCCCGGTTGACATGATCCAAGGAGGTGCAGGTACGACTACCAACATGAATGCCAACGAAGTGATTGCAAACCGCGCTTTGGAAATCATGGGACACAACCGTGGTGAATACCAATATTGCTCACCCAACGACCATGTAAACTGTGCCCAGTCTACCAATGACGCATATCCAACAGCTATCCATATTGGACTTTACTATTCACATCAGAACTTGCTTCCCCACTTACAGATGTTGATAGACTCTTTCGATAAGAAAGGCGACGAATTTGCAGACATCATCAAGATGGGTCGTACCCAGTTGGAAGATGCCGTTCCGATGACATTGGGACAGACATTCCACGGTTTCGCAAGCATCTTGCGTGACGAAATCAAACATTTGAACGAAGCAGCGGCTGACTTCTTGACTGTCAACATGGGTGCTACCGCTATCGGTACAGGTATCTGCGCTGAACCGGGTTATGCAGAGAAATGTGTCAACGCATTGGTTAAGATTACCAACCTGCCGTTCGTATTGTCAGGCGACTTGGTAGGTGCCACATCCGATACCTCTTGCATGGTCGGTTATGCGGCTGCTTTGAAGCGCGTAGCTGTCAAGATGAACAAGATTTGTAACGACTTGCGTTTGTTGGCAAGCGGTCCCCGCTGTGGTTTGGGAGAATTCAATTTGCCAGCAATGCAGCCAGGATCTTCCATCATGCCGGGTAAGGTTAACCCAGTTATCCCAGAAGTGATGAACCAGATTTGCTACAAGGTTATCGGTAACGAATTGTGCGTGACAATGGCTGGTGAAGCTGCACAGATGGAGTTGAACGCCATGGAACCAGTCATGGCTCAATGCTGCTTCGAATCTATCGACTTGATGGTTAACGGTATGGATACATTGCGCACTCGCTGCGTGGACGGTATCATCGCTAACAAAGAACATTGTATCTCCAACGTCCATAACAGCATCGGTGTTGTTACAGCCTTGAACCCGGTAATCGGTTATAAGAACTCAACCAAGATTGCCAAGGAGGCTATGGCAACAGGCCGCAGCGTTTATGACTTGGTACTTGAACATGATATCTTAAGCAAAGAGGATTTGGATACTATCTTAAGCCCGGAAAATATGATTAAGCCGGTCAAGTTGGATATTCATCCGAAGCATTAATATTAAAGCCTAAATCACGGCGGTGTGTCATAATTGCAAACTGCTGCGTTACTTTCGGAATTCGACCTCAGTCATTTACATCAGTAAACTCCTGTCGGCCTCATCCTCAGCGCCTTGCATTTTGCTAATTCTGACACACCTTAAAGGGGCTGCATTAAAACTTTCGTTTTGACGCAGCTCTGAGTTAAGTGCATAAATAGCAAACAGAAGCACTTAAAGTGCTTTCAAAAAAAACATTTGATGTTTTCAAAAAAACATTGGACGTTTTTGAAAAAACATTTGATGTTTTCAAAAATCCCTCGTGATGTTTTTTAAAAAAACAACGGTATGTTTTTTCGACACCTTTTATCCTTATTTTGATATGCACAACTTACATTTTCCATGGAACGGAGTGCCGTTAAAACAGTGTTTAAACAGTGTTTTAATAGCGTTTTAATGCCGTTTAAACACGGAGTCATCATAACTGAAAAGCTTCGTTTTCCTACCGTTTCCTTCCCTTTGCAAGCTCCTCAAAGCCCTTAAATGCTAAACAATGTTAAGCAGATGATTTTTCTGATATATTTATATGTTGTATAACATAATTCCTTTATATTTGCACTGTGTTTTTCATGGTATTAGATTTAAGGTTAACAATGGAGATTGGTTGTCGTGACGACAACCTTTTTCGTTTTATAGACCCTCACAAATTTTTAAAAGAAAAAGTTACTTCTGTTTTCACAAAACATCATGATGGGAAGATTCATAAAAAAGAATGTTAAATCCGCACAATATTCGAAATTTTTCAATAAAAAATCATGTATTAAAATAAAATATTCATATCTTTGGCTCGGGCTCGGACGCTAAATCTTCAAAGCCATAACTCTGGACAAAATACAAAAACACAATAAAAGTATGCTAAATCTAACGAGTTAAAACCTAAAAGGCTCAACAGGTGAACGCCACTTTTAATAAAACGTGTTATTCCTTTAAATCATCAAAGTCCTGTTAATACCAGGACGATTCAATATAAATCGAACAAGACCCTAATAAGGGGAAAAGATAGCTCTTTGACTTCGTTGAAATCAGTCCTATCAAACAGTTGTGCCTTCGTTTCCATTCGACATGCTCGAACCATATCGCAAGCATTTGATTCCGACAAGGGAAGTACTTCGTATTGCGATAACTTCATACCGGCAAACAGAGTTACCATTCTATTGGCAGGACTCTATTTCAACCTTCAAAGAACAATCCATCCTCCTTGAGACGGGCATTAACTTTTAAATACATTCTCTATGTTGAAAAAAACTAAATTCATCAGTTTGATTTTGCTTTCGGGAGTCTTGGCTTCTCCCCCAGCAGATGCTTTTGCTGAAACGTCACCGTTTAAGCAAGAGACGAACACTTCCCAACAAAACGGAAAAGTATCCGGTACTGTAATTGACGAATCAGGTCCTGTTACCGGTGCTTCAGTGTTGGTAAAAGGGACCAACAACGGTACGATTACCGACATAGACGGTAAATTCACCTTGGATGGTGTGAAGAAAGGAGCGATTATCCAGATTTCTTTCATCGGATATGTCACTCAGGAGATTAAGTATGCAGGTGAATCCTCATTGACGGTAACACTTGTCGAAGACACACAAAGATTGGACGAAGTGGTTGTTACCGCTTTGGGCATCAAACGTGAGAAAAAGGCGTTGGGTTACGCCATGCAGGAGGTGAAAGGAGATGCTTTGGTGTCTGCCCGAGAAACCAATATTGCCAATGCCTTGTCCGGAAAGGTTTCCGGTGTACAGATTATCCGTTCCAGCAACGGTCCCGGCGGTTCTTCAAAGATCCAGCTCCGTGGTAGCAACTCTGTAACCGGTCTGAACCAGCCATTGATTGTTGTCGATGGAGTCCCAATGGACAACTTCACCGGAGCAAGCAACAACGACTTTTGGAATCCATCGGCGGATATGGGTAACGGACTTTCGGATATCAACGCGGAAGATATTGAATCCATGTCCGTATTGAAAGGTGCATCAGCCGCAGCACTTTACGGTTCACGGGCTGGTAATGGTGTCATCTTGATTACAACGAAGAAAGGACGCGAAAATCCGGGATTGGGTATCACTATTTCTGCATCCGTTTCAGCCGAATCCATATTCATGAAGCCTGACCGCCAAAATATATTCGGGCAAGGAAGCAACGGTATCTACGATGCCAAGTCGTCAGCCAGCTGGGGACCGAAAATCGAAGGGCAAACCGTAACGAATTGGAACAACGAGCAGGAGGTATTGACATATTATGACAACGTTTCCAATTTCTTTAATACGGGTACCAATGTGAACGAGAACATCTCGTTTGCACAACAATATGGAAAGACCGGAGTCTATACATCCCTCACCCGTATGGACGACTTCAGTAAGATTCCGGGAGCGGAACTCTCTCGTACCAACTTGATGCTCCGTGCCAACTCCACATTCGGCAAGGACGACCGTTGGAGCATCGATGCCAAGGTGCAATACATCAATTCCAACGCCACCAACCGTCCGTTGTCAGGCGTGAACGACAACAACTACTTCTACACCATGTTCAGTATGCCTGCCACAGTGGACATCACCCGGTTCAAAGATGCGGTAAATCCGACGACAGGAAAGATGTTCTGGAGACAAGAAGGTGCCGGCTTAAACCCCTACTGGGCAAAAGATTATAACACGAACAAAGACTCCCGTAACCGTTTCTTGCTGAACGGGTCGTTGAAGTATAACTTCACGGATTGGCTGAACGCAGAAATCAAGGGCGGTAGCGATATGTATTATACAGAAACAGAGAACCGCCTGTACTCCGGAAGCCCATTGTCCACCAATGGCCGTTACAGCTTCGGGGAACAGAAATTCTATGAAAACAACTTCAGCTTCTTGGTGTCAGCCCAGAAAGACCGTTTCTTAGGAGATTGGGGCGGAACAGCCACATTCGGCGGGAACATGATGCAACGCAAATCAACCGGCGTTTCAAACAGCTTGGGCACGCTGATTGTCCCTGACTGGTTCTGGCTCACCAACGGTGACAAAGGCGATTTGTCCGTTTCACAAACATACAACCATAAGAAGATAAACTCATTGTATGGTTCATTGGGTGTAAACTACGACGGTTGGATATTCTTGGATGCCACCTTCCGTAACGACTGGTCCTCTTCGTTAAGCAAAAAGAACCGCTCGTTCTTCTACCCGTCCATCAGCGCGTCATGGGTAATCAGCGACATGGTCAACAATCGCTTTAACGGAATGCCGGAATGGTTTACTTATGCCAAGACACGTGTTTCATTTGCAGAAGTAGGTAACGATATGGATCCTTACCAACTCTACAATGCCTATTCCATCGGTTCGGATGGAAACACGGGCGGTGTGACCGCAAGCCCCTCCTCTTCTACCTTATATAATGAAGATGTAAGGAGCGAGTTAATCAAGTCTTGGGAAGTCGGAGCCGAAATCCGCTTCTTCAACAACCGTTTGGGATTGGATTTCACATGGTACAAATCAAACGCTACCCGCCAATTGTTGAACATCCCGATGAATGCCCTCTCTGGTTACACGGCTAAGAAGGTGAATGCGGGTGACATCGAAAACAAAGGTATCGAAATCATGTTGAATGCCACTCCTGTGCAGACGAAGAAATTCGTTTGGGACACGCAGTTGAACTTCTCTAAAAACGATAATAAAATCAACGAACTGCTTCCTGGAGAAGAGAACAAGGGGATGACTTACACGTTGGGAGGCTATGACAACTTGTATATTTATGCGGTTGCCGGAGGAAACTACGGTGAAATCTGGGGAACGAAATTCCAGCGCGTAAAAGAGGGCGAGCACAAAGGCAAACTGCTGTTGAACTCTGCCGGTCTGCCACAAGGCACCTCTACTCCGGAGAAGATCGGAGACCAGCAGGCTACTTGCCTCTTAGGTTGGACCAACACATTCTCATACAATGGATTTAGCTTGAGCTTCCTGATTGACGGACGATTCGGCGGTGACATCTTCTCCGGCACGAACCGCATGTTGCAAGCCAACGGTGTGGCAGGCTGCACGGTAGTGGACGGGGCACGTAACGAGTTTGTTGTCGATGGCGTGATTGCCAATGAAGATGGAAGTTATACACAGAGTACCATATCCGTGACCCCACAACAATATTGGTCGGCTGTCGCCTCTTCCAGCGGCAACTTAGGTATCGGCGAGGCCAACTTGTATAGCGCGACAAACATCCGCCTTAGGAATTTGTCCTTGAACTATACACTTCCGAAAAAGGTCCTAACGGGTACACCGCTCCAGAGAGTCAAATTGGGTGTGTCATGCAATAACGTATGGATGATCTATAGCGACATGAACGGCGTGGATCCGGAATCAGTCTTTGCAACAAGCACCAACGCTACCGGTTTCGAGAATGCATCGTCTCCGACTTCTCGCACATTCTTGTTTAATGTCACACTTGGGTTCTAACTATTAATACATTTACAGTAATGAAAAAATATAAATTATTTTTCAGTCTGGCACTGGAGGCAATCCTGACTGGTAGCTTTGTCTCTTGCGACGACTTTGATGAAATCAACGAAAACCCGTCTATTGCCGGCATAAACGTTGTCCAACCCTATTATGCGTTGAACAATTCAATCATAGGCGCCCAACAGTCGCCACACGAAGCAGAACGTATCTTCGTCTATAACTGGGCAGGTGCAGCCCGTATTTCCGGTGAAAACAGCACCTTCTTAGCGACAGGACGTTATAGCGACAGCTTCAACCAGGATTATTTCAATTCCTATTTGACGCAATGGATTAAGAACGCGAGCTTGGCCATCACGTTGGCAGACGAGCGTGCCCCGGAGCTGACATCGGAAGAAGAAATCAACCTCAACAGCAACATCAAGGCTTTCGCCCGCATCTGGAGAGTCACCATGATTGCCGAGTTTACCGACAACTTCGGTCCTTATCCGTTGGATGCCTTCAACGGCACGAACCCGACATTCAGCAGCGAACAAGAGGTGTATCATTTCATGCTGAACGAATTGAAAGAGGCGGCTGCCAACATCAATCTGTCGGTGAAAGTAAGCGATGCCGTGGCAAAGTGCGACCCTGCTTACGGTTACAATGCCGAAAAGTGGCTGAAATATGCCAACAGCATGCGTATGCGCATGGCAATGCGCCTCTCCGAAGTTGACGCAAGCACAGCCAAATCCCATTTCGAAGATGCTTGCAAAGGTGCGACCATCACTTCATTGGAGGATATGTTCGCCGTGCAAGAGTATAATCAATGGAATGCTTGGGCGGGAGTGTACAGCCGTAGCTGGAATTACATCACATTGACCTCTACGATGTCGAACATCTTGACGGGATTGGGTGGTATTCCTATCGCTGAACAACGTCCGGACTTGGCTCAATATGCGAAGCCGATGAACTATTTGGGATTGAAGTTCGACCAGCATTATGCAGAATGTACGGACAACCCGACCAAACAATATTGGTTGGATGGCGTTCCTGAAAACTTGGATCCGCGTGCATTGAGGATTTATTGCCTTCCGAACGACGTGAACGCAAACAATTTCCAAGATTATGGTTCAACCGCAAACCACGCCAACTTCACATTGAAGGATGACAGCGGCAATGACCTGGTTAAAATAGACGGGCAATTCACATGGAACTACTATCCTGCAGGAGCTCGTTCGGCATGGTCGCCCAAGTTTGCAAAGAACTCGCCGATTGCCGGTGCTTACCCGTATGTCTTGCCGGTATTGTCAAAACCGTATGTGGACTGCTCGGGCAAGAGGATTTGGTTTGCTCCTTGGGAAACTTACTTCCTGTTAGCAGAAGCTGCGCTTTATGGTTGGAACGTAGGCACAACGGCAGAAACCGCCTACGAAAACGGTGTGGGCATCAGCTTTGAAAGCTTTGGCGTAAGCCAGTTCTTGGAGGCTTACCTGAACTCTACCGAATACAACCGCATCGGCTGCTCTGTCAAGTTCACACATACGACAGAACCGGCAAGCTTCACGGCAGACTATGTAAACGGTTACACCAACGCTCCTGCTACCGTGGCTTACCAATATCCGGACGCGAACAAGGCTCTTTACAAAGGAAAGAAACTGAACGACCAGCTGACGAAGGTCATCACTCAAAAATACATTGCCCAGACTCCTTACGGGGCATTGGAAATGTGGAACGACCATCGCCGCTTAGGTTTGCCTTTCTTCGATATCCCGAACAACGAAACCGTACTTACCGGTTCGGATATGGAAAATACATGGACATCCACGACTTACATGACCGGGCAGACAAGCCAAGTGTTCCCGCAACGCTTGCGTTATCCGTCAAGCTTGAAGAATGCCGATCCTGAAGGTTATTCAAAAGCTCTTGGTTTGTTGGGTGGAAATGACAACACAGTGACTCCGTTGTGGTGGGCTATCCACTAATGGCGAGAGCCTAATGGCTTAGCGGTTCATACAGTTGGTACTTACGACCCACTCTGTTATCTCTTATGTCGTGAGTATTGACTGTGTGAACCGCTTTTAGTTGATAAATTGTTTTTCGCTTTCATCGGCGTTGCCATATTATTTGCTGAAAGAGGTAGTGGGAGTCACGTGCCCACCATTATAGTTTAGCTATGGATACTCCGGTTCATGCGTTCTAAATCCAGGCTGGAAGGCTTTTGGTAAACCCGTAGTCCAAAGGTGCCGATGACAGCAAACAGATGTTCAAAGACCTTGGCCTGCAGGCGTTCATAGGGAATCCAGTCCTTATCTGTCGAGAAGAAGTAGAGTTCGACCGGTAGTCCTTCGGGCAGGGGCTGCAACTGGCGGACCATCAGTGTCATTCCGGTATTCACTTCCTGCAGGCTCTGCAAGTAGTGCTCGATGTAATGGCAGAATACATGGAGATTGACGATTTGGCCATCGGCCTTTTCCGCTTCGCTGATCCAGCCTTGCGCGGCGAAATAGTCCACTTCATCGACTGTACAAAAGCGGATAGAGTTCATATCAATGTGAAGCGACCGTTTGATGCGCCTACCACCGCTTTCGCGCATGCCACGCCAGTTCTGGAAGGAATCGCTGACCAAGGCGTATGGCGGAATCGTTGTTATCGTTTTATCCCAGTTTTGTACCTTGACCGTATTCAAGGTGACTTCCTGCACGACACCGTCTGCTCCATACTTCGGCATTGAAATCCAGTCGCCCGGACGAAGCATATCGTAGGCACTCAGTTGCACGCCAGCCACCAGTCCCATGATCGTGTCTTTAAACACCAACATCAAGATAGCCGCCGAAGCACCTAAGCCGGTGAGCAGTCGGCTTGGATCTTTATCCAGCAACAAACTAAAGATAATGATAGCTCCGATTCCAATCACAACCATTTTCATCATCTGATAAACCCCTTTCAGCGGACGGTCTTTCAGTTTGTCGCTCCGGTTCGACAATTCGTAAAGCGAAGAAATGACAGCATTGATCAACCGCACCGTGACCACCACAATATAAATCTGCAAGAACATCAGCAGATAAGATAATAATGGCGACAGCGGCGGAAAGGCAAGGGGAAGCAACAGATATATGACAATCGGCGGAATCAGATGACAAGCATTGTTAAGCACCTTATCGTTCAGCAAATAATCATCCCATTCAATCTTGGTCTTGCGGACAATTTTCCGGATTATCGGAATAATTCCCCGGTGGCAAACATAATCGAGTATAAATGCGATTATCAAGATTGCTACCACTGTTACTATCTGCTGCATGACAGCATGAATTCCCCAATCTAACCATTTGTTTGATATTTCCATCATCGTTTTCCTTTTTCCGACAAATTTATCATAAATACTGATTCAATCGTCAACATCGGGACTTAAAATAAAAAAAAGGGAAGGGTTTCGTGTTAAAAAACGAAATCAGCAAGCTACATAATATAACTTGCTGATCTTCATAGAGAGCGGCAAACGGGACTCGAACCCGCGACCCTTAGCTTGGGAAGCTAATGCTCTACCAACTGAGCTACTGCCGCAATGCGAGTGCAAATATAACAATATCTTTCTTTTTTTCTTAACTTTGGCGCAAAATATTTCATAATTAATTCATCATGGAAAAATTAACCCTTATCAAAGTCGGCGGTAAAATCGTCGAAGAGGCTGATACTCTGAAACATCTATTACGTGATTTTGCTGCCATAGAAGGCTACAAAGTATTGGTTCACGGAGGCGGACGATCAGCTACCAAAATCGCATCACAATTGGGAATTGAAAGCAAAATGGTCAATGGAAGACGGATTACAGATGCTGATATGCTTCATGTCGTAACAATGGTCTATGGCGGTTTGGTCAATAAAAACATTGTCGCAGGATTGCAAGCGTTGGATGTCAATGCACTCGGACTGACAGGAGCGGACATGAACATCATGCGTTCGGAAAAAAGGCCGGTGGCAGAGGTGGACTATGGATTTGTAGGAGACGTAAAAGAGGTGAATGCCGACCTGCTCGCAACACTGATCAAGCAGGGAATTGTCCCGGTCTTGGCTCCTCTTACTCATGATAAGAAAGGGAACATGCTCAACACCAATGCCGACACCATCGCGGGAGAGGCGGCTAAAGCGTTGGCAAAGCATTTTGATGTGACCTTGATGTTCTGCTTCGAGAAAAAAGGAGTCCTGCTGGACGAGAATGATGACGATAGTGTCATTCCGGAATTGAGCCGGGAAGAGTTCCAACACTATGTAGAAGAGGGAGTCATCCAAGGCGGAATGATTCCAAAACTCGAAAATGCTTTCCAAGCCATTGATGCCGGTGTAAAAGAGGTCATCATTACCAAAGCTTCGGAAATAGAGAAAGGCAACGGGACACGCATTGCTTGAGACGAACAAACATGGAAAGAGAAATTGCACACATTCGGAACGTAGTCACCCGCTTGCCGGAACTACGTTTCAAACAACCTGTAGAATGGATTATCAAGGAAGGTGAACAATGGGCGGTAATCGGACCGAATGGAGGAGGAAAGACTCTGTTAGCGGATATCCTGCAACGCAAATTCGCCTTCAAAGAGGGAGAAGTCACCTTCGGGATGGAGGGGAAAGTAAGTGAAATCATCCAAAGCATAGCCTTCAAAGACATCTATTCCTTGGCGGACTGCCGGAACAGCTATTACCAACAACGATGGCACGCCACGGAAGCGGACGAAATGCCCACCGTAGAAGAGACGCTCAAAGGATTGCCTGATTTCCATGAAATCTTCCACTATTTTGGCATTGAAAATCTGCTGCACAAGAAAATCATCTTCCTCTCCAGCGGCGAATTGAGGAAGTTCCTCATCATCCGCACCCTGCTTTATCGTCCGAAAATCCTAATCCTGGACAATCCTTTTATTGGGCTGGATGCCCCTTCCCGGACGGTTTTGGTTGATATGCTCCAACAACTATCCCATTTACACGGAGTCCAAGTTGTCCTGCTCCTCTCCAATCCTGCTGACATCCCGGAGATGATTACCCATATTCTCCCGGTAGCAGGCAAAGAGTGCTTCCCTCCGGTGAGCCGGGAAACATTCCTCCGTGACACCACACTCATCCAACAGCTTTTCCCTGAACAAAAGCGAAACGGCATAGAGTTGCCTGTCTCACCGGACAAACAACCGTCCACCCACCATGTGACTTTTCGAATGGAACACGTTTGTATCCGGTACGGGGAAAGGACTATCCTAAAAGATTTGGACTGGGAAGTCCTGAACGGGGAAAAATGGGCGTTGTTCGGTCCTAACGGTTCTGGCAAATCCACCCTGCTGAGCCTTGTCTATGCAGACAACCCGCAGTCGTATGCCAACACTCTTTACCTGTTCGACAAGAAGAGGGGTTCGGGCGAAAGTATTTGGGACATCAAGAAGCGAATCGGCTATGTCTCTCCGGAGATGCACCTTTACTACATGGAAAATGTCCCGACATTAAGCATAGTCGGTTCCGGCTATTTCGATTCCATCGGGCTTTTCCGCAAATGCAACGATAAACAGGAGGAAGGAGCATTGCAATGGATGAAGCTTTTCGGCATCGACCATTTGAAAGAGCGTTCATTCCTGACCTTGTCATCGGGCGAGCAGCGTTTGGCTTTGCTCGCGAGGGCATTCGTCAAGGATCCGGACTTAATCATATTGGACGAACCTTTACATGGATTGGACATCAGCAACAAGACAAGAGCTGCCGCCATCATCGAACAATTCTGTTCCCGTCCGGGAAAGACTTTGATTTATGTCACTCACTATCCACATGAACTTCCGTCCTGTGTGGACAAACAGTACACTCTTCCATTCTCCAACTGATATGTCTGTCCGCTTTCCGGGCAGACAGCTCGGTTGGAGGTGCCGAAGTCCAATTTGCAACCCCGTTCGCTTACCCATCCTACTTGGCGGGAAGGATTGCCGACAACCAAAGCATAAGGCAAAACATCTTTGGTGACAACCGCTCCCGCTCCTATCAATGCGAACTCCCCTATCGTATGCCCGCAGACAACCGTCGCATTCGCTCCTATCGTAGCCCCGCGCTTCACCAAGGTCTGTTTAAATTCATGTTTCCGGGAGATAAAACTCCTTGGATTGGTTACATTCGTAAAGACACAACTGGGTCCCAAAAAGACATCATCTTCACAAACGACACCGGTATAGACGGAAACATTGTTCTGTATCTTTACCCGGTCACCTAAGCAGACGCCGGGCGAAACAACCACATTCTGACCGATATTGCACTCCTTTCCGATGGTACAACCGGACATGATATGGGAGAAATGCCATATACGAGTGCCTGCACCTATCTGACAACCTGCATCGACCACGGCTGTCGCATGTATTTCCACCTCATTCATTTTATTTATATATTAAAAAGATAGTCGGTTTCTTTGCCAAATCGGGCAACTTCCCTGCCCACTCTTTCACCGGACGGGTCTGGATGAACTCATCCTCACAAGTGATGTCCGAAGCAATGCACAATTTGGTGGATGGGCGGCAGGTCCTTATCAACTCCTCCACCAACTTCGCATTGCGGTAAGGAGTCTCTATAAAGAGCTGCGTCTGGTTCTCCGAATAGATGCGCCCCTCCAATTTCTTGATGGTGTTGGTTCGCTCCGCTGCATCAATAGGCAAATAGCCATGAAAGGCGAAACTCTGCCCGTTAAAACCGGAAGCCATCACAGACAGGATGATGGAAGAGGGACCCACCAACGGAACTACCGGATATCTCTTCCTTTGTGCGATTGCCACGACATCGGCTCCCGGATCCGCAACAGCAGGACAGCCGGCTTCCGAGATAACGCCAACCGACTCCCCTTTTGCCAAAGGAGCCAAATAACCGGCAACCATCTCCGGAGAAGTATGTTTGTTCAATTCATAAAAGGTCAAATCGTCTATCACGATCACCGGTTCCACTTTTTTCAAGAAGCGACGGGCAGTCCGCACATTTTCAACAATGAAATGTTTGATTCCCAATATAATTTCACGGTTATACTCCGGCAAGACCCTGCGATGTTCCGTATCGCCTAAAGTAACCGGTATAAGAAATAGAGATGCTTGCATAATCATAAATTTCTGCAAAATTACTACTTTTGTTCATAAGAAAACAACGAGTAAAATAAAAATATGACAATAGCTTATTCTACACTGGTTTCTGACAGTTTGCATATCCCAGAGAAACAGGTCAGGCAGACAATTGATTTATTGGAATCGGGCGCTACCATCCCTTTTATCAGCCGATATAGAAAAGAGGCGACGGGAGGACTGGACGAAGTGCAAATCGCAGACATCAAGAATTGCTTGGAGAAATTTCAATCCTTGGCATCCCGGAAAGAGTTTGTCTGCAATGCCATTGACAAAGCTGGCAAACTGACAGAGGAGCTGAAACAAAGATTGGATAATTCATGGGACAGTGATGAGATTGAAGATATCTATTTGCCTTACAAGGCGAAAAGAGCGACTCGCGCGGAGATGGCCCGAAAGAATGGATTGGAGCCTTTGGCGAAGATCTTATTGGCTCAAAACCGTTCTTCCCTCAAAGGCATCGCAGATTCTTTCGTCAAAAACGAAGTGAAGACGGAAAAAGCGGCATTGCAAGGGGCACGGGATATCATTGCCGAATGGACCAATGAGAACGAAAGGGTGCGCAACACGGTACGCAGGGCTTATAAACAGGCGATTATCTCCTCTACTGTCGTTTCCGGGAAGGAGGAAGAGGGCAATAAATACGCCAATTACTTCCAGTTCCAGGAGAAGTTGTCCCGCTGCCAATCGCATCGCATATTAGCCATGTTGCGAGGCAAAGAGGAGGGCATCTTGCGCATTAGCATTCTTCCGGCAAATGAAGAGTCTTGCTTGGACGCACTTTACAGGATTTATCACAAACAGGACAATGATTGTTGGCAGGAAGTGCAAACCGCCATTGACGATGCCTATAAACGTTTGCTGAGGCCTTCGATAGAATCGGAGTCTTTGCGTGACAGCAAACTAAAAGCGGACGAGGAGGCCATCAAGGTTTTTGCAGCCAACTTACGCCAACTATTATTGGCTCCTCCTTTGGGGCAATGCCGTGTATTAGGTATCGACCCGGGATTCCGGACAGGTTGTAAAGTTGTCTGCTTGGACGACCAAGGGAATCTATTGCATAATGAAACGATATATCCGCATCCGCCCAAGAACGAAAAGAGACAGGCGGCTTTGAAAATACAACATTTGGTTGAGGCTTACAGCATCGATGCCATCTCCATAGGAAACGGGACTGCCAGCAGGGAAACGGAACTGTTCATCACCAATATCCGTTATTCCCGCCCCGTGAAGGTGTTTGTGGTGAGCGAGGACGGAGCCTCTATCTATTCCGCTTCTGCTTTAGCACGGGCAGAGTTTCCACAATATGATGTGACAGTACGTGGAGCTGTAAGCATTGGACGCAGATTGATGGATCCTTTGGCGGAACTGGTAAAAATAGACCCGAAGAGTATCGGAGTCGGCCAATACCAACATGCCGTGGACCAAACTTTACTGAAAAAGAGCCTTGACCAAACGGTTGAGAGTTGCGTAAACAACGTGGGAGTCAATGTCAATACAGCCAGCAAAGAGTTATTGGCGTATGTGTCGGGGGTCGGACCATCTTTAGCCACCAACATCGTCCATTACCGGGCAGAGAACGGACCGTTCAAAAGCAGGTCTGAATTGAAGCGTGTCCCCCGTTTAGGTGAAAAGGCTTTTGAACAATGTGCCGGTTTCTTACGCATCCAGGGAGGTGAAAACCCGTTGGACAATTCCGCCGTCCATCCTGAACGATATGCGATAGTAAGGCAAATGGCCAAAGATCTGAATTGCTCCATCGAGGATTTGATACGGAACAAAGGGTTGAAGCTGCAACTCGATTTGAAGAAATACATGAGCCAGTCGGTCGGAATGCCCACCTTGCAGGATATCATGAAAGAGTTGGACAAACCCGGTCGGGACCCACGGAATAAAATTGAAGAATTCAGTTTCAACCAAGACATCCATACATTGGAAGATGTACAGGAGGGAATGGTGCTCCCCGGCATAGTTACCAACATCACCAACTTCGGGTGTTTTGTGGATATCGGCATCAAGGAGAATGGATTGGTGCATATATCTGAAATGAGTGACCACTTCATTAATAATCCGGCTGAAGTGGTTTCTATCCACCAACACATCCAAGTGCGCATATTACAAGTAGATAAAAAGAATAAAAGGATACAACTATCAATGAAAGGGATTGAAAAATGAAAGAGAAAATCAATAAGACAAATGTCGCCCGTTTGCTGGACAAAGCCAAAGTCGCTTACGAGCTGGTTCCCTATGAAGTGGACGAGAACGATTTGAGTGCGACCCATGTGGCAGAGCAATTAGGTGAAAACATCGAACAGGTATTCAAGACATTGGTGTTAAGAGGCGACAAAAGCGGCTATTTCGTTTGCGTAGTCCCTGGAGACACGGAGGTGAATCTGAAAAAAGCGGCGAAAGTTTCCGGGAACAAGAGTTGCGAAATGATTCATGTAAAGGAGTTATTGCCATTGACTGGATACATCCGTGGAGGTTGCTCGCCCATCGGCATGAAAAAACATTTCCCCACTTATATCCATCAGAGCGCGGAGCAGTTTGACCATATTTATGTCAGTGCGGGACAACGTGGATTACAAGTCCGCATCGCTCCGGCAGACTTGATTCGTGAAGCAAGGGCGGAAGTTGCCGACCTGCTTTCTCTTTAAAACAAAAGTTAGCGTTTAAACGGTATTATAACAGCATTAAAACAGTGTTTAAACAGCATTAAAACAGCGGTGTGTCAGAATCAGGAATCACAGTTTTGCTAATTCCGACACACCACATTGGAAAATATCATTTATACTCCTTGCGATAAGAGACCTCCTTTTCTGTCGGGAAATCAGCCGGGACTTTCTGTGTTACTTTTCCAGTTGCAGCCCATTCAGCCCCTCTCAGGAGAAGCACTTGGAATCCTGTGCATTGCATGGCAGGATTATCTTCCAATGTATCACCCGCATGTCCTAACATGATATGGAAAATACGAGCCTTCCCATAATCGACAGTAAAAACCAACGGCTCTTCCCTTCCGGATCCTCCCTTTTCAGGAAGTGCGAAAGCGGTAAACATCAATGTCGCGATATTTGCCGGTCCCCTCATCCGGTCGTAAAGCTCATCCTTGGCATGTTTCCAAGTATGCGGGAGCCCTTTCATGATTGGATGCCCATTATCCCTGGCAGTCAATACATATTCACGTTGTTCCCCATGCGAACCGCCCAAGCCATCTGAACTATCTTTCGTCAATCTTCCATCCTTCCAATAGGCATAAGGCCCATCTTTCTCATTACGGCCTTCCCATCCGCCCAAAGCACATATTTCATTGTACGCCTTCCACTGGGGGAATGAGTTATTGGCAGCATGATAGATAACCACGCCTCCACCGTTTTGCACATAGTCCAAAAAGTTTTCCTGCATCTTTTCGCTCCACAAATCCCCGTTGTAATCCACCACGACCAACTTATAAGAGGAGAAATCGGGAGAGAAAGCACTCATGTCTTCCCCTTTAGCCGGGGAAATGGCTATATCCGCAGTGAAAAGGCCTGAATTATCCAATATCTTTTGGATGGCAAGGTGGCTGACCTTCCAATTATGGTTGTTCTGACCTGTCACAATCAACACTTTCGCCTTTTGTCTCGCATGAGATTGCAGGCTACACAATCCGCTTACCACACAGATGCAGATAAGCCAAAGCAATTTTGATAAAACTGTTTTTTTCATGGATTTATAATTTAAAAACAGGGAGAGGATTCCCATAGACCTCGCCCCTGCCGTATGCAATTAATAAGTCAATATTTCCAGACCGTAATCCGTCATGACAAACGTATGTTCCCATTGTGCGGAAGGAAGTCCATCGTCGGTAAGTACCGTCCATCCATCATCCTCATCAATATAAACCTCATAACGACCCATATTAATCATCGGTTCGATGGTAAACACCATGCCAGGCACCAACAACATCCCGGTTCCCTTCCTTCCGAAGTGCAACACTTCCGGCTCTTCATGAAACGCAAGCCCCACGCCATGTCCACATAAATCACGGACAACGGAATAGCCGTTCTTTTGTGCATGCTTTTGTATCGCATACCCGATATCACCCACAAAACCAAATGGCTTAGCAGCTTCCATGCCTATCTGAAGACACTCTTTCGTCACCTCCACCAATCGTTTCTTCTCCGGGGAGACGTTGCCTATCATAAACATGCGGGAGGCATCGGAATAATAACCATCCAATATGGTGGAGACATCCACATTTACAATATCACCGTCCCTCAAAATCTCCTTTTCATCCGGTATTCCGTGGCAGACCACATCGTTGATGGAAGTACAGACACTTTTCGGGAAGCCCTCATAATTGAGAGGAGCGGGAATCGCCCCGTGTGAAACGGTATAATCATACACTAATTTATCTATGGCTGCAGTAGACATTCCCTCTTTGATTTCCCGGGCAATCAAATCCAACACACCCGTATTCACAACGCCACTTCTGCGGATGCCTTCGATTTGTTCCGGAGTCTTGATCAATTTGCGGGAAGGAACCAAATGCCCTTTATTCTGCAAGTACATGATGTGCTTGTCCAATTCTGTCAAAGGCTGCCCTTTGATAGGATGCCAGTTATTCACTTTTCTTCTTGACATAATAATCCAAAGCTATTTCTCAAGCAAAAATAGACAAAATCCGGGAATAATGGTGCGGGAATCCAAGACTATCGTGCATATTTATCATAAAAACCATAAGAACACTCATATCCTATCTGCTCTTGCTCCTCGTATAAGCAACCTACACAAAAGCTGATGCACTTCCAATTTCAATGAAAGAAAATGCAATTGCATCAAAGTTGTATTTGTTGGTAAGTAACTTAGAATAGTTCTACAAGCCAGTACAGCTTAGCTCTCTGATGAAATCATAAAGGATATCAACATCCTTGAGTCGGAAACAGATGGCCTCCGGGCTGAAATATTGAAGTAAGGATATGGAAGATAACGGCAAGATTATTATGAATACTCGGCAGATTGTGTCGGCAGTGTCGGCACAATTGCGACTTGAATATGGAAGCAAAGGATTTAAGAAGCAAGAGTTTATCGTGTTGGTGTAACTAATGCTGCCGATAGAGGTCTTGATATGTATTCTAATTGGGAACCAGCAATTCAGATTAAACATTTAAGTTTAGACATTTCTCTTGCAGAGAGCATTGTAAATGGTGTTTCAAGTGACCGCATTGTTATTGTTTGCAAAGATGCAGAGAAAGATGTGATAGTTTCTCTTCTAAGTCAAATTGGTTGGAGAAGTCACACAAAGCATTGTTACTGAAAATGATTTAATCAAGTGGTATGAAAAGTCTCTTCGAGGAAATTATTCAGAGCAGTTGGGAGAAAAACTTCTGTATTGTCTTGCTAATGAAATAGCGGAAGAATTTCCTTCTGTGGACAACACTCCTGAAATAATAAAGAAAAGACATTACGAGCTAATTTCAGACCCTTTTTGGGAATAGGGTAATTATACACAAAGCATATTACCTTTTTTCAAAAAGCATACTACCTTTTTAGAAAAAGCTTACTACCTTTTTAGAAAGAGGTCTACCGCTGAATAGTTACTCGTTTTGAATATCCTGTTGCATTATGTTTTATTTTCGACAAATGCTCCAAATGTGCCGCCAAAATCGCAAAATTGAGGGAGTGTCCTTATTGTCAGTTTTACTTTTCCAGAATTTTATTGCGGGTGTTTCAGGTTTTATCACTACATTTGCATTACAAATCAAGGTATTGTAATTAACAGGCAAATCAAGACATATGGAATCGCAAAAGATAAACAGGCTAAAAGTTGTGTTAGTTGAGAATGGCAAGACCGGGAAATGGTTGGCCGAACAAGTTGGAAAGAATGAGGCAACCGTTTCACGATGGTGTTCCAACAAGATGCAGCCCTCCCTTGATATGCTTGTAAAGATCGCAAGTTTACTTAATGTTGACCCTCGCCAGCTTATCAATGGCGGTAATAACGATTGATTATGGCAAAGAAAGCAACAAAGAAAAAAGAGGAGAACGTCCTCAATCTTGAATCCATATTATTCAACTGCCGTGACTATCTCCGTGGCAGCGCATCGCTCAATGAGAAACGCGATGTGATACTTACACTCGTTTTTCTCCGGTTTATCGGCGAGAAGTTCGATGATGCCCAAGCCGAGATGCGTCAGCAATGTATCGACCGAGGAATTACTGACGAGGAAAAGATTGCAAGGTTTCTCGATTCTCCCTCCCGTTATAAGAATATTGTCTATGTACCGGAGGCGGCACGCTGGTCTATGCTAATCAATGTGCCGACTTCTGACCTTGTCGCTGCGCTTGATGATGCTTTGCAAGCCATCGAAGACGGTGGAGACACGCTTAAGGGTTGCGTAAAACTCGGACTGTTCACTGCTGTAAAGATTCAGCCCAACGAACTTAAAAAGGTTGTTGATGAGGTAAACAAGATTTCCCACAAGGTATTTGGTGAGGAAAAGGATTTGATCGGCCGTGTCTATGAATACTTTCTGAAGTCCTTTGCCGTAAACGCCACCAAAGAGGACGGCGAGTTTTACACTCCACACGATATAGTGGAACTTATTGCTGCCTTCATTGAACCTTTCGACGGCACACTCTACGATCCCTGCTGTGGTTCCGGCGGTATGTTTATCCAATGTGCAAAATATGTAGAGGCAAAACAAGGTGACATTACAGCTGTAAATGTGTTTGGTCAGGAGAAAGATGACGCCACTTTCCGCCTTGCCAAAATGAATTTGGCGATGCGTGGCATTTCCCACCATTTGGGTGATGGTCCTATTTCAACTTTTGACAAGGACTGGCATGCCGGACTTGCCTTTGACTACATTATGGCAAATCCACCATTCAACCTTAAACATTGGTTTACCAAAGACGTTACTCAGCAGGGAGTGAACTGGGCAGATTATGGAACTCCACCTGAGAGCAATGCCAATTATGCATGGATTCTCCATATACTTTCCAAACTCAAGGCTGACAAGAGTATTGCCGGCTTCTTGCTTGCCAATGGTGCGCTCGGCGATGATGATACCGTTGCCATTCGTCAGAAACTCATTGAGAGCGACAAAGTGGAGGCTATTATTGTTCTGCCTCGTGAATTGTTTTATACCACCGACATATCGGTTACGCTTTGGATTCTTAACCAGAACAAGCGCGGAGGTATGCACCACGGGCGGATGTTGCGCGACCGTCATGGCGAAATTCTTTTTATGGATTTGCGTTCTTGGACAGAGAATCCCGTCAAAGGTGAGCAGAAAAAGAAAGTGGAACTAAAAGCCAACCAAGTGAAGCGAGCCACCGACATATTCTTCCGTTGGCAAGCGGTCGGTACTGATGGTTCTTCTTATGCAGAGCCCGAATTTTACCGCTCTGTCGGCATAGATGAACTGAAGAAAAATAACTTTTCTCTTGTTCCCAGCCGCTACATTGAGTTCGTTGACCGCGACACAAACATCGACTACGACAAGGTACTTTCAGAAACCGCCTCTGCCGTTTCTGAACTTCTGTCGCTCCAACGAGAGAATGAAGCTATGCTTCGTAACGCACTAAAACAGTTGGGATATGAGTGCAAATGAAACTAAATGGGTACGCTTGGGTGAGTACATCGAACAATGTACTGCCATTAATTCTGATTTACAATTCGGAATCGATGATGTCAGAGGTATGACTATCTCTAAAGAAATTATCCCCACAAAAGCTGATCTAAAATCTATGGATTTGTCGAAGTTCCTGATAGTTGAACCTAAGGAATTCGTTTATAATCCTCGTACACATGGTAAAAAAATCGGACTTGGTTTCAATACTACCGACTCAAACTTCATTATAAGTTGGAACAACATAGCATTTCGAGTAAAAGACCCGAATTTACTTTGTCCGGATTATCTATATATTCTAATCTCACGTGAAGAATGGGATAGAAACGCGTGTTTTCGCTCATGGGGGTCTTCTACAGAAGTCTTTTCTTGGGCTGAATTTGGTTCAATGGAAATTCCCCTTCCCTCGATTGATGTGCAGCGTGAATTAGTTTATACCTACAACGGCTTGAAGTCCCTTGCTGAGCAGAACGAGACTCTGATACCTCGTCTTTCTGCCGCCTGTCAAGCATATATCGTGGATTGCCGGGCTAAATATCCATCCGTGCCTCTTGGAGAGTATATAGAACAATTAGACAAAAGAAATTCAGATGGTGCTTTAACCGTAGCTGACGTGCAAGGTATTAGCACTGACAAATGCTTTATACCCACAAAGGCTAATATGGACGGTGTACCTGTTCTATCATATAAGATAGTTGCACCGTCAGAATTTATATATGTCGCTGATACTTCTCGCCGAGGCGATAAGATGGCACTTGCACTTAATTCATCAGACAAAGATATTCTTGTGTCTTCAATTTATACGGTATTTCGCAGTATCGACAAGAGCATATTACTCCCCGAATATCTATTCCTGCTATTTAATCGTCCTGAATTTGACCGCTATACTCGTTTCAATTCATGGGGAAGTGCGAGGGAAACTTTCGATTGGTCGGAAATGGAACGTGTGCAAATCCCACTGCCCCCCATTGACGTGCAGCAAGCCATTGTAGATGTTTACCATTGCATGGAACGTGCCAAACAGATAGCCACAACTGCACGCGAAAAATTAAAAACACTTTGTCCAGCCTTAGTGCAGCGGGCTGCTCACTCCTAATACGCCAATGTCATGAGAGGAAAATTCTACGAAAGCGAATATGAAGAAGCCCTGATTGACCTGCTGCAAGACGAGGGCTGGCAATATACCAATGGCGGAAACATCCACCGCCAACTGCGTGAACCGTTGCTTATCGAAGATCCAAATGTCAATGATTTGCACGTGTACTTGCAGCATCGTTATCCCGACCTCACCAGCAGCGATGTCAATGAGGTGGTCAACTATCTGCGCCACGTTCCCGGACAGACCCACTTTGAACGTCTGCGCAACACATTTCAGCTTGTCCGTGACGGCTATCGCTATACCCGCCATGGTGATGGAGTGAACTTTGATATTCGTTTTATCGATTTTGAGAGTCCCGACTGTAAAAAATATAATATCTTCCGAGCGGTTAATCAGTTCGAGGTTGCCTATGGCATGAAAGATGATGTGCGTATCCCCGATGTGTTGCTCTTCGTCAATGGCATACCGCTCTGCATCTTTGAGTTGAAAAATCCTACAAAACTCGATGCCGACATAGCACAGGCTTACGAACAGATACACATCCGCTATATGCGCGACATACCCCATCTTTTGCGCTATTGCCCTTTGTCGTGCATCAGCGATGCCACCGACAACAACACACGACTTGGCACTACCTACACCCCATACGAACACTATTATGCGTGGAAGAAGGTAAACAACGAAGACCCGTCAGCGCAAAAGGGCATAGACCAAGTACGAACCATTGTCAAAGGTGTGTATGAGCCATCGAGATTTTTGGAAATCCTGCGCGACTACGTTTATTTTCCCGATGAGAAGAGCGGCAAGGAGGAAGAAATCGTGTGCCGCTATCCCCAGTTCTTCGCTACACGCATGATGCTCGACAGTATTCGCCGTGCCTTTGAAGAACAGACCTCGAAAGGCGGTACATACTTTGGAGCCACAGGTTGCGGCAAGACCTATACAATGATGTTCATTGCCCGGCAGCTTGCCCTTCGCTGCAAGGAGCTTGGCTCGCCCACTGTCATTATGATTGTTGACCGCGACGACTTACAGACACAGGCGGGAAAACTCTTTCTGCGCTCACAAGACTTCCTGCAACTTGGAACAGTAAAGGTTATTGCCGATCGTGAAGAACTGAAAACCGAACTTTCGCTTCGTGACAGTGGAGGCTTCTTCATCTGCACCATCCAGAAGTTCTGCGAGGCAATTGGAGAATTGAATACTCGCCGCAATATCATTTGCTTCTCTGACGAGGCTCATCGTACCCAAATCCGGTTGAGCAACAAAATAAAAGTTGTAGAACTAAAGGATATCGAAGCCAAGGTGGAACAGACTTCAGGTGGTGAGCTCGCCGTAAGGATGATTGACGAGAGTAAAATCGGTGCATTCGTCACCAAGCCCTACGCCGAACAACTCCGTACAGCATTTCCAAACGCCACATTTGTGGGATTTACAGGTACACCTATTGCTGAAACCATACAGGTGTTCGGTGATATTGTAGACCGTTACACGATGCAGCAAGCCGTGGATGATGACATTACTAAAGATATTAAGTACATTCCACGCATTGCCAAGGTTACACTCGACTCCAAGAAAGTAAAGGAAATAGAGGACTATTATACCAAATGTGCAGAGGAAGGCGCAACCGAAACAGACATCGCTGCAAGCAAAAGGGCGATGAGCGCGATGGAGCAGATATTGGGCGATGAAGAACGGCTTGAACGCCTTGCAGCTGACATTATAGTGCACTATACCGCTTCTTGTGAAAACAAGCCCGGTGTGGTTCAAAAGGCGATGGTGGTATGCAGCAAGCGAGAAATAGGATATGCACTGTTGCAGAAATTCCGCAAACTCCAACCAGACTGGTTCGAGGAACGCAAAGCCCCGGAGGACTATGTAGTACCGGAAAAGGAGATGAAGGAGTTGGTGCCGATGCCGACCATAGCCATGGTTGCCACCCGTGGGAAAAATGATGTCAAGGACATGTTTGACTACCTTGGAGACAAGAAGCGCACGAAGGTACTCGAAAATGCCTTCAAACAGGAATACTCAAACTTCCGCATTGTCATTGTCGTGGATATGTGGATTACAGGCTTCGATGTGCCGTGCCTCACCTATCTATACAACGATAAGCCGCTGCAAAAGCATACATTGGTGCAGACCGTCAGCCGTGTGAACCGTAAATATCCAGGTAAGGATTTCGGTTATATCATTGACTATATCGGTATTCGCAATAATATGATGGAGGCTATGAAGAAGTATGGCGGTGAGACTTTCGGACCGAGTGAGGATGATGCGCAGCAGGCGTTGGGCGCACTGCTGGTAGAGCTTGAGCTTATCAACCAACTCTTTGTAGGATTCAATCTAAAGCCATTCATAGACAAGAACTCAAAGCCACTTGACCGGTTGGAGTGTCTTGGTAAAGTGTCAGAGCATATCTTGACTTTGAGCAAAATGTATAATGTCGCAAAAGAGGGCAAGAGACCTAAAGAGGTGGACGCTAAGACTTTCTTTCTGACTCATGTTAAGCGTCTGAAAACCGCTTACGACATCTGCCAACCTTCAAACGTCTTAAATCACGAACAGTTGTCATTGTCACAGTGCTTTATGTGTGTTGCCACATATATCCGCAAAGCATCGGGCGAAAAGCACGATACAGAAAGCATGAACCGTGTTGTGCAACACATGGTTGCCGAAGCATTGCAGTGCAACAGTGTGGTAAGCATACTTGACACCGACGTAGAGGAAAGTATATTCAGCCCTGGTTTTATAGAACAACTCAACGGGGTTAAGTTGCCTGCCACTCGCCTTGAAGTCCTTATCAAAATGCTACGTCGAAGCATTGCTCAATACAAGAATACAAATAAGTTCGCCGCAGAGAAGTTTGAAGAGATGCTTAAAAAGACTTTGGAGGAATACCATAATCGTCGCGCAACACTTTCTTCCGCCGAAGCTACTCAGACGCAGAAAGAAACTGTGGACGAGATTATCCGTAATGCCACCCAACAGGCGCTCGATATACTTGGCAAACTTGGCGAGGACAAAGAAAGTTTCCGTAAACTTGGACTTACATTTGAGGAGAAAGCCTTTTATGACATCCTGATGCACATGCGCGATGCCCATAATTTTGAATATGGTACAGACCGCCAAGTGGGTTCGTTGATAATCAACGACAAGTGCAAGGTGCTCGCCCAAAAAGTAAAGGAATTGATTGACACTAAATCGTGCTTTGCCGATTGGTTGTCAAATACAAATGTTCGTGCTGCACTTAATCAGGAACTATGGTTCTTGCTTGATGAAAATGGTTATCCACCAGAATGGAGCGAAGATGTTTTTGATCAGGTCCGTGATCAAGTGGAAAACTATAAGGAACATCAATCAGCTCCACGTTTATATAGTGTTAATTCCGACTATTATTCATCTATGGTTGCAGAACCGTAAATCTCCAGTATTATGACAATCAAAGAATTAAAAAATAATTTATTAAAATCTTTATACTCAAGGTATAAAGACAATAAAACTGGTGCAATTCAATTAACTGAATTATGCAAAGAAAATAATCTCATATACGATTCCTTATCGCAACTTTCATCTGCAGCAAAAAGTTTAAAAGATTCTGGGTATATAAATGCTACTTTTTTTGTAGGGGGGGATGCTCTAATTATGACTTTGACAGCTGCTGGTATCGAATATGTAGAAGAAAATCTTTTATCACAAGAAGATTTGGTAATTGATGGTCTAAATGACACTTCAAAAGAATTTGCAAACAATCCTCCCGCAATTGATATTGACATAGATTCTAAGTCTGAAACTGATAACGGTCAAGAGAGTTATATCGGTTTTACAAAAGTTTTTACACCAGAAGAACGCAATAAATCTATTAAAGATAGTGAGGTAGAGCCATGCTTCTCTATCAACGACGTCGCGAGTTGTTTCATAAACCAACTTGACAAAATAGCTGACAGCAAGTCTGAGAACATTCCAATGATTGGTGTCTTTGCTCCTTGGGGTCGCGGGAAAAGTTATTTCCTTAATCTGATATTTCAACAATTGGAGTCAAGAAAGGAGAAATGGTATCACAGTTTCTTTGGGAGAAATACAACTAAAAATTATAAAATTATCAAGTTCAACGCATGGAAATACCAAGACACCCCTGCAATATGGGCATATTTGTACGAAACGATATATCATCAAACCTCATGGTGGCAAAAATGTTGGCTATATATTAAGAAGAATGTACTATCTTATAAATTTTTACTTCTTGCACTTTTGATTTCATTTTCGTGGTTAATTGGGTACTTGTTAAACAAGTATACATCCATTTTAGATGCTGTTTCTAATCTGAAAGCGATAGGAGGAATTGGTACTATAGTTACCGTTGTATTTTCATTTGTCTTAACATTAAAAGACAACCCTATTTCTGCCTTGAAAATTATTCAAAAATACACAAGAAGAAAATCGTACAATGACTGTTTGGGAATACAAAATGCCATAGAGTCAGACCTTGAGGATTTATTAGGAGTACTTCAATTTAAAAAAGACAGAGTCTTATTGTGTGTGGACGATATAGATAGATGTTCTACGGAGAAAATGGTTAATATCGTTGATTCATTGAGAACTGTACTTGAGAATAATATAATAAGAGACCGACTTATTGTTATATGTAGTATAGATATTGAGAAACTCATGCACGGCTATCGAAGCATGTATAAAGATTTTATCTCAGAATCAGAAGAAGTAATTAGAGAACAGATAGATAAAGTGTTTATTTTTAGTTTAGGATTAGCCAAACTTGGTCCCATACAACTTGATGAATATCTCCGAAAATTATTGGAAATTAATGATTCGGATAGTAGCACAATGGCTAAAGAAACGCTATTTGATACTGACAGGCAAGAGGATGCATTATACATAGCAAATTCGGATGAGACGCCAATAAAGCTTTCTGATATTGAAATGTACAGAGCTATTAATGAGTTTGTACAAAAAAACAAATCAAGTAATATAACTCCTCGGAAACTCAGAATTATGTATTATCAGCTTCTTTTTGCAAATAATCTCGCATCAAAACGAGGTGTTACATTAACAGAGAAGTTGATAGATAATTTATTGGAAAAATCCTTGACAGGAATTGAACAGAATATCCATAGTCAAGCATTAGGAGATATAATTGAAATGGCAGTTCCTTATTGATATTTGAGTTATGACAATTGACGATATAAAGAAACTGATAGCCTCCGATGAGTCGCGGACTCTGGAGCTGAAGAAAACTACCGGCGAATTGAAGGACGGGATGCACTCCGCATGTGCGTTTCTCAACACCGAAGGAGGCTGGCTGATTTTCGGCGTTGCTCCAAGTTCGTTGAAGATTATCGGACAGGAGGTAACCGATAAGACACAGCAGGAGATTGCTCAGGCATTGGCGGGACTGGAACCTGCGGTAGATGTAAGAGTGGCGTATATTGATGTTCCGGAATATCCGAGCAACAAAGTTATAGCCATGCACTTTGACGGATGGGTCTGGGGAGAACGTCCGCACACCTTCCACGGTTGCCCGTATTACAAGGTTGAGAGTACCACAAAGGTCATGCCGCAAGATATGTATGATGAACGCATTCGTGCCCACCAGCCACAGATATATGCGTGGGAAAGACTGGCGGCTGATGGTGTGACATTGACAGATCTTGATGAAAAATTGGTTCGTAACTGCATTCGCCGAGGTATTGATGGTGGGCGTATTCCCGAAACCGCATTGTATGAGCCAATCAGAGATATTCTTTCAAAATGGAAGTTGCTTAAAAATGGAATTCCGACCAATGGTGCGGTTTTGCTCTTTTCTAACAACATTGACGAATATCCACAGTTTACTCTGAGGATGGCACGGTTTGTGGGTACGAATAAAAACATGTTTCGTGACAATCAACGTGCCGAAGGCAATTTCTTCCAACTTTTAGATGCTGGAGTTGCATTCTGTTTCAAGCATCTTTCTCTCAGCGGAAGAATCACCAATCATAGTTTGGAGCGTGAAGAACATCTCGAAGTTCCTTATCATGCATTACGTGAAGCTTTAATCAATGCTCTTTGCCACCGGCATTGGGAAAGGTATAATCTTACCATTAGTCTTGCCATCTATGATGACCGCATCGAGATAGCAAGTCCCGGCACGTTTCCTCCACAGATAACGCCAGAGAATATCAAAGAACCTCACGAGTCTTATCCACACAACTTGAAAGTGGCGGAAGCACTCTATCGAATGACTTACTTGGAGAACTGGGGCAGTGGTGTGAAACGTATCATGGATGCTTGTGAAGCACAAGGCGTAGAAGCACCTAGTTGGCGTTCAGACGGAGGTTTTGTGACCATCACGTTCAAACGACCTGATAATTTTGCTCATAATTCCGAACAAGGTGGTAAAAGTACACAAAAAACCGTTGAAGGTACGCAAGAAAATACAACCGGTACACAAGAAGGGGCTGGAAGTACACAAGAAAACGCCGAAAGTACACAAGAAAGTATTTCTCAGAAAATATTAAGGATACTTTCTAATAATCCAAGCATGACCTTATCGGATGTTGCATCCGAAGTCGGAAGTACAAGAGACGGCATAAGAAAAATAACGGATAAGCTGCGGGCCAACGGAAGCCTTATTCGCGAAGGTTCAACAAAGAGCGGCCGGTGGATTGTTGTAAATAAAAAGTTAAACAATGGCAAATAAGAAAATTGATAATGTAGAAATCCTTTTGTCAAAACTTGACAAAAGGCAGTTGGGCGACTTTATCCGGAAGGAATGCATTAACGATGGTCGGTTCCAAGACCGTTTTCTCGCACTTGGCGCCGGGACATTGTTCAAGCCGAACCCCGACAACTACACCTCCCGCATAGAAGAGCTTATCGAAGATTATGCCGGAAGACACGGGTATATCGAGTATCGTGCTACGTTTGATTTCAATCGTGCCGTTACCAGAATTCTTGACGAG
>ULPT01066244.1_pt1 | contig 28869 bp, 38 predicted proteins | sample 1953751 | NCBI WGS metagenome assembly ULPT01 (sample SAMEA4835636, study PRJEB28245) | human gut metagenome | biome: gut microbiome; material: fecal sample | place: Denmark | collected 2008 | reverse complement strand
CTCAACTGGAAATCAAGAAATCGAATTATTTCGATAAATACGGCGCTTTTTAAGAATTCTTGAAAAAATATCTTGGCTGTTTCTTGAATTCCTTGGTATAGTCACGTTGCGCAAGGGGAAACCCCTGCGCAGAATCAAGGGATGGACAGGGAAACGACAGTGGCGGAGTACCTGTCTTATCTTACTGAAAAGGAGCACACGAAAATTGCCATCTGCACATGGTCCGAAGGTAGAGAAGTTCTACAAAAGCTATGCATGGAAGAAGTTCCGTGAACAAATGATTCTATACAAAAAGGGCATATGCGAGCTATGTGGCAAGAGAGGGTTCCTGCTCCATCATAAGATACCCTTGAACGAGTCCAATGTTGATGATCCAGACATTGCCCTCAATCCTGACAACATGAGGCTGTTGTGCCGTGACTGCCACAACAAGTTGCACAACGAAATGGAGTCCGGAATGAAGGACAAGCCGACCTGGACAACGTTCCGGGAAAACGGCGATGTCATCATCAAGGACAAACCGAAGTAGCTAATTAAATCCAGGGGAGGAGACTCCCAGGGGATAAGCAGGATTTCCGCATTGTTCCTGTGGTTCCATCTTCCAACGTGTGATTTCGAAAGTTCGATAATTGGATTTTGCTCTATTGGCACATTAACCTTAGGCCCGTGCCAATGAATTAGATGTTACTCCTTCTAATGAAAATATAACCTCTGATTACTAGATTAAGTACTAAACAATGCGGTTTATTAAAAAATGAGGCGCCAATGGAAACTGATAAGACAGATAACTGCGCACCCAATGGATGGGGCGGAAAGCGTGCCGGTGCGGGGCGCAAGCCTAAGACCCTGAGAAAGGAATCGGACATCGTTCCGGAACCACGTAAGGGACTGCACAGGTTCGTTGTGAGAACCGACAAGAGAGGCCGTAACGGAAGCATGGACGTTAACAGCCTCGAACCTACCATAAAGCAGAAAGAGGAATACAAGCGGAGGATCAGACAAGGAATCGAGGGAAGGTTCAAATGCGGAAACTATATCCGCTGTCCTAATGACCTCGACCGTGAGGCACGGGATGAATGGAATGCCCTCATGGCTACCTATGCCTCGATGGACGGGGAATTCCTGTCAACGCTTGATACCTCGATGCTACGGCTTTTCTGTGAGTCGTACAGCCGTTATACGATTGCTACCCGGAAATGGGTAAAGGATTTCAATTGCAAGGTTGTCGGCGATGACAAGGACGAGCAGGCAATACTCGACCGACTTTTCAAGCTCATCGATACAGAGGTAACCAACAGGCAGAAGCTTGCCCCGGAGCTCGGACTTACGCCTGCCGGAAGAGCAAAGGCAGGGCAGTTGCTTGCAAAGGCACTGGTGAAGAAGGACAAACAAGGCGTTGACAATGCAATGGACTTCCTTAACAGCCTCGGAGAATAGAAATGGACGCATTAGAGAACTATATCAAGGACATTGAACGCAATCCGGACAACTACTGCGACAAGATCAAGAGAGCCTACCTAGGAAGGATAAAGCCAATCGTGCAGGGAAAAGACCCTGACTTCTATTACGACCCTGCACCAGGAACGAAGTTCATCCGTTTCTGCCAAGGCGATATCGTTGACCAGGCGGACTTGGACGCACGGCTTGCCGATTGTCCCGGAAAAAGACCGTTGGACAAGCTGAGGTACTATCAGAGGTACAACAGCGACTTCTTTACGGGCATGCTCAAGCTGGACAAGGACCAATGGGCAGGAAGGCCGATGATACTTGCTCCGTACCAGAAGGCGTATGTGCTGACCAAGTACGGAATCAAATGGCGCAAGGGGCATGGTCCGAGCCCTGAGAAGGACAACCAGCGCCGTTTCGAGGAAACCTTCCTGGTAGTCGGCCGTAAGAACGGCAAGACCACGCTTGAACAGGCGGAGGCAATCTACGGAAGGCTGATGGAACCGGGCGCAGAGGTCTATGTGACCGCCACAACGTTCCAGATTGCACGGCGCACATGGGATGGCGCTCTGAGCATGATACAGGCTTCCCCTGTGCTCTCCAAGGTGTTCAAGAAGCGGTTGAATCCAAGACCGGAAATCTATTATCAGGGAAAGGGCGGACAGAGCCATTTCTACTGCCTTTCCTCTGCCCATAAGCGTATGGACGGTCTCAACCCGTCAAGGGCGATCATCGATGAAGGACATGCCCTTCCCCGTGAAATCTATGATGTCCTCAAACAGGGAAGGTCCGCACGAGTCTCCCCTATCCTTTCCCTTATCACTACTTCAGGCTTCCTCAGAGGCGGACTCTTCGACCAGATGTACAAGGCCTCCGAGATGATACTGAACAACGAGGGAGGCGCTCTCAACTTCCTTCCTCTTGTCTATGAGCTGGACAAGGATGACGACCCAAGAGATGAAAAGAAATGGATCAAGGCGAACCCCGCATTAGGGCTTACCAAGAAAGTGCAGTTCATCCGGGATGAGATTACCCAGACGGCTGTCGACCCCAATGCATGGAACACCATCAAGACCAAGGACTTCAACAGGATAGGCGTTGACAATTCCGCATGGCTGTCCGCTTCGGATCTGGATGTAGGCACAAGCTATCCGAACGAAGAGAGCCTTGCGAAGACCAATTACACGACCGTTGTCGGAGGCTTCGATTTAGCCGTAAAACACGATACAACGGCGTTCGCAACCCTGATTCCACTGGTCCAAGAAAAGAAAATTTTATGCAAGGTCAGGATATGGGTTTCGGAGGACTTCCTTGAGACCGAAACGGCATCGAGAAGCGGAGTCCCGTGGCGCTCATGGATCGACCGAGGACTGGTGCGTATCGGAGGCCAGCATTTCCTCAACAACGTTGACTTCATTCCTGATTTCGTAAGGGAAGAATACAAGAAGCATAGGTGGTCCTATCAGAAAATCGGATACGATGCATGGCATGCCGATGAAGTGTGCAAAAAGTTCGTTGATATGGGCTTTTTATCGGAAAATCAACTGCCTAACAACCAGAAGGAATTGGCATGCATGACACGTGTCGAACAGAGCTACAAAGGTCTTACCGAAGCATGCTCTTGGAGGTACGGACTGCTCAAGGCGAAGCGGTTGGATTTCATGGGAAATCCGGTTGTGAAATGGATGCTCTCGAACAGGAAAATCGTCAACGACCACAACGGCAATATGAGGCCAGACCGTATCGACTCTGGCATACCTTACAAGATAGATGGAGGCATGGCAATTCTTGACGCCTTGTCAGTTTTGTTGAAAAATAAGGACAGGCTTGCACCAGGCATTTTTGAGGGCGGTTTAAGTTCTCTTGCCGAAGAGGTGAACAGCCGGAAGGGACAAGGCAATGAGTAAATTCTTCGACATATTCCGCAGAGGAAAAAACAAGAGTACCCAGAACTCCACCATCCTTTCCGTTGGAGGGGGTCTGTCGTTCTTCACAGAGAACCAGAAGACCATCAATTCAACGTACAGGAACTGCGTGGACTGCTTCTCCCGGCATATCTCCAAGATCAAGCCGAGAGTGCTCTTGAACGGTGAGGAAAGCGACCGCCGGGCACAGAGGAACTATATTATCGGACTGCGACCGAATCCGGCACAGACCGCTTCGGAGTTCTACAGAGTGCTTGCTTCCGACTACTGCAACGGACTTGCGCTTGCGCACATCGAACGGGACAACCAGTTCAACCTACAGGCTCTCATTCCGGTCAATGCTTCCAATATCTCCATCTACAGAAGTCCGAACAATGAGAGGATCGTGAAGTCGTACTCCATCGATGGCAATGAAATCTCGGACTACCTAGACAACTTCATCTGCATCATCAAGAAGAGCAATTCCGAGAACCCGCTCTTGGTAACGGACCATTCCCTTGACCAGATCCTCAACGCAGTCAACGCTTCCAACGAATCGTTCGCAAAAGCAGCAATCAAGTCCCATCTCATCAAGTACATCTGTACGACTACAAATCCTACAGGCCCGAAACTTGTTACCAAGGACATCGAGGAACAGCTGGAGAACACAGCCTCAGGCATTATCCAGTTGCCTGCTCTGGCGAACCTCCAGCCGGTGAACCAGAGCCAAGCCGTGTATGCACGGAGCGCAGAGCTTGATGACTTCCTAGCGGAAATCTATTCCTACTTCGGATTCAGCAAGACCTTTGCAAGGGGCAACTTCACCGAGGACCAGTTCCAGGCAGTGTACGAGAGTGCCCTAGAGCCGTTTATCAACGACCTAGCGCAGGAGATGACCTATAAGCTTCTTACGAGAAAGGAAATCGGCTTCGGCAACCGAGTCGAGATCATGTCGGACCCGTTGCAGACAGCTTCGATGAACACCCGTATCAAGCTTGCAAGTACTCTCCAGTCCTGTGCGACCTACCGACCTAACGATATCAGGAGACTGCTCTACCAGGAGCCGATTGAGGGCGGTGACAAGGCAGTGCAGAACCTGACCTTCGTTAACAAGGACAAGGCCGACCAGGCGGACAATGCCGGAACGGATGACAGCGAACAGCAGGAGCCTATGGAAAAGGATCCCGCCGTTGACGATAAGGAGGATAAAGAGAATGAGTGATACGAACAAGAGATGCACCCTGTACGGAACGCTTCAGGTGCGTGCCATGCAGGAAGGCGAAGCAGAGGACAAGGACTTCGTTGTAGTCGAGGGCAAGGCAACCCCGTTCAACGATGAGACCCTTCTCTTCAAGGACGAGGACTTCGGAAACGTCTATGAAGCCATCGACCCGCATGCCTTCGACAGAGCGGACAGGACGGATGTCGTGTTCGACAAGAACCACGACTTCCAATGCTCAGGCGCTCTTGCCAGAACCAGAAACAAGACTCTGGAACTGGAAGTGCGTGAGGACGGACTTTATTACAAGGCAAAGCTGAACCGCAACAACCCGCAGGCAATGCAGTTGTACGAGGAAATCAAGGAAGGCCTTATGGACCGCTGTTCGTTCGCCTTCTATATCGATGACTGGGAGAACGGATACACCAGAGAGAAGAAGGAAGACGGTATCCATTGCAGAGTCAAGGCTATCAGCAAGGTAAGGGATGTCAGCGCAGTCACTTTCCCTGCTTACAGCAATACGAACGTAGGAGCTCGGTTCGCCGAGGACTTGGAGAAGTTCAAGGCAAAGCTGGAGAGCGACAAGACCGAAGAGCTACGGAAGCAGATTATTTCTAGAAGTTTCTAAAAAGGAGGTCATTACCAAAATGACACAAAAAGAATACAACGATAAGATGACCGACCTCAATGGCGAGTTTGACGCACTCAAACGTTCCGCACTTGAGGCCAAAACTCAGGATGAGCTGAACAAGATCAGCAAACGCAGGGATGAACTCAATGTCGAGAAAGGCCGTATCTTCGGATTACGCCAGCAGGAAATCGCCGACAGGAAGAGGGACTTCACTGCCCCTATCGCCCAGAAGACCGAGAACGGAGCAGAGGAACGTGGTGCATTGCTCCGCAAAGCCAATACTCCGGTTGTCATGGGACTCAACGATATCTACAAACGTGCTGCGGTCCTCTCTACCCAGACTTTGATCCCGGCACACTCCTCCAACAACATCAGCGAAGCTCCGTTCATCACGGTCAGCCGTTTATACGAGAATCTCAACTTCAGGAACCTCAATGGCGGAGAATCCTTCACATTCCCGTTCCTCAAGGGATATGCCAATGCCGATGCTACTGTGGAAGGCGCAGACTACCATGAGTCCGAACCGGTCTTCGGCTATCAGAAGATCGGCAAGGAGAAGATCACCGTCTACTGCGAGCTCTCCGAGGAAGTCCTTAAGCTTCCGAATGCCGACTATGAGGCAATGGTAAGGAAGGAAGTCACCCGTGCCTTACAGCGTGCCATTGTCAAACGTGTCATCAACGGCGATACCGATGGCTTCATCGGTGTGCTTGATGCCACCAAAGGCAAGGCAGTCATTCCTACCGAGACCGACCTTACCATCGACGCCCTTGACAACAAGACGCTCCGCAACATCGTTCTCTCCTATGGTTCTTCCGAGGATACCGAAGGACTGGAAACCCTTGTTCTCAACAAGACCGACCTCCGTACCCTTGGCTTAGTCGAAAAGAACGACAAGTCCTTCGTCTATGCCCTTGATACCAAGAACCATACCATCGACCTTACCCCGTTCATCATTTCCTCCGACATCCCGCTGTTCTCTGCCGGAGGATACTTCGGTTTCTACGGCAACCTCAAAAACTACACCATCCCTGTCTACAGCGGTGTCGAAATCAGGCGTTCTACAGACTATAAGTTCAAGCAGGGCAGGATCGCCATCAAGGCTTCTGTCTTCTGCGGAGGCGCACCGACCACCTATTGCGGTTTAAGGCGTCTCAAGAAATCCGCTTAGTTTAGTTTCGAAAGGCGCACCCCGTACCATACAGCGGGGTGTGCCATATAAGTCACAGGAGGCTGAAAGATGAAACCTATTATCACTGAAAAGGAACTGGCTCACGAGCTTAACCTTGATGATGACTATTGCAACAGCGAGGACAACATTGCTTCGCTCCATCGGCTTCTTCTTTCGGCTTCCTCTTTTATTAAAAACGCAACGGGGCATGATTTCTCGGAGGATGCCGAAATCGAGCCCCTGGCTGTCGATGTCTGCATAATGTTCTGCAAACAGCGATGGTATGCCGATTCCAGCTTCTCGGCGGACTATGATTACCATATCGGAATCAGCGCCGACCTATACACGCTGTCTCTCATGGCAAAAGGGAGGAAACAGGAATGATAGCATACAAGTATCCTAACAAGGACAAGCGGATAGACCTGTATTCGATGGTTATCCACCGTGACAGCGACAACAACAAAGTCTACGTGAAGAAGCACTTCCTTCCAAGAGGAAGGCTTATGAAGGCCTATATAGTCGATATGGTTGCCGAGTCCAACGAAAGCTATATCCCAGTGCCGGTCAACCGGACCTCGTTCAATGTCAACTGGCGGAGAAATGTCGATATCGGAATGTATATCGACTACTACGGAAAGACCTATAAGATAATCGGCAAGGATGAGCTTGACTACCGGCACACCGAAAGGCGGTTGGTAGGCGAGACCGTTCCGGCACCGCATTACGATGAGGAAAGGTGGGGAACCCTATGACACTTGCAAAGGCAACCAAGAGGGCAACCATCGAGGGGAAGAAGATAAGGGAAAGCGCAGGCTTCAAGGACGGAGTCAACCAGGACTATCTTGAAAGCGAAGGCATCGAGACCGGCAACCTTCCCTGTTACTACTACTCCAGAAGCGACACCAACAGGAAGGACGGAAGCACCATCCTGGCATTATGGTCCATCATCCAAATAACGGCCGATGGAAAAGCAGACAACCATGTTGCAGGCCGTTATATCGAGCTTATGGTCAGTATCTACACGGATCAGGACAGGACATCCGGTATCGTGCAGGAAGCACTGGAGAAGATGGAGACATCAGCGGAAAGCTTCGGATACGAAGCCGAGCTGAATACGGCAGATTCGTTCGATTTGGTAAGAAGACAGACAATCATTACGTACAGACTCAAGAAGACTGTCATGGAATAAAGGAGGACAGAATATGTTCGCAAGAGTACGTTTCTTCAAGATTACAGGGTATAACGCCTCTACAGGCGCACCCACGCTTGACACCACGGCTATCAAGCTGTACACACCGGGAGAAGGAGAACCGGAAGTCAACAACCGCTCTATTTCGTTGGAGATTGACTCCTCTTCTGCCGATCTGGAAGCCGACAACCGCAAAGTCACCAATGAGGTAGTCAAGGGAGCCAATATCACCCTATCCGCTTACGGCGTTGATGAGACCGCATTATCCGCTCTGACCGAGTTCACTAAGGACACGAACGGAATCAACATGACCGTCAACACGGACAACAAGAAGCATTTTGTGCTTGTCTTCAACGGAAAGAAGAGCAACGGAGCCGAGTATACCTGCTATCTGGCAGATACCACCATCAAGCCCGTTCTTCCCTCTTCCGAGCAGGACGGGGATTCCGCCACCGAGAGGAGCATTACCGGATATGCCTCCGCCATTACCATCAACGGACATTCCACATTAGGACGTAGGTGCTTCAAGAGCGAGGAAGGATACCTTGCACAGAACGTTGAGCCTGATGCAACTGACGTGCAGGCTCTCCTTGCCAAATAATGCATACTAAGAACTTCAAAGGATATACCCTTACCAACTCCATCCTCTTCTATTCCAAGTATTTCCCTAGGGTCCATGGAACCGACCTTACCACGGCATTCGACAATGCCAATAAGAAAGGCGGAGCGGACATGGAACTCGCCATCGATATCTTCACGGCCATGGCGATTGCAGGAACCAAGGAACTGCGTGACAGAGTGGAAGAGGAAGGCGCTGAGAAGGTTAAGACCGATATCCGGGCAGGGATCGGCTTCGATGACTTCGTTGACATCACCAAGGCGGTTACCGAGGTATTAGGCGAAAAAAAATAACAGGCGGTACGGGACAGGCAGGGCGTTCCAGATTCGAACTGCGGTTCAGTATCGTCAGCACCGTCTCCGAGCTTCGGCTTCCTGACTGGGTCTGGACAAGCTGGGACTTGGATGACCTGATGGGCTATGTCAAGGCACGGCAGGCCATGCTGTCGCCGAAGAAGGCAAAGCAGTTCAATGACGGAAATCTGGACAAGCTGTTGAGATAGGGGGCACTCATGGGAGCATACGAGAACGCATGGAAATATCTTGACCGCCTGCCGAAGGAGCTTATGGATTCGGCACGCTCTGCGGTCAAGGGAGTCACTTGGGAAAAGGCCCAGAAGGTCTATTCCGCCATGCGCTCCGCTACCCCTGTAATCAAGCGCAAATGGCAACCGACTGCGGACCATGGCAAATGGCCGAAGTGCGACCTGAAGAACGCATTGAAGATCGTAGAGGTGTCGCCTGGAACGAGAAGCCGTTCCGGTGCCGAGGTAATCGGCTACAAGGTCATCTATGACGACTACTACTATTACACGCCTTCCAAGAAGTCGGCACAGGGAAAGGCACAGCAGAGAAAGGTAGCCTACCAGCTGATCGCCAACTCGCTCAACTCAGGATTCATCATTGCCAGCGACATCCCTAACTGGACCGGAAAGTACGTTGCCTCTTCCATGGGGTACAGGAACAAATGCCTCAAGTACCTTATCAATATGGATGAAGAAATAAGCAGACGCTTCCAGAAGGAATGCGCCAAGAGAGGCTACAAGCTCTAAGGAGGAACCATGGCAGAATCAACAAGCCCGGGTACCAGCATTACCCGTTCTCTGAAGACAATCACCACCGAAATCAAGGACAGGAGCCGTGAAATCAATTCCACGAAGTCTTCTGCGGACGCACTCAGAGAGGCGCTCAAGGTTTCGCCTGGCAATCTGACCCTTACCCGCAACTACTATTCCGCCATCAGCAAGCAGAGGCAGGAGACGGAGAAGAAGATATCCCTTATCAACGAAGCAAGGGACAAGATCCGTTCCAAGAACCAAGGAAGCAATGACTACCTCGGCTCTTCGGAGTGGAAGAAGCTCAACAACGAGCTTACCAAGGCAAAGGCTAATCTGAGGACGCTCAAGGCACAGGATCCGATGGGACAGATCCTCAACCTCAAGAACCTTCAGGACTATTTCGGAGAGTTCATGTCGAGACTGAAGCAGGTTTTCGGATACAGGAAACAGGCTATCACCTCGTTTGCCGAAAGCTCCGAGGCAATCTATGCTTCCGCCAAGAAATACAGCCAGTCTGCGGAATCGTTCCAGCTTCTTGCGAACGCCTATGAGAGAGTCACAGGGGATGCCAATGCGTATACCTCCGTAATGGATTCCACGATTGCGTTGCAGGGCCGTATCTCGACAGGAAACCAGAAAGTGATCACCGACCTTTCCCACTTAGGTCTTACGCTCAGCGACCTGCGTGGAAAGGGAACGGATGAGGTTCTTTCCATCATCACCGAGAGAAGGCGTGAGCTTGGAGAGACCGCCGATGTCTCTTCCATAGCCGTTGCGCTCTTCGGAACCAATGCAGGTACCTATGTCACCGAAATGGCGAAGACTTCTACCGAAGCCGTTTCCCAGATGAACCAGGAACTGCAGAAGTCAGGAAGGCTTACGGATGAACAGGTTGCGAACGGAAAGAAAACAGCGGACTCCATTGCCTTGCTCAAGAAGCAGTTGCAGAGCCTTGTCGCCGTCATGGGTGACTCCCTGTCACCGCTTGTGGATTCCCTTTCCAACAGGCTCAAGGGCTTAACGCCTATCATCAAGCTTGTTGCAGGTGCCTTGAATGCTATCGGACCTGCCGGTACGGTTGCCATCACTATCTTCTTATCCATGAGGTCTCTGTTGCCTAAACTTATTGCCCAGATGATTGCCCTTAATGTCTCTACAGGACAATGGGGAAAGGCAATCGTAACCCTTGCTGTCGTTGGTGCCTCACTAGGCGCATTCGGCGGTATCGGCGTTGGTCTGGCACAGCTCGGAGGGAAGCTGACTTCCATGAATTCCTATTCCAATGAACTGGCTTCCGGAGTCTCATCGAGCTACAGCTACAATACCACCACGAGCAACAACAGCACGAAGACATACATAGACAACAGCGTCAACAACTACAACATTTCCAAGGAAGTCGATGCCGATGCGGTCATCGAGGAGATCACCAACAAGAAGAGAACGATCGGAGGGTAAAGCATGAAATTCGCAAACTGGGATTCTATTATCGACTCGTTCCGTTTCGAGGTACTGACAGCGGACACGAGAGAAAAAGTAAAAGGCAGTGACGGGCAGGCGGTTTCGCCTGTCTATGATTTCGTGCAGAACGTTTCCGGACTCGGATTCAAGCAGACTCTTGATGTTGTCGAGGGCGATACCATCGACTATCTTGTAAACCAGAAAGTACAGAAGAACGAAGTTTCCTTCGAAGTCGTGTTCAAGGGAGCGGATGCTTATGAAAAACTTTACCGCTTCAATGCCTTCTTCGGAAGATATGCCGACCATGACAGATATATAACAAGATTTTCCTATATCCCATCCGATAAGCTCAACGTGCAGGATGATTCAGGACTTGACCAGGAAACCATCGACAAGAGGAACGAAAGCGACAAGAGCAATTACTTCCGCCGTTACATCGACTTCGTCATGACAGCAGGAGAGCCCTCACAGCGCTCAGGACAGGTTGTCATGGAGAAGATTACCCTCCGTCCCCTTTCTCCTTGGTATGAGGAGGTTTTCAGCACTTTCTCGAGGTCTGGGGAGAAGAACACAGGAAAGATCTACCCTTACGGCTATCCTTACCGCTATGGCGGTGGTGCCTACGACAGCGGAAACTATATCAACAACGATTACCTCAAGGACATTCCGCTGAAGATCACCCTCCAAGGGCCGACAAGCGATTCCCCCTATGTTTCCCTTCATTCGGTCTCCGATGACGGTCAGGCAACGGAAGAATATGCAAAGGTGAGGTTTCCGAACCAAGGAGCCCTTACCGCAGGGCAGACAATCGTTATCGATGCCTTCACGAACCGGGTATATAGGGTAACCAAGAAAACGATGTCGAACGGCAATATCCGTGAAATCATGACAGACATGTACTATGCCACAAGCAAAGCACATGAGTCTTTCCTGTTCGCAAAACAGGGGAAGACGAAGGTAAGCTCCAATATCAACGGCGGAACCATCACGGTCGAGTCCGTCCGCTACGTTTTCTAGAGGTGGGATATGGCTTACCTAGTTCTGTTCGATTCCGCATTCCATCCGCTGGGTTCTCCAAGCTCAGGCGATGTTTCATCCGTCCATGTCTGCAAGAGCTGGAGCCTGAAGCGCAAGGCTTATGAGTTCGATGAGTTCACGGCAGTCTGCAAAGGATACAAGGACTCCCGGAACGCCGTATACGCAGGTCTTTTCGAGAATGACGGAACGCTTATATACAGGTGCCTATCAGGCATTCCTACAACGAAGGACGGACTTACAACGGTCAACGGGATCGATGTCCGCCAGATATTCAACCAGGAAATACCTGTCGACTATACGAAAGCAGTAGACAAAGGCGGAACAACAAGCGAATACACCATATACTCTCTGCTTGTGAGAGACTCATTGAAGGACCTTGCAAAGGGCGTAGCCCTTTCCGGTGTGAAATTCAAAACTGATTTTCTTGACCTTACAGAGGACAGAATAGACAATGTAAGTAGTAGCGTAATTGCTACCACAAAGGAAATCCGCAATGTCTGGGACCAGATCCAGGCTTGCAATGCCTCTTTCTCGAAAGTGCTTCTTGCTGAATGGACGAACGACAGAAAGAACAACAGCTATTCGCTGACATTCAAGGTATCCCCTGTCTTCAATGTCTACACCGTACGTCTAAGCGACTTCGATGCCAAGCGGACATTGAACCAGAACATTGTCAACCATGTCTCAGTCTGGAACAGCAATCTTTCCGGAAAGCTTGAGGAGTATTTCCTCCTTAAAAGACCGGAAGTCGAAGAGAAGGAGAACGATGGGCTTACAACCTATAAGTTCACTTATATAACAACAGAATTCTCCGACAAGGTCTGTTTCCCTATCCGTTCCAAGGCATTTGCCAGGAAAGAAGTGAAGGTGGCTTCCAGTTCGGACAATCCCAGCACCTATGGAAAGAACCGCTCCGAAGCACGTGAGGAAGCTGTCCAGGCTCTTCTGGGCTCTATCAGCAAAGACAGAGTGACAATCGACCTCAACTCGAAATACGGCAAGAGGCTGAAGGGAATCACTCTCTCCGACAGGGGACTTCTTGCAGGATATTATTCGGCCGATTGGGAAGGGGAGACGGATAAATATCTTCCTGTATCGGCTATCTATACGGATTCGAACGGAACAAACAAAGTAGAGTTCGGACGGCTGTCCGAATACTGGTTCCTTGAATAGGAGGGCTTATATGGCTGTACGCTTGATCCAGAAGAATGACAGTGAGGATGTAACCTCGAACGATGATGCAAGGGTAAACTTTGCACTTTTCGGCTCTTGCATTTTCGCTGGCATCGGGGACGAGTTTTCATTTATTACCATGTCGCTACTCGGTGGCGGATGGACAGGAACAATCGGCACGGGAATGGGGTGTTTTGGGGGAAGACTTATCCAGGTATCAGAGCCTGAGACATTGGAATCTCATTATGGTCTCTTTGAGAGTGCACTTTTTCTCGTTGTTGACCTACGCTTAGGACAGGAAAGAGCATATTTCACCACGAAGATTATGCTGAACCAAGCCGACCTAATCACCATGGCTGACTCTGGTACGTTCTTTGAGGATGGAAAAATGTATGCTATTCAAATCTGGGAAAATGGTTCCTTGCTTGTTCCTAAGCGGAAGCCGGGGGAAGCGGAATACTGCCGTAAGATTGCACAGACAGGGAAAATCGGCAACACGCTCCTCACTGATCTGTTTACATTCGATGATGACGGAAACGTCACGGATTTACCAAAGGTCAACCATACGAAGTATGCGGATACCGCAGGTGGCATTAAAGTAGGAAGTGCCGATTTCACAATGAAGGCAGGTCTCGAAATGTCGCCTTCAGGATCACGCCTTGTTACTACCATCAAGGTAGTGGACGGAATAACCATTGCAAAGACTCCCGGCGGAAAAAGCGCCATTGATACTGATTCCGCTACACAGAAGTTCAGCATCAGCGAGGATGTAAGGAAAATGCTTGTTCGGTTCGATGACATTATCCTTGTCTCCCTTGTTTCTAGCTCCAACTCCTCATCGATTGATGGGGCAAACGTTGCCATAAACGGTGGCTCGTTCTACCCAAGGGATAATCTTGAAATGAAGATTACGAACAATGGGAACGACAGAAAGCTTCTTGTACGCTGGCACAAAGGCGCCAATATCAAAGACCTTAGTTCTGCCACTTTGCGCTTTATCGGAACAATAAAATGAAGAGGATCACCAAGACAGGAACGGAGATTACCGCTAACGAGGATGCACGCCGTTACTATATGGGAAACGGAAACGTCTATGACCTTCAGAACGGCAATCATGAAGGTGCTTTTTTCGTTGTTCCAGGAACGTATCAGAATCCCTTCGCAGTCACTTTTGGAGATGACTACTCGGTTTCCGTCAATCCTGGTTCAAGGATGTGCTATGGAAGACTGATCAATGTAAACGAAGCTGAACGGGTAATCGATGACATTACCCTTGATTATATTGATTCGTCCGCAAAGGCATATGTCTATATCTATCTTCGGATCGACCTTGATAATCTTAGAGAAGAGAATGCCCATTTCTTGCATAAGTATGTTAAGACTCTCGGAAATAAGCAGGCAAAGTATCCGGAAATCGAGTGCGATGACAACCTCTTTGAGCTTGGATTCGGAATCTATGATATTCCTATTGCTTCTTTCCTGTACAATCCAAAGGCGACTGATAAAAGCACTATGTTCGGAACGCCTACTTATTATTTCAGAGAACCTATTGCAGGTGAAAAAGAAATAACAAACAATCTTGTATCCGATGGTTACATTGGAAGTTCAAGTGCTTCTTCCGTATTAGATGGATTGACCGATGGGAAGACCTTTGTTCCCACAAAAGCGTATAATGCCGATTTTGCCTCATCTTTCGGCGAATCGGAGAGCAGCTGCACACCTGTTGTTAACCTGCTTTGTTCCCGCACAAAAAGACTATATAGCTTCAACTCAAGAGCTGATTTTTCAAACTTCATCCATCCGCAGACATTGCTGTTGAGATTCCGGTATAACAAGAATATCCCATGCTACGACATCACTCCTGGAAGAGAACACCTTAATAACCACGATGGCCCGTTCGTTTATGGCTATCTTGTATCTCCTACAAAGAAAGAAGTCGATTCAGGGACAATCAAGGTCTCTATAGGTGTCGAAAGGTATTGTGATGACTCAGCATCTAGAGAACCGCAGATTAGCATATATTATCCTAAAGCTGGATGGTTCCGTGACTACACGAATATCCAAGACCCTAACAAGGAAATAATTGGGGCTTTTACATCTTACTTTATCTTTCCATTTATCGATATCGTGATTACTCCTACTAGCAGGCAAGTGGTAAGAAACAATATCAAATTAAAGTCCCAGTACGGATCAAAAAATTATCTTATCACACCACCTATGCTTTTCGACCCAAGCGAAGGCGGTGAATGGCTTGTCCAAAGCATTGAACCAATCTATCAAGGGGAGGATTCACAATGAAACTCCTGGAATCTAAGAACGTACCTATCAATGTAAATGATGGGGCAAAAAGGAATTCGCTCGCTTCCCTCGGAAACGATGGAATTCTGAGCGGATTCAATCTGACATGCAATGAGGAAGGCGTTGTCTATGCTACGCAAGGCACGATGATGGTCCATGGCTTCCGTCTCGAAGTCTACGAACCAGCGGAAGAAATCACGGACAAGCCTAGAAGCTATCAGACAAACTATACGGGATGGAACTGGCTGATCATCAATATTTCTTATGACAGAAACAGCATGGATTCATCATTCAGCTTCTCCTGCTATCCGAACTACTTCAACAGCGAAACGGATATCGAGAACGGAAATACGGGAATCGTCAGCAAGGCAATCGCAAGATTCAAGAAAATCGGAGGGCGTGTCACGGAATTCGAACCGCTTCTTGGCTTTATAGAAGACGAGATGGCAATCAACCCCTCTAATATCGATGGATGGTTTTAAGCCACAAAAGGAGGAAACTAGATTATGGCATACAAATATCTGAACGAAGACGGTGCCAAGAGATTGGCAAATAAGGCGAAAGAATATTCAAACAAGGTAAAGGTCAGCTTCGGAGGAACCACTTATTCTCAGAATAACCAGACTATTACAATCCCTAAGCCGACATTCTCCGACATCACGGGAGAGGATCTCAATGGTTATGCAAAGACATTGCAATTCAGTTCCAGCGTAGCATGGTCTTCCAGCCTTACCTATTCTGCTGTTAACCATGTTATTAAGCTTCCTACTTCCGGATGGGGAATCAGTATCACAGGTTCCGCAGGCAAGGTTGCCAACAAACTTTTTATCGGAAGCAACAAGGAATATGATGGAAGCGCCAATGTTTCAGTTGCCAAGGCAGACTTAGGCCTTGGAAACGTTGAAAACTATAGACAGACCAGCGACTACACCACCGATAGAGATGACTGGAATAATCTTTATTTCACCCATGAAGGCGCTGTGGGCCTCTACACTGCACTTGACAAAAAGATTACGAGAATCGGAGAAGACCTCTCCGGTGTTGCAAAGGGCTATGTAATCTCGACAGCAAAGACTTCCCATTCCGATGGAAAAATCAGTTATACCGTCCTTAACGGAAGACTGAACACGACCGAGGCCAATGTCGCAGTATCCTTCACTGAGGGAACTTATCCTGCGTTTATCCTTTCGGATGGCAAGACGGTTATTGATCCGTGGACTCTGAAAGTCGGTGATACGATTTATATCATCGAGAACGATATCCCGGACCGCTGGATCACTTCTATTACAAATTCATCTGATAACAAGACTACGACCATCAACTTTGCCCGTCTGGAATCCGATAACAGGAATATCTATGCACATTGCGTAACCGGAAATCAGGACAAGGTAAAGTATGCAGAAAGCGCAGACAATTCAGGAAAGCTCGGCAATCAATCCCCATCTTATTATGCAACCGCAAGTTCAGTGAACACTTTGCAGGGAACGGTAAATAACAACACGAACAAGATTTCCGCTCATACTACGGAAATCGCTTCAATCAAGTCCGATTATGTAAAATACGAAAGCGCCACAAAGAATATCTACAGGCAGGGATTCGGTATCTACAGCGGTACGAAAGGCGGGCTAGTCGCAGGTAATAACGGGTTCCAGATCAGCGGAGACACGATTCAAGTTTATGACCACCTCAACGTCTCTTCGCCTAAGCGTTCGACTCTGGAGTCCGGCTATGTGGAAGTCAGCGAAACCGGTGTGGTTGTAGGGCAGGGATCCGTTACGAATACTATGAGAATGACCTCGACCGGTTTCCTGTTCAACAGCGTTGCCATTGCAATGCCTGCAGTCACAACAGCAACAACTCTTCTTGTTGCCTCGGACTTTACCGCAATCAGCAATGATACGATTGATAGTTGGTTCTAGGATGGTGTTCCATGGCAGACACCTATTTAAACAAGAAGGGTGCTCAGCATAGGGCAGAGAAAACCAAGGAATGGGCGGATGCCCGTTTTGTCAGATATACAACGTACAATGCCGTGGGGGTTGCAGGGAACGGAAAGAACGTTTCCGTTCTCTCCCCTCAGACTCTGTATGTTCCTGACGGCCTTATCATGGGCGGAACAGCTCTGTCCGCTGGCTTGGTCACTCGTGGCATCTGCGGTGTGACTACCCCGGACGAAAAAGGCGGTTGCACCAAAGAGAACCTATATCTCAACTATGACGGTAACAACAATTATTCGAGAAAGGTCGTCCTCGGAGCTGGCAGTGCCGGCAATGAAATAGCGAACAGCTCAGGAGCCTATACCTTTTCCGCTGTCCGTGGCGACCAGATGGTTTCGTATGTGACCAATTACGTTCCCGGAGCAATCAAGACATGGTTCGACAGCAATGTCCATATTCCCTCTATTAAAACGCTCAACACGAACAACTCTTCCGCTCTTCCTGTCTCTTCATCTGAGGCAAGGAGCGGAAGCGGAAGCGTCAACCTCCATAAGGTTTCGAAGACCGGAAATTTCAGAGACCTCAACAATAGAGGGGAAGCCTTCCTTTCATGGGGCGGACAGAACTTTGCCGGTTCATACGGTCCTATTGATTCGGCAATGATCGGCGACTTAGGCGCCAACCGCCTTGCCTTCATGCCACCTGCTGGAATCTCCGTAGAATACTCACGTGACTCCGGAACTACTTGGCAGGATTATGGAGCAACGGATGGTCAGAAGCTGGCACTCACAAGTACAGGGACTAACTTCATCATCGGAAAAGCCGATTCCTCGAACAAAGCCACTGAAAGATACATGCTACGCATTTCCCTCCATACATCGGAAGGAAAGGTATATACACAGCTCAACAAGTTCGCTCTCTATGTTTCGACAAACGGCTCAAATGGAAGCTATTGCACCATCCGGGCAAGAACACAGAACAACTATCTGAACAAGGTAGACAAATGGGATGTGTTCGCAAACAAGCAATCCATATCAGGATGGAGCGGATGGAACATCATCAACACTTCAACGATTACCACGTACGGAAATACGGCTTCTAGCCAGTATGGGGAAATTCAGCTTATTTTCGGTTGCACTTCTGGAAGTACCTCCTATGTCGGACTTCAGATCCAACGCCTGATGGGATTCGGAGGTGTCGGATGGCAGACTCCTTCCAACAGGGCGAAGTATGGATCGATATACTCCTATGATTACAATCAAGGGGTTGTCTTCCCAGGCGCTTTGACTACAAACGGAACGGTGAACGTTAGAAGTGGCGACCTTCTGCTCAGTTCAAGCGGTACTATCTGGTGCAATCAGTTCAACGATGCCAGCGGTATCTCTCTGAGGAACAGCTGGGGAGGAGCAACGCAGATCGGTACTTCTCGGCGTGACATGCATCTATGTTCAGGCACACAGCCGGAATGGTGGATGAACGGAGCCAAGAAAGACACCATTGCCATGAAGTCCGACATTAAGACAAAGTACAAACAGCTGGATGTAACCTATACGGGCTCACAGATTGATACGCTCAACTTCTTGGAATACAACGATGATGACTACTCTATCGACATAGGCGGAGATGTACAGCATTGGGCGCTTTCATTGGACAAGTCGACAAAAGAAACGGAAAAGGAAATCTATTAGGAGAGGAATAACAATGGCAATAACGAATCATATCAAAGGCGCAGTAGAGAAATTCAAAGCGAAAACAGGCACTGAGTTGAAAGACCATGTCCTCAATGCTACCTACCTCAATGGATTGGAAGGCACGAGCTACGTAGACCTCAGAAGCAATCAAATAATTGATGGAACCAAGACCTTCAATGTCGTATATTCTAGTGTCTTTGCTACAGGCACAGGCGCAGGAAATTATTTCCAGTGTCGAAGGTTCCGAGGTGAGGAAGACGCAAACACCTATTATCATGCCATTGATTTTGGCTTTGCTGGTCATAATCAAGTAGACTTCTATGAATATGGTGGAGTTTGGAATTTCTGGAAAAATACAGAAGCAGCTGCGACTACCGATTCAAACAATTTATGCTTGCAAATCGGCAATACCTATGTTAAAAATAAAGGAAATACCTTTACGTGGCCAACAACGGGCGGCACATTAGCTTTAACAGATGATTTACCAACACAAGCAACTTCAACAAAATTGGGTCTCGTTAAATCATCAACGACTGGCACAGCTGCAAATAGAGATTATAATGTTCAAGTCAATTCAGACGGAACAATGAAAGTAAATGTTCCATGGACAGATACAAATACAGATACTAATACATCTCATAGCCATTCTGCTGGAGTAGGCTTAGTAGGAAGCGGAAGTGCTGGAACTAGCGGAACTTACACATATAAAGCAAAATTAAGAAGTGAAACAGCTTTAACGGTAGATTCTGCCGCAGCGACCACTTCAAGTAACGTTTATCCTGTTGCAGTAGATAAGTCTGGTTATTTATCACTCAATGTTCCATTGGCCGGTTTTGAAGATATTCTTAAAGGAATTAAAGGTAGAACTCAAGTAGAATGGAATGCTCTTAATGCGGGTGAATACGGTTCAAACTCAACATATAACGGGGCAACTCTTCCGCCTGTCATATTAGAAAACAATAGTGGGTTCTTGAATAGTGCTTCTGGAAGACCTTTAGATATTTCATTCCATTTTACCAAAAAAGAGAAAATAACTACATTGCAAGTAAAGTGTCCTCCTTATAGCGGCGTTAATCCAACTATGACCGTTTATTATGCCCAAAAAGGCGACGCTGGACTTACTTTATATAAGGAAATCGCAACCATTTCTACAGCAGATAGAAAAGCATATGAATTCAATGAAGAAGGCATTTCCGCTGATTATTGGGTAGTTCGTTTTACCTCTTCTGGCTGGATTGATTTGAGATTATGTAGCCCTAGCGGTTTATTTACAACAGGATTATATACCGAAGAATGCCACCAACAAATTATGGATAGATTTAATGGCTATCAGCCAGTTGGAAACTATCAGCCTAAGGGCGATTATGTCACCTATGACAACGCAAGCAAAGATATTTATCTTGGCTCCTATGGAATCCATTCAGGAACAAGACCAAGCAGTGGCAGTGCCACATTGATGGGGAACGGATACTGGATTCAAGAAAGCTCTGTAGGAGTTTCTTCCGCCGTAAGCGGAGGAGTAGCTGTTTCCTCTGAAATGACTCCTAATTATGTTTCTGTCAGCAATAGAAAAATCACGATTAACTCCAGCGGAATCGTAAGCGATGCAGGCACATTCACTTTCGATGGCAATCCTGGCTCTGTTGCTACGAGCGCTGACCTGAGTAACTACCAGAAAAAAGGAAACTATGTCACTATCGACACGGCTCAGACTATCACAGGCAGGAAGACATTCAATTCCCCTGCGAACGTGAACGGTCAAGAGGTGGCGACAGCCATTTTCAAGACCTCCAACGGAGGACGGCTGATTATCGGAAAGGAAGGTCCGAACAGCGGAACAATGCTCCGGTTCGACCAGACCGCAGGAACAACCCGTCTTCAATTCCGTGCAAGTGCAACGCCTGGAGCAATGGTATGGTCCCAGCCTGAAAAGGGTGCGACGCTTTATTTCGACCTCACAAATAGTGCAGGGGTTTCAACACGTACTACCCTTGATGCGAGAAGCGGTACGATTGCACGCACTTCCGATATCGGAAACGGAAAAATCACGATCCAGAAGAACGGAACGGAAGTCGGAAGTTTCACGACCAATCAATCTGGAAGCAAGACAATCGATTTAACGCTAGGCGTTTCTGACGTTTCTGGTTTGCAGTCTACCCTTAATGGGAAAATGGACACGTATACTATCACCAAAGAACCATCAAGTATGGGCAAAAATGGTTTTGCGCAATTTGGATACGATGTCAGCTACAAACTTACTCAGTATTACAATTTGGAAAGAGCATTTGGATATGTACGTGCAGTAGAAAAAGGCGGGCAGGTTTCTAATAACAATTCGTATTTCACAGGTTTTGGTGAAGTAGGTGGTGGAACATATATAGGAACAGCTATTTATGACAGAGATTACAATTCTCCTACTGATGCCTTGTACACTTCTCACGGTCTTCTTATTGATGCTTACGGATCTGCATTTCTGCTTTCTGGTTCAAAAGGCAGTGAGCAAATTAAGAAGATTGCTACCACAGATGACACTAATAGTCTCCAGAACAGCATTAACGGCAAACAGGCAACCCTAGTCTCAGGAACGAACATCAAGACCATCAACGGAAATTCAATCCTTGGAAGCGGAAATCTTTCGCTTGCGATGAGTCTTGCACAAAAGTCAATAAACAACGATATAATAAACGCAACTTCGACTAAATCGTGTTATGTTGTTATCGACAATTGGCTTGTTCAATGGGGCGTATTCATCGGAGCCTATGGAGATACGACAAATTGGGAAGTAACATTTCCAAAAGCCTACTATTGGTATCCTGCGGTTATTCTCCAAACAAAAGACACGAATACAGGTAATCAAGGTATTCCATATTCTAATGGCGCTGTTGTCACTTCAAACGATGGCGGAGCATCGTTCACTTTCCAGCTTCGGCGAAGTGAAACATGCCCAGTCTATTGGATAGCGATTGGAGGCTTACATTAATGAAAGAAGAAAAAAAAGAGGTACGATATTTCCGAATCTTGGAAGGAAACGAAATCGAAGTTATTCCGTTCTATGATGCACCGACTGAAAAAGAAGGAGATGCAGTCATCGGAATGGATTTCGAGCAATGGACAAAGATTTCATGTCATCCTACGTATTCCTATTTTGTCTATCAGGATGGAATCATAGTCGAAAAGATACATGAGGATGAGAAAAACAAGGTCGACAAGGCAAATCAGATTGCGTCTTGCAAGGATTACCTTTCATCTACCGACTATGTTATTTCGAAGCTTAACGAACTGAAGCTTGAGGACGATGGAGAATTCGAGAAAGCCAAGGAAGAATACAAGGAAGTCCTTGCCAAGCGCAAGGAAGCAAGAGAAAGGATAAACAAGCTGGGAGGATAGGATCAATGGAAACCGCAGGGCCGAAAGGCAGTCTGAGATCCAGTCCCTGAAGCTACAGCAGGCAAGGTGCGGAGTCGTCCGCTATCCTACTGCTACCACCTTCAACGGAGGCTATCCTCCGTTCTGTCACAATACGACCACACCCACCACAGGAAGCTAAGGACAGAAGCTGTCCATAGGGAGGCACGCAGAAGCGTGCCTTTTCAAATTAAAATCTGTTTTTCTTCTAACTTCACTTCAAGGAGATACATAATAGAATTGACCTTGATTCTTCCGGAAGAATCTCTGAAAGGAGAGACCATATATATGGACAGCTTTTTAAGTTTTCTGAAGACCTATGGCTTCTATGGATTGCTTGTCACTGTCATTGCTTTCGCAGGCACTGCATTGGTCAAGATTCCGATCAAGAAATGGGCAGAGAAGTACGCCACTAAGAACGGACTGGACAAGTCCGTCATCACTAAGTGGATCAGTATGATTCCTCTTGTCATTTGCTTCATCGGTTCAATGCTTGTCGAATGGGGCAATGAGGGCTGGGGCAATGCCATCACGTTGCCAACGTTCAACTGGACCCACACCTGTGTGTTCGCCATCGCATGCTGGACTGCCTCTGTTGCTTCCTTCAATATCATCGGTGACTTTCGCAACGCAAGTGTTACCAAGGAAATAAAGAAGAACGCCAACAGCAAGATTGCCGAGGTCGCCAAAGCCCAGCAGATTATCGCCAATTCCGCTATCACGGAAAAGGACTTAGCCAAGCAGGCACAGAAAGAGGCAGAAGCCAAGGCGAAAGCCGAAGAGCAGAAAGCCAGACTGCTTGCGAAGGCTGAGGCAGAGCAGAAGGCACGTGACGAGAAGATTGCCAAGCTCAATGCCCAGATCGAGGCACTGAAGGGCAAGGAAACCGTCTCCGCAACCGCTCAGGCTACAAGTAATTCTTTCTTTAATAAATAGCCTAAAAAAGGGCACTTCCACTGGGTGCCTCTTTTTTTTGCAAAAATTTTGCCACACAATTGCCACACAGGGAATTGAAAAAAGCCCCATTTCTAGGGCTTTTTTTGAAATCTGGTCGAGAGTATGAGCCTTTACTATAACAAGAATCTCGTTCAGCCTTTCCTCGCTGTCTATCTGGGAAATAGCCTTCAGTATCGAATATCTAATATCGGCTAGCTTATCGTCCTTTATTTCCAGCGTGGCTTCATCATTCCTTATAAAGTCAAGTGTCGGAATGCCGAGAATGCTCGATAACAGCTTCCTGCTTCCATAGTTGATTTTCGAAGTGTCTCCGTTCTCCCAGCGGAAAACGGTAGACTTGCTGACATGGCATTTATCAGCTAGCTGTCCCATGGACAATCCTTTAGCTTTGCGGTAATCGGCTATTTTCTTCCCTAGTTCATTATTCATGGTAAATACCCCCTGACTGCAAATATTTTGACAGATTAAATCAGCAGTTGCAAATAAATCACAAAAAGTGTTGGAAAACGGAATCCGAGTGATTATAATATAAGTGTTCCAAAAAAGGAACAGGAGAAAAAAACGAATGACAGAACATTAGCAGGAAAACGTTTGACGTCTTAGATGAGAAAGGAAACATTATCGGAGAGGAGACAGCCGTTGATTCCACAGAGGCAAACAATTCAAAGAAAGTCGCAGACGCCTTAAACGGAGAAGGAAGCACAAGCATTATCCTCAACGGATTGAATCAGCTCTGCGCTATCAGGTTTGAGGCTGGAAAAGATTACAAGGGCGCATATCTTGGCAAAGTCGAGAGCATTCTCGATAGAGCTTTGCACAATGCTCTCCTAGACGGCAGGTGGAAAAATAAGCGTCCTGAACGCTATGGAGATAGGGCGTTAGATGCTAGGGCTGAATTAGTCGACTTCCTGGAAGACGCCGGCTACTTCCTGGAAGACAAAGACTAAACAAGGGGAAAACAAAATGACAGAACAGAAAAAGGAAGAGCTGAGACAATCGATCGTGAAATACGCAAACTATTGTGCCTATGTTGCCGAGGATCGCAAAGGAGGGTTCACAGCCCTCCTCAAGGAAGACAGGAAGAGGCAGGAAGAATGCCGTGACTCGCTGTTTGCCAGGATTGAAAGCCTATAGAAAGGAAGGCTTGATAAAATGAAAAAGTATATTGTTCAGAGTTATGTGAACAACGATGCAAGCGACTATTGGGAGTTCGAAAATTTGGAAGAAGCAAAACAGGACTTTGCCGAAAGAGTAAGCAGAATTACATCGGAGATGAAAAGCGAGAACCGCCAGAGCGTTGTCAAGTTTGATGACAATGACTGCTGGGGATACGAGCTTTATATCGAGGATGATGAGAACGGTGTCTATGAGACACTAGATTCTGCTTGCATGACTTGGGAAGAAGTCAAGAAGGAAAAGTAAATAATGAAATGTTTTATAACAACAAAGGGTAATCTCGGAAATGCCGAGGTTCCCTTCGAGTCCGAAGGAGAGATGGGATCGGACAAACTCAGAAGAGATGCTCTGGAAGCTGTTCGGAAGCACTTCCATGGTGCAGTGCTTCCTGAGGAAAGGACGGAGGAGGCTGAAACAGCCTATTGGCGTAACTACTACGGCTACAGGCTGGATTCATACATTCACAAAGCCTAGAAAAAGGAGGGGCTATATGGAAAATTTCGATAAGAATAAGTGGAAGTCGTTGCTAGCGCTGAAAGGAATCAGCCAGAAAAAGATGGCAGAGAAGATCGGAATCAATCCCGCTACATTGATCCACAAGATTAAGAATCCTGACACATTCACCATCAGCGAGATTAAGAAGATAGGAAATGAAATCGGCAGGAAAAAAACAATCGACTTGTTTTTTTAGGCGGGAGTTCCGAAACGGAGCATGCAGGGGAAACAGCCAATGAAACGAAACACTGAGAAGCGCTTGGAAACGGCATGGAAGGACATCAATTCCATTTGCCTCACACAGCCGATGGTCGTACGTCTCTTCTCCATCTATGGGGGAAACAGAGACAAAGCAGTGCTTGCCTACCAGAACATGCAGAAAAGCTACGAAGAGTATCTGAAGAAGAATGGTCTTATCAATCCTGGATGTGTCGGCGTTCCTAACAAGATTGCCCTGCCGTTCCTTGAGAGGTACGGAATCACCAAGGAAACCATCAAGGAAGCACTTGATGCCGAAGGAGGGTGGCTGGAATGAAGGAAATCGTAATCGACAACAGAATCTATCTTGCATTCGACAAAACGATAGATATGGGCTCTGCACGGATCAAGTACTGCGGAACATCGCTCGGAAGTGACCTCTTTGCCGACACCTTGGGGAATATCTACAGATGCAACGAAGGCGAAACAGGAAACCTTAGGAAGATGGCAAAAGCACAGCACAACGGAACCTCCTATATCTATCTCTCCGGGAAACGCATTTCGGTGGCATCTCTGGTAGCGAAAGCGTTCTTCGGAAAGAAAGCCGAGGATACACAGCTGATCCACCTGAACGGACACAGCGAAGACAACCGTATATCGAACATCGCAATCGACATCACGCAGAAATGGGACGGAGTAAGAATCGAAAGGATAAACGAAAATGGAAGAGAAAAGCCTAGTGAAGTTACTGCAGGAAGTACAGACGGAGCTGAAGGCACCGAAAAGCCAGTACAACAGCTTCGCAAAGTACCACTACCGGTCGCAGGAGGACATTCTGGAAGCCGTAAAGCCGTTGCTGGCAAAAAGAGGTCTGGCACTGACGCTGAACGATGAGATTGTCCAGTTCGGAACACGGGTCTATGTCAAGGCAACTGCCACCCTCTACGGGGAAATGGACAAGAGTTTCAAGGTCGAAGCTTACGCCAGAGAGCCGGAAGAGAAGAAGGGAATGGATGAGTCCCAGATTACGGGAACGGCTTCAAGCTATGCACGGAAATACGCTCTGAACGGTCTGTTCGCTATTGACGATACGGAAGACTCGGACGCACAGGACAAGCTGACAGGAGGCAAACAAACACCCTTACATTTCGAAGCCCCCAATAATATCAAGATTGTTCCTGATGTAAAGATAGTTCCAGTGTCCAACGGAAACATAAGAGTCGAGACCTTGGCCGAAGCAAAGGCATTGAGAATCAGCCTCGAGAAGGTAGCAACCTACCTCAAGAAGAGACCTGAGGAAGTCACAGAAGAGGACAGGCAGAAATGCATTGCGACAAAGAAGAAGGCTTTGGAGGCAAAGAAGTTATGAGCGAAGTCATGTTCGATGAGGCTACGCACACCTATATGCTCAACGGAAGAAAACTGATCAGTGTCACCCAGCTCCTTCAGAAAGCAGGAATCTCGCCTGACTATTCGCTTGTAGATGAGAAGACACTGAAAGAGTCGGCAGACAGAGGCTCGATGATCCACGGAGAGATAGAGGCCTACAACAAGACAATGGAGATAGGCTTCACCGATGAATGCCAGGAATATATCGCCTGGCTTCATACAACGAAGTCGAAATGCCTGAAGTCGGAATTCGAAGTACACAACGATTATGTAGCAGGAAGAGCAGACCTCCTATTGGAAGAGAACGGCAAGAAGGTGATCGCCGACATCAAGACGACATCGGCTCTCCATAAGGACTCCGTTTCATGGCAGTTGTCGCTCTATGCCTATCTGTTAGGCGACAAGGAAGTGAAGAAAGGACAGGCATTCTGGTTCTCCAAGGATGGACTGAAAGTAGTCAAGATTCCATTGAAGCCTGTCGCAGAGGTCGAACGCCTCTTGAAGTCTGTCGAGACAGACAGCGAAGAGCTGTTCGCCGAGACCGTTCCAGTGTCCGATGACCAGATATCCGCATTGGAAGAAGCCGAGCTCCTTATCAAGCAATACGACAAGGCAAAGAAGGAAATGCAGAAGCGGAGCGAAGCACTCAAGGAAGCAATCATAAAGTCGATGGAAAAGCAGGGTGTCTATTCATTCAACAACGGAAGAATCAAGGTCAGCTACATTGCTCCTACTATCCGGAAGTCAATCGACACGGCAAAGCTGAAAGAGGAAATGCCTGACATAGCAGAGAAGTATACGAAGTCGGCACCTGTCAAGGCAGGGGTCAGAATCACAGTGAGGGAACAGAATGACGATTGAGGAATACGTAGTTTCGGAGCTGACAAGACTCAGCGATCGTGTGAAGAAGGCGGATGAAGTCATCCGTGAACAGGAACGTGAGAACGAGGAACTCAAGGAACAGCTCGAGTCCTCCAAGAAGTATGCGGAGAAGAGGCAGATGGCAAGCGCCAAGAGGTTTGCCGAGCTGGAAGAAGTCAAGGCAGGGCTGAACGCACTCGACATCGGCTTCATCCATGATGACTCGGTTATGGTCTTCTCCTCGGTGATCACAAAGGACAATCCGGGATTCAAGGCGCTTCATGACGCAGGAAAGGAAAAGGAAAAGAATGAATAAGGTATTGGTAACAGGCAATCTGGTAAGACCGATTGAAAAGACGATGACGACAGGCGGGAGGTCCATCGTGAACAACACGATTGCGGTCAACCGCCAATACAAGGACAAGGACGGACAGAGAGGGGTTGACTTCATACCGTTCACCGCCTTCGGACAGTCGGCGGATTATCTTGACCACTATGCCGTGAAAGGCGACAAGTTGGAAATAGTCGGACGGTGGCAGAACCGCAAATACACCGACAAGAACAACCAGGAACGGCAGGTATCGGAACTCATTGTCGAATACGTTTCCCTGCTCACTCCTAAGAAGGACAGAGCGGAAACGGCAGAACAGACGAATGAAGATCCGAAAGCGGAAGCTCCGATAGATGATGACCTTCCGTTCTAGCCATGAAACTCGGAATAGCAGATTTCAAAGTCATCAAGTCAGCCTTGGAAATCGTACCATCCTATGTCCTGGACAGACAGCATAGGACAAGGTACGATGCCGTCCGGCTGGCGAGAATGGTAGGAGCCGAGATTGACAAGAGCGAGAATGCGAAAGCCAAGCCGAATCTGGCTATCAGACTCACGATAGCTGATCTCAGACTCATCAAGGTCGCCTTGGAAGTCGTACCGTCCTATGTCTTGGAAAAACAGCATAAGACGGAATACGATGCCGTCCTGCTGGAGAGCATGATAGGGATCGAGATTGACAAGAACGAGAAGAGGAAGGAAATAGCAGACAAGCAGAACAGGATGATACGGAAGGCAAGAGAGGAAGCACTTAGGCAATCCAACTTCGCCGTTGACAAATCAAAGCTGAATTCAAGATTTGAAAAAAACACGATAACCAAGCCAAAACGCAAAGCTACAAAAGCAAAACTTGAATTCCCTAACTTGAATTTGAAAGAAAAAGAAGGGGGCTGGCAATGACAAGAAAGCCATCAACGAGAAAAATCGAGAGGACAGAGGACGAGCTCCGGTACTTTGAGAGAACGCTCCGTGAAGGGGTCAACGCCTGTGTCAAGGTGTCCGACTACATCGCCGGGATGAACCTTAGCAGGGGTCAGGCGGAGGCTTCATCCCAAATGCTGAAGATAGGTACTTCCCTCGCCAGCATGCATACGGTCCTAGCTGAGAAGCTGGAGAAGATGAGATGAGACAGTTCATAAAGAGGTACATACCCATAAGGATGAGGGAAGACCTGAGCAGGACAGAGAAGAACATCCTCTGCGCTATCACCTACAACTACGAAAACC
>ULPT01011183.1_pt1 | contig 29463 bp, 24 predicted proteins | sample 1953751 | NCBI WGS metagenome assembly ULPT01 (sample SAMEA4835636, study PRJEB28245) | human gut metagenome | biome: gut microbiome; material: fecal sample | place: Denmark | collected 2008 | reverse complement strand
GAAGTTTAGTAAATTCATTTAGGTGAAAAATATAAATGGAAAGTATATATAATTCCATATTTTATTAGAGCTGATTGGAGGTATTTGGCAAAAGAAAAAACTTTTGATAAATAATTGAATATCCCTTTGCTGCAGTGGAATACAGAAAGGGAATCACATAAAAAAACCTCTGCAATTACCTGCATCACGCAGTCCGTTGCAGAGGAATAAAATTTTACTTTAGCACTAATTTATATTTTATACGAAAAAAAGTTTTTAAACACGTTTGCTTTTCTGTTGTTACAAAGATATAGGATGAATACACCTTTTATTTTTTATGTATGCAAAATATAAATGCGTTTTTTGCAATAAATAGTTATAGAATAGTGAATTATACATGATATGTAGGCTTGACAATATAAATAAAATATAGAATAAGATAACTACTATTGCTTAATTAAAAAGGAAATTATATTTTTGTAAAATAATAAGGGAAGAGCTATGAATTTGGTTTTGTTTTTACTTTGCTTTTTGGGAATAAACATGGTTCCGGCAACTGCCCAAACAGAGCAAAAGAAGGAATCGGTTGAGGCGGTGCTGGAGGAATTGGATTATGTCATTCAGCACAGGGAAGAGTATGACCAAAAGAAAGAGCATACGATACAGTCGATAAAAGACAATATTCCATTAGCGGAAAACGATTCCATGTTGTACACGATATACAACCAACTTTATCAAGCTTATTATAACTATCAGACCGACTCTGCAATGCATTATGTCGATTTGGAATTGCAGTTAGCCCCTCGCTTGTCTTGGAATGTCATGAATGAAATCCGGATGAATCAATCCGCGTTGTTCTCCACCATGGGTATGTACAAAGAATCAATCGATGCTCTCAATTCCATTCGTGAATCCGAATTGACGCGGAAAGAGAAAATACGGTATATGGATTTATTCAGGGCTGTCTATTCGATTATGGCAGATTATGCACTGACAGACCAAGCGAGAAAAGATTATCTGAAAACAAGCAATGCCTATGTGGATTCTTTGCTCTCTTTATATACTTCCGAGGAAAAGCAGGATGCCAGATTATTGGCGAACCGCTTGACACAACAGGGAAAATACGAAGAAGCGATTGAAGCCCTTAATAGTATACTATCATCTGATGTAAAGGGGCATTTGAGAGGATTATTGGCTTTTGACAAAGCATCTGCTTACAGAGGGATGCACGATACGAACCAAGAGATTTATTATCTTGCCAAATCAGCCATGGTAGATATTAAACTTTCTATCAAAGAGTATATGGCTCTTTATCTTTTGGCCTTTTTGTTATACGACCAAGGAGATGTGGACCGTGCTTATACATATTTGAAACGAGCGATGGATGATGCTGTCTTTTGTAATGCCCGTTTCCGGACGATTAGTATCACGCAATCTTATCCGGTCATTGAAAAGGCATATCAACTGAAAATCCAAAAAGCACAAAAGATACGGTTTGTCCTTACTTGTTCCATCAGTGTTTTGTTCTGCTTTTTGATAGTAACTGTCATCTATATCTACCGGCAGATGTTAAAGCTCCGCGTAGCACGTAAAGAGACCAGCGATATAAACCAACAACTGAAGAAGCTAAATGAGCGGCTTTATGAGGTTAACCAAGAATTATCCACTGCCAATACTATCAAACAAGATTATTTAGTGCATTATTTGGAGCAATGCTCCATGTATTTGGACAAGATGGAAAATTACCGCCGTACCTTGGAAAACTATGCCATTACTTCCGATATGAAAGGACTGTTTAAGGCGATTAAGTCGGAAACGCACATTACAGAAGAGCGGGAGAAATTTTACAAGAGCTTTGATGAGACTTTCCTAAACCTTTTCCCGAAGTTCGTTGAGTCTTTCAACCAGTTGTTACGGGATGACGAGCGCATTTATCCAAAGGGGGAAGAGTTACTTTCTCCGGACTTGCGTATTTTCGCATTGATTCGTTTGGGTATTACGGATAGTAATAAGATTGCCAAATTCTTGCGTTATTCACTTATTACTATTTATAACTACAGGAGTAAAGTACGTAACAAAGCCAAGGATAAAAAGGATTTTGAGAACCAAGTCAGGGATATTTGTAACCAAGCTTGACAATAAGATGATGTATTTTGTATAACTGCCATATCAAAATGCAATTAAAAAAGGGGTGAAAACAGAGGGCTGTATTCTTATTTTTTATAATTTTGTCAGAAATCATTTGATAACAGGTACAACAGTAAATAATCACAGAAAATGAAAGTAAAAAGCAGTAAAGACAATATGGCAATGAAGAAAATGTTTCCTTTATGCATATTCTTCGTCATTTTTATCGCAGTATTCGCTTCGTGTTCTAATTCAGAGAGAAGAAACAACAACGAACCTATTGTCGTTGGCATATCGTGGCGAAGTGATATTAGTTCTGAATTCTATACAAACATAGTCGCCTCATTAAAGGAAGTGGGAGCAGAACCTGTGCTTCTTGACCAAGTGCGTAATGATAATATTGAGTATACGGGCAATGTAGTCAGCCAGCAAGCAACAGACTCGGTAGGTTATCTTGCAACTTATGCAGCTGAGGCTTTAAAGAAAGATCCTTGTGGCAATAGTAATGTGGAGGCGGTCGCTAAAGGCGTAGATGCTATTGTCTTTACGGGAGGAGAAGATATTAGCCCGACGCTTTATGCTGTTCCTCAACCTTGGCACGGCATTGAGGCAGAGAGGGACTATAATGCCACACGTGATGTCAATGATTATACTTTGATGTCATATTGCATCCAAAACGACATAAGTGCGATAGGAATTTGCCGTGGGATGCAGGTATTAGGAGTTGTAAGTGGTGCGACTGTGATACAAGATATTCCTACTTATTTCACCGACAAAGGGGAAAGCTATGATTATATCCATCGCAACGAAAAGGTAGGAAATGCCTATCGTGATTATTCAGCGCATAACGTAACGGTTAATCCGAATACTATTTTGTGGACGATGACATCCACCGAAGGCATGTTTAATAATGTTCCATCTTGGCATCATCAGGCAATTCGGAGCGTAGCAGGAACTCCACTGATAGTTTCTGGATATACCAAAGTTAATGAAGATAAGATTATAGAAGCTATTGAACGTTCTGATTGCAGTATTCTCATGGGACTCCAATTTCACCCGGAAGCTGTGATAGGAAAATGGAATGCAGGAGCGGCTAATGCTTCTGATTATATGTCTAAGGAGGAGGCTTTGAAGATATTTAAGGTGTTTGTCGCAAAGGTGAAGGAAAGGAAAGCTTCTGTGAACAAGTGACAAATATCCAATAACATTTGACGGTGCGTCAGAATTAGTGAAAAGTTAGATGCAGAGGATGAGACTGAATCCCGAAAGCAACGCAACAGTTTGCAATTCTGACGCATCGTCGTTCAAGACTTGATGAGATAGATTTTTGTTATCTTATCTTACAATTTGACTTTCTTGGCTTTCCCCTTTAAACTCTCGTTATGGAAGCGATCAACCGCAGTTACGATGTAACGATATTTATGCTTGCCATTGTCGTAAGGTAATTTATAGAAGCAATTGCGAGTGATGGCAACTATGTGAGCCGGATTGTTTAAATCGATGTTCTCTTTATTCTCAAACCGGTAGATAACAAAATAGTTTGCCAATTCCGGATTGGTTGCACTTTGTTCAGCTTGCCAATGTAGCAAATAGCCATCGGCAGTCCATTCTGTTTTCAACTTCTTTACCTCTTTGGGAGCGCGGTTATGCAAATGCGTATAAGCAGGAATCAGTGCTGGATAACGGTGATAATTCTGCTTTAAACTATCAGCAACGCCCTTATTGTTCCAAAGCACTTCATTTGCCGGCCAGAAGCAATTGCCTGCGATGTGTTTCAATGAACGTTCGTATTGCATCTTCTCTGTCAGCTGGTCAACTTTCATTGTCCTTGCTACATCCTGACCAATGTATAAATGTCCGCCGTTTGCATTGCGGTTCCACCATTTGACCAAAGTGATATAGTCTGCCTTCGGATGATTGATTTCCCAATAGATTTGTGGAATGTTATAATCAATCCAGCCCTGTTTTACCCAATAGGTGACATCTGCATAGAGGTCGTCGTAGTTTTGAAGTCCATTGGTGTTGCTGCCGGATCCATCTGGAGTGCTTTTCTTGTTACGGTAAATTCCGAAAGGGCTGATTCCAAAGCGAACCCAAGGCTTGTTCAACATGATTGTCCGTTTGATCTGGCTGACCAACTTGTTCACATTCGCACGTCTCCAGTCGCCTTTCTGTTCGTAAGTGTAACCTTTCGCCAATCCATATTTCTCAAAGCTCTTTTCATCAGGGAAAAATTCCCCGGCAACAGGATAAGGATAGAAATAATCGTCCATGTGGATGGCATCTACATCATAACGAGTGATAATGTCTTTTACCACTTTGCAAATGAATTGGCGGGATTGAGGCAATCCGGGGTCAAATAGAATCTGCTTGTTATAAGTAACAAACCACTCGGGGTGTTGATAGTAGATATGTGAATCCGCCAATTTGGTATTTCCTGCCGTACTGACTCTATAAGGATTCAGCCAAGCATGAAATTCCATATTCCTTTTATGGCACTCTTTGACAAGGAAAGCCATCGGGTCAAAATTCCCTTCGGGAGCGCGTCCTTGTTCTCCAGTGAAGAATCGGCTCCAAGGTTCTATTTCTGAACGATAGAAAGCGTCTGCTTCGGGGCGGACTTGGAATATGATGGCGTTGACTCCACAAGATTGCAGAAAGTTCAGCTTCTTCACAAAGCTTTTCCGCATCTCCGCTGGCGACATGGATTTATACTCTCCTTGGAATGCGGTCTGGATCCATGCTCCACGGAACTCTCTTTTGGGATGTTCCCCTTGGGCAACAGGAGCTACAGAAGAGACCTGTTGTTGTGTTTTACAGGATGTTGCTAATACTACGAGTAGAAAGAACAACCATTTGTAATTCATGATTCTCATATACATTAAAAGCTATATAATACTAAGCCTGCGATACCAGCCAAAATAATCATCAAAATTGGATGGATTTTAAACTTATAGGTTAAAATAAATGCTGCGGCAAAAATAACGAAACTCTTATAATCGATGAAATTCTCGCTATTCATTAATAATAAAGCGGCGGCTGCGATTAATCCAACAGTAGCCGGACGAAGTCCCAAGAAAGCAGCTGCTACATATTTATTGTTCTTGAAACGGCTGTAGCTGTATGAAATCAACAATACTAAAAGGAATGAGGGTAAACAAACAGCAAAGGTCGTCAGGCAAGAACCTAATATCGCTACGTATGGAGGATAACCGGCATTAAGAATGGCAGTATAACCAATGTAAGTGGCACTGTTGATGCCGATTGGTCCAGGTGTCATTTGGGATATGGCGACGATGTCCGTAAACTCTTGCAAAGAAATCCATTGATAACGATCCACCACATCTGCTTGTATCAAAGAAAGCATGGCATAACCGCCACCGAATCCTAAAATACCGATTTTCAGATAGACGAAAAGAAGCTGAAGCCAAATCATTAGATATTCTTTTTAATTTTCAAACCGTAAATAATTCCACCTGCAATGGCTGCCAAAATAATCCATGCCGGAGAGATTCCGGCTTGCCAGATTAACAGAGCTGCTACAACAGGGATGATAAGTTGTTTATAAGTCAACTTGATTGATTTTGCAGTCGTAATACATGGAACGACAATCAAAGCCACGACAGCCGGACGCAGCCCCTTGAATGCCCTTTCAATCCAAATGTTCTCTCGAGCGTGGGTGAAGAAAAGGGCAATGGCTAAGATAATCAGGAAAGAGGGCAAAATGGTTCCCAATGCACAACACAAAGCTCCTAATCTCTTTTTTAGCCGGAAGCCGACGAAGATGGCTATGTTCACAGCAAAAATACCTGGTAATGATTGGGTCACCGCAAAGATATCGATGAACTCTTCTTTTGTCAACCAATGCTTTTCTACTACTTCCCGTTGAATCAGTGGAAGCATGGCATAACCGCCTCCGATGGTAAATGTCCCAATTTTAACAAACGTCAGAAATAATTGCCAATACATCTTGATTATTTGTTTACTTCACTTGTAATTCTCAATATCTGGTTATATTTAGCTTCATCATTAATGAGTTTCAGTGCTTCTTGATAAGTACGATTGGCATCATTGATGATATAGAAATATTCTGTCATATCAAACAAGTCCCGGGCAATAAGGGCTTTTATCTGAAGTTGGATTAAAGGCAAAGAGCGGTTGTACTCTTCTTTCTTGAATGAAATCTTTTTCTCTTCGGCCATTGCCAGCAATTCATCCATTAGCGATTCAGGCACTATGAATTTCTCTTTATAGGTAAGAATCTTCTTATATTTTTTATTCAGCTCTTCCCGATGTTTGTCCAAATAGTTCATGGCAACCCGATTGACCAAACCTTTTGATACAAGCGTGCGGTGATAGTCACTGTAGAAGGTCGTATCAATTGGGACAAATACATCCGGCATGATTCCACCGCCTCCATACACCGTACGGCCTTTCGCCAAAGTTTGGGCTTTCAATGAATCAGGGAAGTGGATGCTGTCCGCACTCATCAGTTCTCCTCGGTTGTATCGAGATATCAAATCGTGTGCATATTCATCTCCTTTGCCTTTTTCATACGGTTTTTGGATGCAACGTCCGGTAGGCGTATAATATCTTGCCACAGTCAAACGAATCATTGATCCGTCCGGCAATGGAAGTGGGCGTTGGACCAATCCTTTTCCGAAAGTCCGTCTACCGATAATTACTCCACGATCCCAATCTTGGATAGCTCCGGATAAGATTTCACTGGCACTGGCAGATGCTTCATCCACTAAAATCACCAATCTGCCTTTTTCAAAAGAACCGGCAGCTGTAGACAGCGCATCTTGACGCTTTTGCTTGTTCCCTTCCGTGTATACGATTATTTTCCCGCGGGAAAGGAATTCATCCGCCAATTCTATGGGAACATTCAAGTATCCACCGCCGTTCCCCTGCAAATCCAAAATGAGTTGTGTCATACCTTTCTTGCTTAGGGAAGAAAGGGCTTCTTTAAACTCTTTCGTTGAGGAGGCAGCGAAACGATTCAGCTTGATGTAACCAGTCTCTTTGTCAGCCATGTAAACGGCGTCTATGCTATATACAGGAACCTTGCCTCTCGTTATGGTAAAATCAAGGAGTTGAGGTTCTTCTCCTCGCTTCACTTTCACATGGACTTCGGAACCTTTGGGACCGCGTAAACGTTTCATCACTTCCGGAGTGCTCATTTTAACTCCTGCTATCACGGTGTCATTTACTTCTACGATTCTGTCACCAGCCATTAACCCGACTTTTTCTGATGGACCTCCAGAGACAACTTGTATCACATAGACTGTGTCCGTTAGCATATTAAATTGTATTCCGATTCCATCGAAATTGCCTGCCAAAGGTTCTGTCATCTCTTTGGTTTCTTCCGGATTGGTATAAGTTGAATGAGGATCCAAATTCTCCAACATGCCAGTTATCGCATCTTCTACCAATTTGGTTTGACTGGTTGAATCTACGTACAAGTTGCTAATGGCGTATAAAGCTAATTGTAACTTTCGTGCTTCAATGTCTTTTTGGGCAAAAACAGACGCCCATGAAGTACTGAATATGAATAAGATTAAAACTAAACGTTTTACACTGCTTTCCATGACTTTACTTTATGATAATGATATTTATTGAGGAAGATATGATGAGATGTCTTTCCCGAAATGTAATAGTTCCCGAACGACGCTTGAACTGATGTGGGCATATTGAGGCTCAGCTAACAGGAACAGTGTTTCGATTCCCGTTAACGATCGGTTTACGTCTGCAATTGTCTTTTCGTATTCGAAATCTATCGTAGAACGTATTCCACGAAGAATAAACCGAGCTCCTACCTTCATTGCGAAATCGGTTGTCAATTCTTGATAGGAGAGGACTTCGACACGAGGCTCGTCCTGATACAATTGACGAATGGCTTCCAATCGCTCTTCCAAGGGGAAACAATATTTCTTCTGTTCATTGACTCCGATTGCAATAACGATTTTGTCAACAATGGTAAGTCCTCTGCTGACCAATGATTGATGACCTTTTGTAAACGGGTCGAAAGAACCAGGGAAAATGGCTATTCGCTCTGATTCTGTCTCTTTATCTGTATGATGTCTAATCATTTTATCTCTTGTCAATTGATAATATCTTCTTCGATAACCAAATTATCTATGATGAAATTCTGTCGTTCCATTGTGTTTTTACCCATATAGAACTCTAACATATCTTTTACCAAGTCCTCTTTCTTCAAGGATACCAGATCCAAACGGATGTCTTTCCCGATAAAGTAGCGGAACTCGTCCGGGGAAATTTCTCCCAATCCTTTAAATCGGGTAATCTCCGGATTCTTCCCCAATTCTTTAATCGCTTTCTGCTTCTCTTCTTCGCTATAGCAATAAATTGTCTTTTGTTTGTTGCGGACACGGAATAAAGGTGTCTGCAAGATATAGACATGTTTCTGCTTGATCAAGTCCGGGAAGAATTGCAAGAAGAAGGTGATGAGGAGCAGGCGGATGTGCATTCCGTCCACATCGGCATCAGTCGCTATGATCACTTTGTTGTAGCGCAACCCGTCCAACCCGTCTTCTATATTTAAGGCAGCTTGTAACAGGTTGAATTCCTCATTCTCGTAGACAATCTTTTTCGTTAACCCGAAACTGTTCAATGGTTTGCCTCGCAAACTGAATACAGCTTGGAGATTGGGGTCACGGCTTTTCGTGATGGAACCACTGGCGGAATCACCCTCGGTGATGAAAATGCTGGTTTCTTCCGTTTTGTCTCCTTTCGCATCATTCAAATGAATGCGGCAATCACGAAGCTTTTTATTGTGCAAATTAGCTTTTTTCGCACGTTCCCTCGCCAACTTGGTGACACCGGCAATCGCTTTCCGCTCCTTTTCCGAATCTTGGATTTTCTTCAATAAGATATCTGAAGTCTCAGTCTCGATGTGCAGGTAATTGTCCAATTCTTTTTTCAAGAAATCGTTGATGAACTTAGTGACGGTAGGTCCATTCGGTCCCATGTCCTTTGAACCCAATTTCGTTTTTGTTTGGCTTTCAAATACAGGTTCTTCAACTTTTATGCTGATGGCAGCGACAATACCTGCGCGAATATCTGTGTATTCGAAGTTCTTATTGTAATACTCCTTGATGACTCGTCCAATTGCCTCTTTGAAAGCGGACAAATGTGTTCCTCCTTGGGTGGTATGCTGTCCGTTTACAAATGAATAGTATTCTTCGCCGTACTGGTTGCAATGTGTAATGACGACTTCGATATCTTCCCCTTTTAAGTGGATAATAGGATAAAGAGGCTCGGAAGTAAGATATTCGTTCAGCAAGTCCACCAAACCGTGCCGGGAATAATATTTCTTCCCGTTGTATAAGATGGTAAGTCCGGAGTTCAAGAACACATAGTTTTTCAAGAGCGGCTCGATGAAGTCCTCTTTGTATTGGTAGTTCTTGAATATGGTGTCATCCGGGACAAATGTGACTAATGTGCCATTGGGCTCTTTGGATGGAATAGTGCCGGAGTCACGAGTTACGACAGCTTTGCTGTATTCCACTTCCTTTGATTCACCGTCTCGCCAACTGGTAATCCGGAATAAGCTGCTCAGCGCATTCACGGCTTTTATACCTACACCGTTCAATCCGACAGACTTCTTGAAAGCCTTGTTGTCATATTTGGCTCCCGTGTTCATTTTGCTGGAAACATCAACTACTTTGCCTAACGGAACACCTCGTCCATAGTCCCGGACAGAGACCATGCCGTCGGCTATCGTGACCTCTATCATTTTGCCGAATCCCATCATGTATTCGTCGATAGAGTTATCCAACACCTCTTTCAATAAGACATAAATACCATCGTCGGCATGGCTGCCGTCGCCCAGTTTCCCGATATACATACCCGGTCGTTTGCGGATATGTTCCATCCAATCCAGGGTTTTTATGTCCTCGTCGTTGTAGGATGATATGCCGTTGTTTTCCGTTAAGTTCAATTCGTCCATGTTTTCCCTTATCCTATCTTTTTAATGAAAGCTCTGCGAGTCTTATGATGTTCCCTTTTAAAGTAGTCCCATTGGGCTTGGACGGCATTGTTCGTTTCCAATTCCGGATTACTTTCTGCATATTCGACACCCAATTTGTTGTAAATAGGTATCAAATCATTAAATAGCAGAGCATTGACCCCTTTGCTTTGGTATTCTGGCAATACTCCCATCAAGTATAAATCAACCACTTTCGGTTTCGATTTCAAAGCTTTCAACAGGTGGATCCATCCAAATGGGAACAGATGTCCTTTTGCTTTCTGCATCGCTTTGGAAAGACTTGGAAGAGAGATGCCGAATGCGACTACTTCATCGTCTTCATCTCTTGTCACGATGGTGACCAAGTCATACCGAAGCATGGGTATATACATATTAATATAATAATCTATCTGTTTGGGTGTCAATTTAGAGAAACCATACAATGGAGCGTATGCTTCGTTCAGTGTGTTGAATAACTTGCGGGCATACGGCATGACCTCCTTTTTGTTTTTGAATTTGCGGATGGACAATCCATATTTCCGTTTTACGATTTCCCCTATTCTTAAATGCTTTTCAGGAACGCCTTCGCGGGGAACAAACACTTTGAATTCACACCAGTCTTGGTCTTTGACAAATCCCATGCGTTCCATGTGTTTGGGATAATACGGATAGTTATAGATAGTTGCCATCGTGCCAAGTTGGTCGAATCCTTCCACCAACATTCCTTCGTGGTCCATATCGGTGTAGCCCATAGGACCTTGGAGTTCTTCCATTCCTTTCTGCTTTGCCCAGTCAGAAACGGCTTTGAACAAAGCATCCACCACCTCTTCGTCATCGATAAAATCCACAAATCCGAAACGGGCACGCTTCTGGTTCCACGTTTCATTACTGTTCTTATTGATGATTCCGGCAATACGTCCTACGATTTTGCCATCTTTGTAGGCGAGGAAATAGATAGCGTCACACACTTCAAATGCAGGGTTTTGCTTTCGATCATGGGTGACCATTTCTTCTTCAATAAGACCAGGAATATGATAGGGATTATCTTTGTACAGGTCTATATTGAACTTAACGAACTTCTTAAGCTCTTTATTTGTCGTTACTTCTTTAATTATTACGCTCATCGATCTTTCTGCTTTGAATTGACAAAGTTAAGAAAATTCAGATTATTAGGGGGTATAATTACCGTAAAATATTCATTTTGCTGTTTCCTCTGCCGAAATCTAGGAAAAGCATCTTTGGGAAAGTTGGTGGAAGATGCCATCCGTTTCCTTTTGTATCAACCCCGACAAAGAAGAATTGTGTTTTTAGTTCATAATCAGTGCTTTGCGGTTTGCTGCTGAAGGTTCATTTTATATAACCGTTGTTTTGAAAAAACATTTGATGTTTTTGAAAAAACATTGGACGTTTTTTGAAAAACATTGGACGTTTTCAAAAAAACAACGGTATGTTTTTTTCGATACTTTTATCCTATTTTTAGTGGCAAAAAACGCTTTACTAATGGTTAGGTTCATCCGTAACAAATACATTTATCCTCATGTAAAAAACAGGCGGCGTGTCATAACCGTTTTTTGACACACCGCCCTTATATGATACGATTGCTCACCCAATTATTTTGGGTCGAAACCGTTTGGGTTTTATCTTCTGCGAATACTGCGGACAGGAGTGGACTTTTGTGCTTTTGGAGCTTTAGGCGCTTTTGTCTTTGTCACCTTTGCTTTTTGAGTTTTCTGCACCTCTGTTTTCTCTTCTTTCTCAGCGGTAGCTTTCTCCTTGTTCTTCTTTGTAGCCTTGGTGTCAACCGGTTTTATCGAATCGGTATTCATCCAAAGAGATTCTTCAAATGAAGTCAATTGTTTCTCGATGCGCTCCTGTTCCCGTTTCAAGGAATCAGGCGTTGGGCAATAGGCTTGCAATGGTTGGTTCATCAGATTTTGCGTCTTGATGATTTCCCCGTCGAACATCCGTCTGCGGAAATAGTCGTCTATTGTGAAAGTCGCCACGTTATTCAAATTGGAAGTCATGATGAATGCCGTGTTTAAATAAGGGCGGACATTTTCGTATGGAAGCCAGAACATCGGGCTGGTTGTTTGACCGAAATCATTGTCTACTGCCAACAAAGGGCAAATCGCCAATGTCTTCACATCAAACAATGAATTGTTTTGGTCAAAATACCATGCTTCTTTCACATAATAGCTCCGAACCTGTTCCGAAGGGACATCACTTTCATTGATAATCAAAGCCGGTTCGCCTCCGCATTTGTCTGCCACTTCTTCATAATAAACGTGGAAACGATCCAACAACTCTTTGAAGTTTATCAGATGAGCTTCATCAAACACTTCATAACCATCCACATATTCGTATGCTTTTAATTTCCCCTCGCTAAGGAGTTGGAACATGATGGTAAAAAGATTCATTTGCCCGTTCATGGGATGGACGGGATAATATAAAGGCGTATTCTTTTCTTTTGTCAAATCTAACTGGCGGTAAACAATGCGCATCCAGCGTGCATTTCCGATTTCTTGTGTCAGCCTTTCGTTCAAATCCTGAGCACGCACCGTCAGTTCGGGCAATCCATTGTCTGCCTTTGTAGCCTCACGCCCGCCTCGGCTGGCGCGTGGTCCTTTTTGTTGTTGCTGCTTGTTCTGCGTCGTGGCCTGTTCTTGGGCATTTGCCGGAAGTACAGCCAACAGTGTAAGTAGACAGGCAACTATGTAATAGATACGTTTCATATCATCATCAATTTACAATTACTTCAATAGTAGGTATAGTTCGTTCGATTCCGTCCGGACCTTTGGCTACCACACGGGAAATATAGAATCGCTTTCCGCGGGACAACCTGCGGATATAATCTTTCTGGCGTTGAGAGAAGTTAGTCCCTTCTGCAACTTCAGGAATGGCATTGCCCATGGAGTCAAAGAATGTCAGTTCGAAGCGTAATACCGTATATTTCACATTCAACAAATCATCGTCGATTGCTGCCAAGATGCCTTCTGCTTCCACCAAATTCCGTTTGGAGATTTTTCCTCCTCGGAACTTGCGGGTATTGCCGTTCTCGTCTTTATATTCGATATAAGGCAATGGATCCGGCAAGGCACGAACACGGAATGAAGTCTTTGCCATTTCCAAACTGCGTCCATCAGCCATGCGGGCTTGTACTGTCACAATCGCTTCTGTTCCCACTTTGGAAGGACGAGCTTCCCAAAGGTCTCCTTTGCGAGTCAAAGTTCCGTTGGTCATCGTGGCTGTGACATTGCCGCTTGGCACACCCGGCACAGCGATGCGGATTGGATTGGCGATTCCTGCATACAATACATTCATCAGTGTTGGTGCGACAGTTGCGCTTGGTTCCGTTACGAAGTATTCGCTTTCAAACGGGTAGCGGTTGGAACTTCCTTCACTATTCGGCATTTCGATATATCCTTTTATAGGGAATGTGCCGGTTGCTCCGGTCGCAACTTTAAAGATTCCTTTGTTTTCGGCCGGTAACTCTTTTCCGTTGACAAAGACAGTAGGACGTTTGGTTGAATCGACTGCTGAAAGTACGATGTTTGCCTCATACTGGCTTCCCCGCATCACAATTTGGCTTTGCGGGATAACTTGGGCTGTAATCTGGTTCACACGGAAGTCTCCCACATCCACGCTGCTCAGCAAGTGGGACAAAACTTCCCCTTCTGCATATCGGATATCGCTCTGTACTTTGGTCAACAGGGTGATTGCTGCAGCCACAGGCATATTTTCAAACAAAGCCACTTCCCAAGTGCGGGTATTTATTCCCGCCTTGTACGGCGGTTTTGTGCTTAATGCCGTTTCGATGATTCGTGTCTTTGCGGAATCTTCTACCAATTGCCCCATCCATTCCCGATAAGCATCAATGGTCTGGCGTAAATCCTTGCCTTCTCCTTTTATGGGAGCCAGCATCACACGGGCTGCAGCTTCCAAATCATCTTTATGCTCAATGTTGTTCACGTTCGCTCCTTCGCCATCCGCCAAGTCTGCGATGCGTTGTTTCAAATCTTGAATATAGTTGTATAAGGAATCCGACCTCTGCTTTACGGCTGCCGATTTCTGATACCATTCACGCACCTTTTCCGGATTGGACTGATATGCAGAGCTCAACTCTGCCGCCACAATCTCATTGCGGTGAGTCGCATTTTCAATAGAAGTCCGTAAACTATCCTGCACCAGCTCGAATCCATCCAATACTTCCGATGATACGTTCAATGCCATCATTGCGATGAACACCAAGTACATCAGATTAATCATCTTCTGACGAGGAGAGTTCGGATTATTTGATATTCCTGCCATTTGTTTTTATCTCTTTCTTCTAAAATCCATGATTATGTTTGTTGGTTTAGCCCTGTCTCGGCGTGTTGTATGGAGGTTGTTGATAACCATACGGTGCCTGGTAAGGAGGCTGTTGTGCATACGGATTCTGCGGAGCCTGGTAATTGTTCCCTGCTGGCTGCTGTGGCGTATACATATTTACAGTCATGGCTTGGAGCAGACGGCTGTAGACTTGGTTCAGTTGAGATAACTGCTGGGTCATCTTTTCCGTCTCGTTGCGGTATACAGAACTGTCGATTACAGAACCTTCGTACATTTCACGGATACGGTTCAGTCCGGCATTGATTCGTTCTATATTTTCCATTTGGGCACTGATGCTCTTCAACTGCATTTCATAAACACTGTTCAATCCGGCAATGTTCCGGTTCAAAGCATCCATCTGTTCTACATAGCTGGTGGCATTTTGAGAAACGCTGCTTGGATTGTCTGCTATTCCTTTATAGGAGTTCAACAAGGTATCCGAAACTTCGGTCAAAGAACCCGTCACTTCACTGAATTTCTCCATCTTCTTAGACATGGAAGAGAGCTGTTCCAGATAATGTTGGGTAGCTTCTGTCAATTCTGCCATTTTGGAAATCTGATTGGCAGCTCCACTCAACTTCTTGATGCTTTCCGATAGGTTTTTCGTATCTTCTTCTGTAACATTCAATCCCAATGAGGCAGCCGCATTCGCTCCTAAGTTGGATTGCATACCGCCCATATTGATGAAAGGCATTCCGTTGTTCCCGTTTTCTTGTGTGGCGTTATCTTGACCATTTGAGAAAGCTGGGCGATCCAAAGGGTTCTTTGATTTCAACACCGGAAAGACATCTTCCCAATGGTATTCGTCGTTGGGGCGTTCAAATGCCGAGATGAAGAAGACGCATGCTTCTGTAATCATTGCAATGAACAGAATCTGGTTTGCGTACGGCAAATGCAACAATTTAAACAATGCACCGATGATAACGATGGAAGCACCCCAGCTATAACAGAAGTTCAAAGCTCGCTTTCCCTTTTCACTGGAAAGGAACATCTCTAATATATTCTTATATCTTCTATATTTTCCCATGAATGTAAGTATTAAATGAGTTGATTATTTTTTACCTTTTGATTTAGAAAAACCGATTTGAGTGCGTACACAACGGAAACCGATGTATGAACGTGTCTCGTTCTGGTATTCAAAGCTGCGCATGTCCGAACGTATGAACTGTGATACATCTTTCCACGAACCACCTCTCACCACTTTTTTCTTCAGTGCGTATGGGTCTTCTTTTGCAGCGTTATAGCGCAATTCCGGATTGATATCGCTCATCTGGTTAGGACCTGATTCGGAATATGCGGTTGAGGTCCATTCCGACACATTACCAGCCATGTCATACAAGCCGAATTCGTTAGGAGCAAATGAGCCAACACGGGAAGTAATCAAATGTCCGTCTTCCGTATAGTTCCCTTTGCCTGGCTTGAAGTTGCCCAAGAAACAGTTCTTTCCATTTGTCAAGTCGTCACCTGCCCAAGGATATTTATTCTCGTTCTTTCCACAACGTGCCGCATACTCCCATTCTCCTTCCGTCGGGAGTCGGAACGGCTCGATGGCTTGCCCTGCAGGAAGGCTGAGCGACTGTTTGTATAGATTGGTGCGCCATACACAAAAAGCAGTAGCTTGTTCCCAAGAAACACCCACGACGGGATAATCATCATAGCCCGGATGGTTGAAATACATGCGGGTATAAGGCTCGTTGTAGGAATTGTTGAAATCATTTACCCAGCAGTTCTCGTCCGGATAGATGTTCACGATACGAGTATGCAAGAAATCCCAAGGTCCTGAACGCGGACGTGTAATTGTTTCATTGATGATATTCCCTTCATCATCCACGTATGCTGTATCTTTGGAAATCATGATGATTTCGTTCGGGTCAGGCGTAATGTCCGTATTACGGACACGGTCAGCCGGATCCATTTGGTTTTTCCGCAAAGCGGCAGATGTATAATCATACCATTCATATTTGAATACCATCTGTTTCGGGTCCAATTTCTTTTCACCGGTCACTGGATTCGTATAATAAACGCTTTCAATGGCACGTATTTCATCTTCGTTGGCACGTTTCCAAGGAATAGGACGGCTCCAATCCAAATGAGGAGTTACCGGGTCGCCGTATTTGTCTTCCGTAATCTTGAACAGGTCATTTCCCCCATAAGCCGGATCGGCTAAGCGCTCGCGGATGATGGAGTCACGCACCCAATAGACGAATTGGCGGTACTTGGCATTGGTCGTTTCCGTTTCATCCATCCAAAAAGCATCGACGGATATTCCTTTCGTGTCAGGCATGATGCCCCACAAGGAGTCTTTGTCTGCCGGACCCATTTCAAAAGCACCTCTTTTAATTAAAGTCATTCCGTACGGATTTGGCTCGTTAATAGCCATTGTCCGTGCTCCTGTCACTTCTCCTCCGCCTCCCGATAAAACTTTACCACAGGAGGAAAGCAGCGATGTGGCTGCCAGAAGAACTATCCATATTTTCTTCATATACTTATAATATACGTACACTTTTGTGGCGGGTGTTTCCTGTTTTTGTTTTATTCAGTTTGAGCCGGTATTGTAATACCAGTTCATGATTCCCCGAAGATACTTTTCGGATGGCAGTGGTCGGATAACCAAAAGAATATCCCAAGGCGAACCTTCCTATATTGGCTCCCAACAACAAACCGATGGATTCGTTCATTTTCCAGGAAATACCACCATTAAACATTTTATTGTATTCCATTCGTGCAGTTACGTCAAGATGATAATTGTTAAAGTCTGTCAGTAAAAACACAGATGGTTTTAATTCAAATAACGGATTATTTAGTTTAATATTGTATCCGCCCATAAAATTAAACATTCCTCCGATATATGTGTATATTGTTTCTTCCAATTGTAGTTCGGGAGAATTAATATGGGTGAATCCGACACCAGCATAAAAGTTTTTATGTTGGTAAAACAGTCCAAGGTTGATATCTAAACCTGTTGCGTTGACTCTGCTTTTAGGGAACGCTTCGTCCTCTTGCTGGTGGAAAGGGCTTTGTGGAATATAGATGCTGTCTGCCTTGAACGTCTCGTTGACAATTCCGATTTGCAAGCCTCCGCTTAGTTCCCCGCCCCACAACTTGTGCTTGTATGCATATTGCGCTCCAGCGTGCGTGTTTTGAAATAATCCAATGCTTTCTGTATAAACAGTCACACCCACTCCCTGTTTGATTTTGCCGATTTTGAATGGCATGTCAGCTGTCACGAAGAAGGAACGTTGTGCTTTAGGAAATCCGACCCATTGTTGGTTGAAAAGTGCAAGCATTTTCAAATCTTCCGTACTACCTGCCGCCGCTGGATTATAATAAGCTCTTGCCATGAAATAATGGCTCAAAGCTGCATCGTATTGTGCTTGTACCTTTGGTAAGCAGATAAATAAGATAAGGATAAGAATTTGTATTCTTTTCATGCTCTATTCAAGATATAGGACTGTTGCGCAAAAGTACATATAATTTATGATATCATAAAACATCAGCGGGACAAACAAAATATTTTTGCTTGTCCCGCTGATAATTTTACTGTTTAACCTATGAGGTTATTAATACTCTTCCTCGTTGAAGAGGGACAATGCATATCGAATTTCTGAGAGTAATGATGTTACAACACGATTATCGGTCAGTTTATTTCACCATGAAAGGTGTTGTAAGACAATATGAATCTCTGCTATAAGACCTTTATTTGATTAGCCATTTCATAGCCCATTCCGTTAAAGGAGAGGGACATGCAAGCATTCCACAGTTTTGCTGTAAGTTGAGAAAAGAGAAACGTATGCGGTTTTTGGGATGGTAACGTTCGTTGTACACAACAATACTTCTGCCACTGACACAATTTTCGGCCTTTACTTCTACAGGAATTATCTCGTCCTCTCGCTGTAACAGAAACTCTATCTCTGCCTTTCCTTCCGAAGACCAATAGTAAGGCATTGAACCATATGAAGGCAACAAACTTTGCAGCGCTGCATTCTCTGCCATTGCGCCTTTGAATTCTGTGTAGTTGGCAGTCGGGTCAATGACTATACTTCCTGGTAGTCCAGCCAATCGCCGCAATAGTCCGCAGTCACTGGCATAAATCTTGAATATGTCTGGTTCTTCGTATGCACTTAAAGGCATTCCTGGTTTCGATACTGCGTTCACACGATATATCATGCCTGCATCTTCAAGCCACAGCAAAGCATCCTCGTAGTCACGGCTTCTTGCTCCTTTTTTTATAATCTTATAGATGAACTTCCTATTCTCCTTGGCAAGTTGAGATGGAAGTGAGTGCCAAATAGCATGAATGCGCGGTATATCGCGAGAATCTGCATACTTGGCAAAGTCAAGTTCATACAAATCTAATATGCCTTGCAGTATGTCATCCACAGCTTGCATACCCTGATTTTCAAGCATACTTACGGTTGCTTCCGGCATACCTCCAGACACCATATATCTGCGGTATTCTGATTTCAATTTGTCAAGTATAATAAGAGGCAATTTCTCTGGCTGTTCTATCTGTTCAACAAAATTGAATGTCTGGATGTCACTGGCTCGCAGATACTCCTTGAACGTAATAGGATACATACGCATAACCTGCACCTTTCCCACGGGTACGGTCATTTTCCTCCTCTTAACAGCCACCCCCAACAGCGAACCTGCTGCAATAATATGCCATTCGGGAGCATCCTCACAAAAGTACTTTAACGAGTTGAGTGCTTCCTCACATTCTTGTATCTCATCGAATATGAGCAGTGTCTTGCCAGGAACAAGGGGAACTTGGCTATAAAGGGCGAGTTCCTTTATTATGCGTGCTGGTTCCTTTGACACAGTGAAAGCTGACTGCAACTCTTTCTGGCGGTCGAAGTCAAATTTCGCCGTATAATCGAAACATTCTCTTCCGAACTCTTCCATAGCCCATGTCTTACCTATCTGGCGGGCACCTTTCAAAAGGATTGGCTTATGCTTTTCTGCATCTTTCCAATCCTTGAATTTATTTATTATGTCTCTTTCTATCTTCATGATTACACCTGCTACTTCTGATTTGTGCCAAACTTGACACTTTTCTGAACTTATCTGGTGTAAATATACAATATATAGAGAGATGTTACAACTTTTTTGAGGGTTATTTTAGCTCACAAGCGGTAAAAGATTTAAAAAGCGGTATGGGAACTTGATGTAAAATCCCCATACCGCTTATATTCAACGCTCTAAGCTGAGATAGCCAGCTCGTGAGCGATTAATACTCTTCCTCGTTGAAGAAGAAATCTTCTTTGCTTGGATAGTCAGGCCAAATATCTTCCATGCATTCATATATTTCGCCTTCGTCTTCCATTTCTTGTAGATTCTCTATTACTTCCAAAGGAGCACCTGAGCGTTGAGCGTAATCAATCAATTCATCCTTGGTTGCTGGCCAAGGTGCATCTTCCAATTTTGAAGCTAATTCCAATGTCCAATACATAGTAAAATCGTATTAAAGACTACATTTTAGTAGTCAGGTTCATTTTTTTCCGCAAAAGTATAATAATTTCTTTAGAAACAAGTATAATCCCAAATAATTTCTTTGCCGTTGTTTTTCAAGCACTCTTTCCGTGCTAAAACAAACAGGTAATCAGAAAGGCGGTTGATGAATACCAGGACAGGTTCTTCCACTTCATATTCTTCCGCCAACGTGTAAATCCGGCGTTCTGCCCTTCTGCATACAGTTCTGCAAACATGTGCCAAGGAAGCAGACCTGCAACCTCCCGGCAGGACGAAATGGGTCATTTTAGGAAGAGATCCGTCTATTTGGTCAATCTCTTCTTCTATCTTCGCAATGCTTTCCGGAGTGATGCGGCTTTCTATCTTCAGTTCCGTTGTCGCTTGGTCTGTTGCCAAATAGGATCCCACCGTGAACAATTTATGTTGGATAAACAATAAGAATTCAAGGTCATGTTGGTCTTCCAATTCTGCCATGAGCAATCCTATGAAAGAATTGAGTTCGTCAATCGTGCCATAACTCTCAATGCGACAATGGGCTTTTGATACTCGTTGTCCTCCCACCAATGACGTTTTTCCTTTGTCACCGGTCCGTGTATATATCATACTTTTTGCCATAATAAACGAATTTAAGTGATATGCTTTGTTTTTCAAGTAATCTATCTTGCAAATATATCATTTATTATCATCAAGTAGGCAATATAATGAGACAAAATATAAATCGCCCCTGATAATTTTTAAGATTATCAGGGGCAGCTCCTTTTATTACATCATCTGTTGTTGGTCGTTGCTTCCTGTTTCATTTGCCCCGTCATCATTGCTGATGCCTCTACGGACTTTCTTGATGGCGTTCTTCATCGTTCCGAAGCGGTAAGTGACGCTGAGCCTCAAGTCACGTGACCTCATGTGGTTGATACTTTCCATGAAGAATGTAGGGTCTTCAGTCGTGCTCTTCATCTCGATGGTCTTCCACAACGGATTGTTCACATTTAATGAAACGGTCAGTTTCTTCTTCATGAAGCTCTTATTGATGGCAACATCATTGAAATACATCGGAGAACGCTTTCCTTGGATGGAGATTCTCGGAGAGAAATAACCGCCGCGCAAATCCAAACGGAAGTCTTTCGGCAAGTTGAACTGGATGTTTCCAAACACTCGACCGCTGAATCCGCTGTTTGCCATGCCCGTCTCGCTGGAGATGTCTTCGTATGTTGCTCCTCCATTCAACATGAATCGAAGCAATGGGATAGGAGCGTAGCTCATGTACAATGAGAATCCTACTCGTTTGTTCTTTCCGATATTGTCGTATGTCGTTTCCGAGATATTATTGTTCATCTTGACAATCTCTTGGATGGAATTGTTTTGGAAACTGTATGTCACGTTTGCATTCATGTTGAACTTCGTGTTGAAATAACTATAGTTCATGTTGATGCGGTTGCTCTTTTCCGGATCCAAGTTCGGATTACCATAACGGATGTTTTCCGGGTCTGTATTGTTCACATACGGATTCAAGAACCAAATACCCGGTCTGCGGATACGCATGTTGTAACCGACACGGATTTGTTGTGCCATGTTGATTTTATAAGACAACGTGATATTCGGGACAACATTGAAATAGCTGGTGCTAAAGTCCATTTCCGGTGCATAAGCGAAATGGGCGTTCAAAGAAGTTCCTTCCGCACGTGCGCCGACTTTGATGCCAACCTTTTGAATGGATGCCGTATAACCCACATAAGCAGAATAGATATGCTGGTTGTGCCGGAAGTCGCTGTTGGCATCATGTTGCCCATCCCAAACACCAGTCGAATCGTTGTAATATTGCCTTAACGTTTCACTATCGCTTTTCCGATAAATATACTTTAATCCTGTTTCAAGGGATTGATTCTTCCAAGTCGGTCTTGTATAGTCAATTTGTCCAGTATGTTCTACTGCAGCGGCATCATTGATGTCCCAGCGTGGGTAATTGGTCATCAAGGGATAATTCCCTTCAATGTTCTCCAAATCCGTATAGCTTTCGCTGTTGTTGGGCGTATGGCTGAAGCGGTAAGAAAAAGTTAGCAATTCATCTTTCCTTTGGGTTGAGTGCTGGTAGTCCAAGTTCAAATCGGTTGAACCGAAAGTGGACGAAGAACGGCTATTGCGGTTGAAGCCATAGATGAAGTCCGACAAGTCATCGCCGCTATTCATCTTTACATCGTATTCCGTCTTGCTTGTATTGTCGCCCCGGAACAGGTTTAACCCCAAGCTCAACAAGTTCAAAGAGTCGATTTCATAACTTCCCTCTACATATCCGAATTGGAACGGCCCTTGACGTTTGCTCCTTCCCGATTGGTTTAATAAACTGCGCTTGTTGGTTTCAGAAGCGAATGTTTCACGGACGGAAGAAGCATCGTTCCATGGGGAATTCATGTGGCTGTATTTGTAGTTGCCAGTTATTCCGAATTTGCCAAACTTGGCAGAGAGGTAAGCTCCTGCTCCCATGCGTCCTAACAAGCTGGCATCGGCATTGACGGAAGCGGTGTAACCATCCAATATGTTACGGGTCGTGATGATATTGATAATGCCACCCACACCTTCGGCATCATATTTGGAACCTGGGTCGGTAATGACTTCTATGTCTTTTACGGAGCTGGCGGGCATGCTCTTCAATACATCCGCTGGATTGTTGTTCATCATGTTGGACGGCTTGCCGTTTACATAAATCTTGAAGTTGGTAGAACCTTGCAATTGGATTTCATCGCTGCCGTCAACCGTAATCATCGGGACTTTGCGCAACATGTCCAACGTGTTGCTGGTCTGTGCCTCCGGGTCATCGTTTAGGCTGTAAGTAAGTTTGTCCAATTCTACACGGACCAATTTCTTTTGCGCTGTGACATTCACCTCCTTCAAGACTTTGTTGTCACTTTGCATATAGACATTACCCAGATTCATGGTTGGTTGTTTGCCCACGGTGAATCGTTTGGTCGTATTCGCCATGCCTATGGATTGTAATTGCAGGATATATTTGCCTGATGATTTCAATTCCGCTTTGAATTTACCGTCTATATCACAGGCAAGCAATAATACGGACTTCTTTGGGGCAGATGCGAGGGAAAAATTCAAAGTCGCATATGGAACCGTTTCATTGGTCAGCGAATCCAATACTTGTCCCGTGACAGTAAAGGTTGTCGAAGTCTGTGCCGATAATGAAAGCCCGATGGATAAAAGGCATAACATTAAGGCGAAAAATCTACATTTCATCTTTTAATATGTTTTTCTAAGTGTTTTTATAGTGGGCAAAAATAGTGTATTATGGAAAAGTATGCCATTCTTTAAAATTAAAGAACACTAAAAGAATATATTTTTCGTTCGTGATTAAACTTTGCTCCTAATGCTTTAGTCTAAGTGGATTCGTGATTTTGAGAATAAAGGTACTATGTTTGCAAATGTCACAATCCGACCTCTTTTCAAAAAGGTAGTATGCTTTTGGGAAAGAGGTAGTATGCTTTTGGGAAAAAGCTCGTGACCATTAGTCGGAAAGTTTCAGATGAAAAATTACCAAAGTATTGCATGTGTGTTCGTGTGTTTTATTATTTCAAAAAACGAATTATCCGTGAAAATATCATACCTTTGTTATGGCATAAATATATAAAATGAACATGGCATGAAACGGCATATATATAATTTTCGCATACGGTCACTTTTGATTTTCTATATCTTCTTATGCCTATTCATTTGTTCAAGTTTTGCTGATAACAATACCCGTCCCGCAAATGAATTGGCTGCATCTATCCAAAAAGCACAGATTAGCGGGATGCCTGAAGATTGGAAAGCCGCTTTGCGGCAAGCGCAGTCCCGGAAGGACACGGTTGCCATCGGCATTACTATAGTTCCTACATACAATCGTTGGCCAATATCTCTCCTTCGTCCGATTTGGAACAAGAGGCTAAAGAAGCATTTGCTTTCCTATATGACACCAAACAATATGTATATTACTTTGCTTTGTACAATATATATATAGATTGGATGTTTGCCAACAAGTCCTATTCCAAGGCGCAGGACGAAGCGACAAAAATGCATTTGCAGGCGACCGAACTGAATCTTCCGATTGGCATGGCGATGGCTCTCAGGGTGCAAGGTCAGATATTTTATAAACTGAGCCTTTATGACAAAGCCTATAAAGCATTATCTGAAGGATTGGAGATTTGTCCTCCTTACCAAGACAACTTGAGTAATTTCGCGACTGCACAAAGCATTTGTGAGTGGCTATTTTCGGTTTGTGTCAAAATAAAAGGGAAGGATGAGATTGAAGCCGTATCGGGCAAATATAATGAAATCCTTGATTATTGGTTGGATAAAGGTTGGAAAGACGCAAGCGGCCATTGCCCAGTTACGGCATTCTCCTTCCAATCAATTGCCTTGTTAAAATCAGGGGATATAAAAGGAGCGGGAGCTTGTTTGGACAAAGCGCGGCCTTATATGCGGAACGACCTGCCGGCAAGGGCGTATGAACATTACTATGAGGCTGCGTATATGTTGTCTGCCGAGCAGAAATTGTATAATGAAGCCATTGCCAATATTGATACTCTGCTCCAGATGCATCGATATTACTATCCTTTCTACCTGAAGGATTTACAGGTCAAAGCGGAATTGCTTTCCTTGAGCGGTGATGCCATACAAAGCGCAAATGCGTATAAGGAATACATCCACGGCAATGATTCCCTGTTGAGGGCAGAGAAAATTCGCCAATTAGACGAATTGATGGTTCAATACCAAGTTGAAAAGACACAACAAGAGGCGATACAGAAAACCCGTTCATTATATTGGGCGTATGCTTTTATCTCTTTGATAAGTATTTTATTGTTGTCTTATGTCTTGTATGCGCGCAAGTTACACACCCAAAACAGGCTTTTTGTAAGTCAATTGGAAGAGTTGGACAAATTGACAAACAGTTTATCTTCGCATGTCTACAAAGAGGATGGCGGTGGTGGAGAACAGACTCTTGACGGATCAGACGATGAGGCTCTGGGTCAAATAGAATACTATTTGCGGGAAGGGCATCCTTTCAAAGATCCGTCATTGAATAGGGAAAAGTTGGCAAAAATCCTTCAAATCAATAAAAGGACTATCTCCAATGTCATTAAAGAAAGAAAAGGCATGACCGTCGTTGAATACATTAATATGGCACGTTTGGACTATTCCAGACGCCTGCTTTCTTCTCCGGAATCCATCGCATTAAAAGAGATTGCCGAGGAGAGCGGATTCGGAACGCCCCGTACTTTTCAACGGCAATTTCGGGACAGATATGGAATGACTCCTTCCCAATACCGCAAAATCATATTAGAGCAAGAGGGGAAACAAATGACATGACAGTTTAATGAACGTCGTAGACGAATTTGCCGTAATCTGTTTTGGAACGACTTGATTCCGTGTAAAAGAATGTATTTCCCCATTAGTATATATCTTACTAATAACCAAAGTGTTTTCCTGTTTTAATGTCATAAGCGCAAAAAATAATTGAATTTTTTTTGTCAAACATTTGCATATTCAAAAATAATGCGTACCTTTGCAACGCATTTGAGAAACAAATCGACTGGAGAGATGGCAGAGTGGTCGATTGCGGCGGTCTTGAAAACCGTTGAACTGAGAGGTTCCGGGGGTTCGAATCCCTCTCTCTCCGCAATAAATGCTGAAAATCAGTAAATTGAAAAACAAATACCCAATTTTACACCCAAGAATGTAAAATTGGGTGTTTTTGTATTATTTAAGAAATCGTGTTCTATGTGCTTATAAGAATTTGCGGCGCATGATAAAATTTGTCAGCTCCAGTTTGTTTGCCCTATACTTCTGTATTTTGACTATTTCATATCCCTTCTTCTCAAAGAACGGTCTGGCTGTCAGGCTTACTTCGGATGTGATTTCAACAACTCCCAATTGCTTGGCAATGCGTTCAACTTCAGAAAGAAGCTGTGTGGCCACGCCTTTGCCTTGCCAGTCCTTGTGTACGAACATGGAATGCAGATAGCCGTCCTTATTCATGGATGAAAAGCCTACCATGTGGTTCGCTTTATCAAAAGCACCTATAAAATGATTGTGTGACAGAAGCTCTTTCAAATGCTCCACACTGTCACCACAAGATGCCCAATCTTCTACTTCTTCTTTTGTATAATGTCTGATATTAACATGCAGTACGGTAGAGCGGAATAATTCCTGCATTTCGGGAATGTCCTTTTCTTCGAGTGGGAGAAGCCTATATTGAGGGTTTAACCATTTAATCACTTTGCATGGATTTCCAACGGCAACACAATCAGCCGGAATAGATTTGGTCACTACACTTCCGGCACCAATCACACTCCCTTTTCCGATAGTGATTCCTGCAAGAATAATGCTGCCGCCACCAATCCATACATTATCTTCTACTGTAATAGGTAAAGCCTTTGTCCTGAAAAATAGTTTCCTTGAATCTTCCTCCCAATTTCTCACAAACCGTTCCTCAAAATTTATCGGATGAGTAGCTGTGTAAAATTGCACATTTGGAGCAATCAAAACCCTATTACCAATATGAATCAGATTTTCATCCATCATTGTACAGTTATTATTGATAATGGTTTGTTCACCAATAAAGATATGTTTTCCGCATTGGCAAGTAAAGTTCTGTCCTACACTTGAATGATTACCAATGCTTCCCAACATTTTGGAAAGAATTTCTTTCCTTTCATATTCTACCGTCTTTATGTCATTTAAGACACATAAATAGTCTTTTGTCCTGTTTATCATTGCTAACACTTCTGTATCCAAATAGTTACAATATTCTCCTGACAAAAAACGTTGGTAATTGCTTATTTCTTTATTCAATTCATTTACCATTATGAACTCATCCTTTGTTTCTTTTACTATTCTGAATCCCAACTTAAATATATTCTTAATTCAGGTGTATTTATAATCTCTCTTGGGGGAGTTTCCATTCCTTTTGGGATGAAAATAGCCTCATAAAGAAAATCTCTTAATAAGAAAGATTCCTCTTGATATAAAGGGCGGATTCTGTAATTTATTGTATTGCTCATATTGTTCACACTTTCGTTTCAAATCTGACATATTGTTTTTGCTGTATTTTCAGATACCAAATTGGTTGATTGCAGCTGTTATCCATATAATTCATTTTTTAGTAATGCCATAAAGATACAAAAAAGGAGCGACCAAAATGCTATTTGACTACTCCTTTCGGTTATATTTGAACTATTTAACTTTAACGAATTACAATTTGAATCCTCTGCTTTTTCTTGGTTCTTCCACTGATTGTCGTAAACCTTGCCGAAGTTTCTCCCATTGCTCCTTAAACCATTCTCCGATTGGTTGCCTGTTTACGGTCAGTACCAATTTATTTTCATCAACCGGATTTTTTCCCACCTTGAAAATGTCATTCTTGATTTCAAATTTTCGTCTATGTTCTTCGGAGTAAAGTTTTCCGCTACATCTGATAGCTTCCTTTTTGTTCAAAAGACTGTTTACCATATCTTTGGTAAATCCGATGGCATAGCATAGTCTTTCCATTCTCAACATTTCTTTTAGCAATGGAAACCAGTTGAACGCTTTTTCAAGAATGGTATTCAATCGTGATATTTCCTTGTCTTTGGCTTCAAGCTCTTGATTATGTATCCCTTGAAGATTGCGTATTTGTCTGCCGTATTGTTCCTGCATTTGTTGCATCTTGATTTTTAATTCATCAGCAGCTTTGTCCCGTTTTGTAATCTCCTGATGCAACTTTTCAATGTTATGTTCCAGTTCTTTCAACTTACCGCTGCCGAAAAGAGAACCGACACCGCTTGCTATGGCGGTAGCTGCGTCAGTGGCTGCACTTTTGAGTTTGTCGGTACGTATTTCCGATTTTACCTGTTTGAGTTCCTATTCGGCAAGATTTATCTGTTGCTCCTTGTGTCGCTTGTTTTCCTCTATACGTTGTAGTTCGGCTTTCTGTTTCTCGATGATGAAGTCGTTTCGCTCCAAATGCTTCTTACCAGTGACAGCCTTTGCCTGTCCACGTTCCATCAATCAGAAGAATGTCGGAAGCCAAAGTTTGCATTGCTGCCATATCCTCGTCATTGAGCTTTCTGCTCTTTCCGGTTTCGTGGCTCATCCAGTCGAATACGACATGAGCATGATAGTTCGGTTTGAACCATCTGTTACCGACTTGAAAGCTCTCTTTGTCTTCCGTTTCCGGCTGACCGTTCAGCCAATGCCCTTCGTCTTTGTGCAGGAAAATTTGTAGCGGAGTGATGCCCCAGCGCTTTTGGCATTCTTCACCGAATTTGCGTACATCAGCCAATGTGGTATCCGGTCTGATAAGCAATACTCCTTCACGGATGGGTGAACATCCCGCCACCTTGATAATTTTTCCATTCTTTCCCTTGCGTTCCCTTTCCTTTTCCTGCATGGCACGTCCGGTCTTTTCCTTGACCATTTGCTTGATGTTGTCATAATGAGTTCGCAGTTCGGGAGTGCCGAAGTCGGGATTTATCCACTGCTCGTTGTCGGTGGAAAGTTCGGGAACGATATAGATTCTGGATTCCCCGATATTACGCATATACTCGGCAGTCCTTCGGTTGTGCGCCTCGCTCGATGCGATGTTGCAAGGCTTGATATGTATGCTTGATTTTGTTGCCATAGCTTCTTCCTTTGTTTGTAATTGATTATTTTGCTCGCTTTCGCAGAGGGGTTCTTAGGGGTAACCCATAAGCGGAGATTGCAAAGAGAGGGTCACTCTTTGCTCGGGGTTCTCAGGGGGTGAAACGCCTTGAGTGGGTTATTAGGGCAAAGCCCTAATCCCCTCGGGAGAGCCCACAACTACGAAAGCGGAGCGTGTAGTTATAGTGGGCTATAACCGAAAGCCGTTTTTCTTTTTCGGTGACTGGCTGCGCACCCCTTTGTCGGATTGTACTTGCCTGTTTCTTTCAACCTGTTTCTGTAAGTATTCGTTCAAGTCCTTGCATCCGCTGTAAGTCTGCGAAGCGTCATGGATGTACAGGTCTCTACTGTATTCCTTGCGGATTTGTTGGAGGGCTTCCATGCCTGCACGGTCGTTGTCGAAAAAGCAGTGGATGCGTTCGTAATTGCCCAACGGATAGAGCGCCTTGTTCACATTCGATACGGAGTTCAATACAATGTAGTCCTGCCCGTCCAATTCCGGATAATTCGGGCAGCTCTCCTGTCTCAATGTCAGAAAGGAGAGATAGTCCATGAATCCTTCGAATACATAACAAGTATGCCTCGCTTTCCCCGATTGTCTGATGTGGGAGATTTCCTTTGGGGCGATGCAGCCCTTGAAATAGCGGTTGCGGATTTCATATCCACCCGATACATTGGGAAAGGCGATGGCAAAGTACCGCTTGCCGTTGTGGGTGAAACGTGCTTCACTGCATTCTCTTTTCACCAGTTCTATGTTAATTCCTCTATCTTGTAAGTAGGCAAGCAGGGCAGGGGACGATAAAGGAACTATTTCCAACTGTTGGAAGCGTAAGCACTCAAATTAGGGCTTAAATTCGAAAGAAGTAACT